>VFQN01006111.1_pt1 | contig 14104 bp, 9 predicted proteins | sample 3512371 | NCBI WGS metagenome assembly VFQN01 (sample SAMN10412370, study PRJNA504923) | tailings metagenome | isolation source: Replicate 2 from Balatoc abandoned mine | place: Philippines: Itogon, Benguet | collected 2017-08-28
CCAGCTGGTCCGGGTTCTCGTGGAAGCGCTTGGAGATGGGCGCGTAGATCGGGTCCATCTTCAGCGCCATGTCGGCCGTCGTCATCATCGGCGCGTGACGGATGGACGGGTCATGCGCGTCCGGCACGTTCTGCTTCGCGGCCGGATCCGTCGGCGTCCACTGCCAGGCGCCGGCCGGGCTCTTCGTCAGCTCCCATTCGTAGTTGAACAGGTTGTCGAAGTAGCCATTGTCCCACTTGATCGGGTCGTTGGTCCACGCCCCCTCGAGGCCGCTGGTGATGGAGTGGATGCCATGGCCACGGCCGAGGCTGTTCTTCCAGCCGAGGCCCATCTCCTGCATCTCGGCGCCTTCCGGCTCGCGGCCGACATGCTTGACCTCGCCGGCGCCATGGCACTTGCCGAAGGTGTGGCCGCCCGCGATCAGCGCCACAGTCTCCTCGTCATTCATGGCCATGCGCGCGAAGGTCTCGCGGATGTCGCGTGCCGAGGCGAGTGGATCCGGCTTGCCGTTCGGGCCTTCGGGATTCACGTAGATCAGGCCCATCTGCACCGCCGCGAGTGGCGCTTCCAGGTCGCGGTCGCCGCTGTAGCGCTTGTCGCCGAGCCAGATGTCCTCGGAGCCCCAGTAGATGTCCTCGGGCGGCTCCCACGCGTCGCGGCGGCCGCCGGCGAAGCCGAAGGTCTTGAAGCCCATCGATTCCAGCGCGCAGTTGCCAGCCAGGATGATCAGGTCCGCCCAGGACAGCTTGCTGCCGTATTTGTGCTTCACCGGCCAGAGCAGGCGGCGCGCCTTGTCGAGGTTGCCGTTGTCGGGCCAGCTGTTCAGCGGCGCGAAGCGCTGGTTGCCGGTGCCGGCGCCGCCGCGGCCGTCGGCGATGCGGTAGGTGCCGGCGGCGTGCCAGGCCATGCGGATCATCAGGCCGCCGTAGTGGCCCCAGTCAGCCGGCCACCAGTCCTGCGAATCGGTCATCAGCGCGCGCAGGTCGGCGACCACGGCGTCGAGGTCGAGGCTGCTGAACTCCTTCGCATAGTCGAAGCCCTCGCCCATCGGGTCGGACTTCGCCGAGTGCTGGTGCAGGATCGACAGGTTGAGTTGCTCGGGCCACCAGTCACGGTTGCTGCGGCCGCCGGCGCGGGCGTTGCTCGGCGCGCCGTGGCCGAACGGGCAACCGGCAGCGGCGTGGGATTCGGGCTTGCTCATCAGGACTCCTTGCAGTGGGTTGGCACATCAGGTGCCCCGACTGTAGGAAGGCCCGCGCCGGCGGTCCAAGCAATTTGCCCGAAGACCGCGATAGCCGGCGGGGGCTATCGCCGCGATGGGCCGGGCCGCGCGCTCAGTCGGTCAGCCGCTTCACGCCCGGCAGTTCGCAGGCGTAGATGCAGTTGCGCAGCGCCGCGATGGCCTCGTAGCGCGTGAAGGTGCGCCGCCAGGCCAGCACCACGCGGCGCGTGGGCACCGGCGCCGCAAATCTGATGTAGGTGACGTGCGATTGCGGCTCCTTGGGCACGCTGAGTTGCGGCACCACCGTCACGCCCATGCCCGAGGCGACCATGTACTTGATGGTCTCCAGCGAGCTGCCCTCGAAGCTCTTGCGGATGCCCTCGGCGTCGCTGGAGAAGCGTGCGTACTCCGGGCAGACCTCGAGCACGTGGTCGCGAAAGCAATGCCCGGTGCCCAGCAGCAGCATGGTCTCGTTCTTGAGCTCTTCGGCGGTCAGGCTCTTGCGCTTGGCCAGCGGGTGCGACTTCGGCACCGCCGCCATGAAAGGCTCGTCGTACAGCGGCGCCACCGCCAGGCCGGTGTCGGGGAAGGGCTCGGCCATGATGGCCGCATCGAGTTCGCCGGTGCGCAGCATCTCCAGCAGCTTGGCGGTGAAGTTCTCCTGGATGATCAGCGGCATCTGCGGCACGCGCTCGATCGCCTGCTTGACGAGATCGGGCAGCAGGTAGGGGCCGATGGTGTAGATCACGCCCAGGCGCAGCGGCCCGGAGATCGGGTCCTTGCCGCGCTTGGCGATCTCCTTGATGGCCGCCGCCTGCTCGATCACCGACTGCGCCTGGCGCACGATCTCCTCGCCCAGCGGCGTGACGCTGACCTCGCTGGCGCCGCGCTCGAAGATCTTCACATCGAGCTCTTCCTCGAGCTTCTTGATTGCCACGCTGAGCGTGGGTTGCGAGACGAAGCAGGCCTCGGCGGCACGGCCGAAATGCTTCTCCCGCGCGACGGCGACGATGTAGCGGAGTTCGGTGAGCGTCATGGTGGCAAGTATGCAGTGCTGGAAGTGTCCGGCGCCCCTCGGGGGCAGGAGCGCAGCGGCTGGGGGGGCTCTGTCAGGCTTTCAGGTAGTCCGACTTCGAGCCGAGCCAGCGCGCCACGTGCCGCTCCGCGGCCTGCGGGTGCTGCGCCAGCAGCGCCAGCGCCGCCGTGCGCGCCAGCCGCACCAGCGGCTCGTCCTCGGCCAGGTCGGCGAAGCGCAGCAGCGGCGCGCCCGACTGTCGCGCGCCGAAGAATTCGCCCGGGCCGCGGATCTCCAGGTCGCGGCGGGCGATCTCGAAACCGTCGCTGGTCTCGATCATCGCCTTCAGGCGCGACTTGGCGGTGTCCGACAGCGGCGTGCTGTACAGCAGCACGCACACGCTGGCCACCGCGCCGCGGCCGACGCGCCCGCGCAGCTGGTGCAGCTGCGACAGGCCGAAGCGCTCGGCGTGCTCGATCACCATCAGCGAGGCGTTGGGCACGTCGACGCCGACCTCGATGACGGTGGTCGACACCAGCACGCCCATCTGCCCGCCCGAGAACAGCGACATCACCGCCGCCTTCTCCGCCGCCGGCATGCGGCCGTGCAGCAGGCCGACCATCTGCCCCGGCAGCGCCTCGCACAGCTGCTGGTGGGTGGCGGTGGCGTTCTGCAGGTCCAGCGTCTCGCTCTCTTCGATCAGCGGGCAGACCCAGTACACCTGCCGGCCGGCCGCCACCTCCTCGCGGATGCGCGCGACCACCGCCTCGCGCTTGTCGTCGGCGAACAGCTTGGTGACGATCGGCGTGCGGCCGGGCGGCAGCTCGTCGATGGTGCTGATGTCGAGGTCGGCGAACAGCGTCATCGCGAGAGTCCTCGGGATCGGCGTGGCCGACATCATTAGCGTGTGCGGCTCCAGCGGCCCGTCCTGCAGCTTGGAGCGCAGCGCCAGCCGCTGCTGCACGCCGAAGCGGTGCTGCTCGTCGATGATCGCCAGGCCCAGCTTCGCGAACTCGACCTGGTCCTGGATCACCGCATGGGTGCCGACCACCAGCGCGGCCTCGCCGGAGGCCACCTTCTCGAGCATCTCGCGCCGCGCCTTGCCCTTGCGGCTGCCGGTGAGCCAGGCCACCGTGATGCCCAGCGGCGCGAGCCAGCCCACCAGCTTGCGCAGGTGCTGCTCGGCGAGGATCTCGGTGGGCGCCATCAGCGCGCACTGCCAGCCGTGCTCGATGGCGATGGCGGCGGCCAGCGCCGCCACCACCGTCTTGCCGGAGCCGACGTCGCCCTGCAGCAGGCGGTGCATGGGCGTCTCCCGCCCGAGGTCGCCCGCGATCTCCTCGACCACGCGGCGCTGCGCCTCGGTGAGCGCGAAGGGCAGCGCGGCCAGCAGCTTCTCCTGCAGGCCGCCCGGGCGCACCGCGAAGGCCGGCGCGCGCTGCCGCTCGCGCTCCTGCTTGGCCTTGAGCTGCGAGAGCTGCTGGGCGAGCAGCTCCTCGAACTTCAGCCGCTGCCAGGCCGGGTGGCTGTGGTCTTCCAGCGCCGCCACGCTCACGTCGGGCGCCGGGTGGTGCAGGAACTGCAGCGCCTCGCGCAGCGTCGGCAGCGAAGGCGGCACGGTGCCGGGCGGCAGCTGCTCCGCCAGGTCGGCCCGTGCGAGGCCCGAGGCCACGGCCTTGCGCAGATAGGCCTGCGGCAGCTGCGCGGTGGTGGGGTAGACCGGCGTCAGCGCACGCGCCAGCGGCGCGCCCTCCTCCACCGCCTTGAAGCCTGGGTGCACCATCTCCAGCCCGAAGAAGCCGCCGCGCGCCTCGCCGCGCACCCGCACGCGGGCGCCTTCGGCCAGCGCCTTCTGGTGCGAGGGGTAGAAGTGCAGGAAGCGCAGCACCAGCTCGTCGTCGCCGTCGCTGATCCTCACCACCAGCTGCCGGCGCGGGCGGAACTGCACGCGGCTGTCGGTGACCACGCCTTCGACCTGCGCGGTGTCGCCGTCGCGCAGCGAGGCGATCGGCACGAGCGTCGTCTCGTCCTCGTAGCGCAGCGGCAGGTGCAGCGCGAGGTCGATGTCGCGCACCAGGCCGAGCTTCTCCAGCGCGCGCTGCGGCGCCGACTTCGGCTTCTTCTCGTTCGACGGGGGCGCGGCCTCGGCCATGGGCGCCGATTCTCGCCGCTGCGGGCGTGACATCTGCCCGCTCCCTGTGGTGTGCCGCTGTCCAGCGGCGCCACCTTGGCGCGACCGGGAGTTCTCTCTAGCCGGAGCGGCCTCGCGCGGCCTTAGCATCGCGGCCGTTGTCGTCACCCCTGCCACCTCGCCATGCGCTTCGTCGCCCGTGTTGCCCTCGTCCTGGCCGTCGTGGCCGTCGTCAGCGCACTCGCTGCGCTGGCCTGGGACCGATCCGAGCGTGCGGCGGCGCAACCCACGGTCAAGGTCGGCCCTCATTGAGCGAGGAGCGCGCCGGCATGGCACCATCGCGGCCCCGCATCACAGGCCGGTACAGCCTCCATGCCCGCCACGACACCTGCCCGCTCCTACACGCTCGCCGATTTCGATTTCGACCTGCCGGTCGAGCTGATCGCCCAGCATCCCGCCCCTGAACGCTCCGCCTCGCGGCTGCTCGACGCCACCGGCCCTGAACCCGCGGACCGCGTCTTCCGCGAACTGCCGTCGCTGCTCGACCCTGGCGACCTGCTGATCTTCAACGACACCCGCGTGATCAAGGCGCGGCTGCTCGGCGCCAAGGCCAGCGGCGGCGCGGTGGAGGCGCTGGTCGAGCGGCTGCTGCCCGGCCACGAGGTGCTGGTGCACCTGCGCGCGAGCAAGTCGCCCAAGTCGGGCAGCGTGGTGCGCTTCACCGCCGCCGATGGCGTCTCCGCCTTCGAGGCCGAGGTGCTCGGCCGCGGCGGCCCGGACGGCTCGCTGTTCCACCTGCGCTTTCCCGGCGAGCCGCTGGCGCTGCTCGAGCGCCACGGCCACGTGCCGCTGCCGCCCTACATCACCCACGCCGACACCGCCGAGGACGAGCGCCGCTACCAAACCGTGTTCGCGAAAAACCCGGGCGCGGTGGCCGCGCCCACCGCCGCGCTGCACTTCGACGAGGCCGTGCTCGCCGCGCTGCGCGAGCGCGGCGTCCGGCTTGCCAGCGTGACGCTGCACGTCGGCGCCGGCACCTTCCAGCCGGTGCGCAGCGAGAACCTCGCCGAGCACCGCATGCACAGCGAGTGGTTCGAAGTGCCGCAGGCCACGGTGGATGCCGTGGCGCAGGCCCGGGCCGCCGGGCGGCGCGTGGTCGCCGTGGGCACCACCACGCTGCGGGCGCTCGAATCTGCGGCGCAGGACGGCGCGCTGGCCGCCGGCGCGCGCGACACCGACATCTTCATCACGCCGGGCTTTCGCTTCCGCGTGGTCGACCGGCTGGTCACCAACTTCCACCTGCCCAGGAGCACGCTGATGATGCTGGTCAGCGCCTTCGCCGGCCACGAGCGCGTGATGGCGCTGTACGCCCATGCGGTGCGCGAGCGCTACCGCTTCTTCAGCTACGGCGACGCGATGCTGCTCGGGCGCGACACAGTCGCTGCTCCGCACTGAGACAGGCGTCGCGCGGCGGCATCGGCGCGTTGCTCCACTCTGGCAAAAGGCGGCGAGCGGTTGACCGATCTCAAATCGGGCCGGGGGTCGATTCCTAGCATGGATCGCAGGCACAACGATCCGACGAGGAGGACCCCATGAAGAAGACCCCGCTCATCCTGCTGGCCCTGGTGGCTGCGCCGGCGCTGGCCGCCGGCAACGACGAGGCGATGACCGCGCTGGCGAAGAACGCCGGCTGCCTGACCTGCCACCACGTCGAACCGGGTGCCAAGGGCCCCGATGGCCTGGCGCCGATCGGCCCGGCCTGGCGCGACGTGGCGGCCAAGTACAAGGGCGTGAAGGGTGCGCAGGCGCAGCTGACGGCCACCGTGATGAAGGGCTCCAACCCCTACGACAGCCACTGGAAGGGCCAGGCCAGCGGCCTGGCGATGCCGCCCAATGCGGTGGCCATCAAGGAGGCCGACGCGAAGAAGCTGGTCGGCTGGATCCTGGCGCTCGAGCCAAAGAAGTGATCCGGACGGCCCGTGAGGCCGTCATCCGGGTGACGCGCTCGGGCTTTCCGCTTCAGTTCGCGGTCGGCGGGCCGATACGGTCGGTGGCATGCACACCGTCCACTCCTTCCCCCGACGCCGGCGCGCGGCGATCCTGACCCTGGCGCTCGCCGCGCTGGCGCCGGCGCACGCCGCGCCCGTCGACAGCAGCGACGACCTCGCCGCACTGCTGGCCCAGCCGGTGCCGGGCGGCTCGCGCCTGGCGGCGGCCTCCAAGTACGAACAGGACGCGGCGGAGGCCCCGAGCCTGGTCTACGTGCGCACCGGCGGCGAGATCCGCGCGCAGGGCTACCGCACGCTGGCCGAGCTGCTGGAGAGCCTGCCCGGCGTGCACCTGCGGCAGGACCGCTCCTACACCTACACCGGCGTGCGCGGCATCGAGCGCCCGGGCGACTATTCCTCGCGCGTGCTGCTGCTGCTCGACGGCGTGCGGCTCAACGAGGCCATCTACGACTCCGCTACGGCGGGCAACGAGTTTCCGATCGACGTCGAGCTGATCGACCGGGTGGAATACATCCCCGGCCCGGGTTCGGCGCTGTATGGCTCGAATGCGCTGCTCGGCGTGGTCAACGTCGTTACCCGCTCGCCGTCGCAGCGGCCGGGCACCACGCTCGGCGCCGAATGGGGCTCGCCGGGGCGGCGCAAGATCGGCGCCACCTGGGGCGGTGACCTCGGCCCCGCGCGGGTGCTGCTCGGTGTCTCGCGGCTGCGCAGCCGCGGCCACGGCAGCCTCTACTTCCCTGCGTACGACACGCCCGAGACGAACGGTGGCCGTGCCGTCGGCCGCGACGGCGAACGCAGCGACAAGCTCTACGCCAAGGCCCGCTGGGGCGACGTGGCGCTGACGGCGCTGCTGTCCGACCGCCGCAAGGACGACCCCGCCGCGGGGTTCGGTGTGCTGTTCGACACCGCGAGCAGCTCGATCGACCGCTTCGCCTCGGCCGACCTGAGCATCGGCAGCCGCTTCGACGCCGACCACGAACTCCATGCGCGGCTCGGCGTGACCGGCTACACCTATGTCGGCCACGGCATCTACGGCACGGCCCAGCAGCCGGTGCCGGCGCTGACGCGCGCGCACGCGCAGTGGCTGTCCGGTGAACTGCGCTACGTGTGGAGCGGCTGGCAGGGCCACCGCGTGCTCGTCGGCGCGGAGTTCCAGGACAACTGGCGCCAGCGCCTGTACAGCGCCGATCTCGAACCGGCGCCGCAGGTCTATACCGACAGCCGCTTCAACACCTCGCGCGCCTCGCTGTTCGCCAACGACGAATGGGAGCTGCACCGCACGCTGCGCCTGAACCTCGGCGTGCGAGCCGACCGGCAGCTCGACGGCCGCACCGCCAGCTCGCCGCGGCTGGCGGCGCTGTGGTCGCCGCACGCGCAGTGGACCTTCAAGCTGCAGGGCGGGCGTGCCTTCCGCGAGCCCAATGCGTCGGAGACCGATTACCGCGATTCCTCGCAGGCCGCCGGCGGCGCCCTGCTGGCCGAATCGCTGCGCTCGCTGGAGCTGGCGGCGCTGTGGCGTCCGGCGCCGGGCCTGGACGCCAGCGTCTCGGCCTATCGCTTCGACCTGCGCGACATCATCGATTTCGTCGATCTGCCCGACGGCCAGCAGACCTACGCCAACGCCGGCCGCGCACGCTCCGAAGGGCTGGAGACCGAACTCACCTGGCAGGCCAGCGACCGGCTGCGCCTGCGCGGCAGCTGGGCGCGCCAGCTCGCGCAGGACCGCCTGAGCGGTGCGCCGCTGAGCGATGCGCCGCGCTCGGTGGCCAAGCTGATGCTCACCGCCGCCGGCCCCTGGCCGGGCGCGACGGTCGGCGTCAACCTCGTGCGCATCGGCGAGCGGCGCAGCATCGCCGGCGAGCGCATCGCGCCCTATGTGCGCATCAACGCGCAGCTCGGCCACGCACCGGCCGGCGACCGCTGGTCGGTCAGCGCGGCGGTCTACAACCTCGGCGGCACGCGCTACGACGACCCGGCCGGGCCCGAGCACGTGCAGGACACGCTGGCACAGGACGGGCGGCAGTGGCGCGTCCAGTTCGGCTGGAGGTTCTGAGCATGGCCAGGATCGCTCCGCGATCGCGCCGCGCCGGGCCGTGGTGCGGCTGGCTGGCGCCGCTGCTGCTGGCCTGCAGCCAGGCCGGCACGCCGGTGCTGGCCCAGGCTCCCAGCGCGGAAGCCGAGGCCAAGGCGCGCTTCGTCGTCACGCTGATGCGCTTCGTCCAGTGGCCGGCCGGCGACGTTGCCGACCGGACCGCGATGCGGCTGTGCGTGGTCCATCACAGCCCGGCGCTGGCCGCCGCCTTCGCGAGCCGCGAGGGTTCGCCGGTGACGGGCCGCCCGCTGGAGGTGATCTCGGGCGATGCGGTCCGTTCGGCGGCCTGCGACGTGCTCTTTGTCGACGCCAGCGCCGGCAGCAGCGGCCGCGATGCGCTCGCCCCCTTCGCCGGGCGACCGGTGCTCACGCTGGGCACGGTCGACGGATTCCTGTCGCGCGGCGGCATGGTGGAACTGGTCAACGTCGACGACACGCTGCGCTTCGACGTGGCCCTGAAGCCGCTGCGCGCGGCGCACCTCGGGCTGTCGTCGCAGGCGCTCAAGCTCGCGCGCCGCGTCCAGGAGTGACGCCATGACGACGAGGCGACACGATTCGCTGCGCAGCCGGCTGACCTGGCTGGTGGCGCTGTGCGCCGGGCTGGCCGCGATGCTGGGCATGGTCGCGGTGGCCGGCACCGGCTGGTGGCTGCAGCAGGAGCGCGCGCGCGAAGAGACCGAGGAGCTGTTGCAGACCCTGACCTTCACGCTGCAGGCCCCGCTGGCTTTCGAGGACGCGAAGGGCGTCGCCGACGCGCTGGCGGTGCTGAAGTTGCGCCCGTCGGTCGATGGCGCCTGGGTGCTCGACGCCCGCGGCCGCCTGGTCGGCCGCCTCGGCGCCGACACCACGCTGCCGGCAAACACGGGCGGCAGCCTGTGGCAGGGGCAGCTGGTCGTGCGCCAGCCGGTGGCGCTCGACGGTGCGCCGGTGGGTGCGCTGGTGCTGAGCCTCGATCTGACCCGGCTGTGGAGCGGGCTGCTGACCACGCTGGCGGCGGTGAGCGTGGCCAGCCTGCTCGGCTTTGCCGCCACGCTGACGCTCGCGCGGCGCCTGGCCGTGACCTTGTCGCGCCCGATGAGCGAGCTGGCCGAGGCGGCGCGCTCGCTGGCCGCCGATCCGGCGGCGGCACCGCCGCTGCACCACCATGGCGGCGGCAGCGAGGTGGCCGATGCGATCGATGCCTTCAACCGCATGCGCGCCGAAATCGCCGCGCGCGATGCCGCGCTGCTGGCCGCCAACCGCGATCTCGAGCAGCGCGTGGCCGGGCGCACCGCGGCACTGCGCCGCGAGAAGGAGCGTGCCGAGGCCGCATCGATCGCCAAGACGCGCTTCCTCGCCAACATGAGCCACGAGCTGCGCACGCCGCTGAATGCGGTGATCGGCGCCGCGCAGCTGCTGCAATCGCGCGACGAGACGGCTGCGGGTTCGGAAAGCGCCGAGGCGGGCTCGCAGCTGCACCTCGTCGAGGTGATCCGGCAGAGCGGCCTGAACCTGCTCGGCCTGATCGAGAACGTGCTGGACCTCTCGCGCATCGAGACCGGCACGCTGGAGCTGTCACCGGAAGACTTCAACCTGCTCGACTGCGTGGAGGCCGCGCTGGCCACCGCCGCCGTGCCGGCGCGCGTCAAGGGCCTGGCGGTGGCCTGCATCGTCGACCCGAGCGTGCCGCTGTGGCGCCACGGCGATCCGCTGCGGCTGCGCCAGGTGCTGCTGAACCTGCTGGGCAATGCCGTCAAGTTCACGCTGCAGGGCGAGGTGGTGCTGCGCGTGCAGCCCGGCGCGACCCCCGACGCGCTGCGCCTGAGCGTCAGCGACACCGGCATCGGCATCGACGCAGGCTCGCTGGCGCATGTGTTCGAGCCATTCCGCCAGGGCGACGATGCGGCCAACCGGCGCTTCGGCGGCAGCGGCCTGGGTCTCGCGATCGCACGGCAGATCGTCGAGGCCATGGGCGGCCGCATCGGCGTGAAGAGCCGGCTCGGCGAAGGCACGGACTTCGAGGTGGAGCTGGCCCTGCCGGTGCTGCGCGAGGCCGAGGGCGATGCGGTGCGGCTCGGCCTGGACGTGGCCTTCCACGAGCCGCACGATGCCAGCGCGGAAGCGCTCGCGACCCAGCTCGGCCGGCTCGGTTGCCGCGTGCGGCGCTGCGAGGGCGTGGCCGAGCTGCGCGAATGGCTCGATGCGCTGCCCTCGGCCGGCGCCGATGCGGCATCGGCCTGGCTGATGGTCGCGCTCGACGGTCCGGAGGCGGCCGCCTTGCTGGAACTGGGCGTGGCGCGGCTCGACCCGCGGCACGTGATCGGCATGTCCAGCGGCGAATCGCTGCGCACCGAGGCGATGCGGCAGCGGCTGACGATGCCGCGCGGCCTGATCAAGCCGGTGCTGCGCTCCTCGCTGGTCAGCCGGCTGGGCAGCGCGGCGCGCGGCGTCGGCGCGCCGATCGCGGCGCGGCCGCAGCCGACCGAGGGCGAGCGCCATGTGCTCGTCGTCGAGGACGACCGCGTCAACCAGGAGATCGTCTGCGCGATGCTGCGCAATGCCGGCTACCGCACCACCACCGCCGACGACGGCGCGCAGGCACTGGCGCTGCTGTCGTGCAACGACTACGACCTGGTGCTGATGGACTGGCAGATGCCGGACATGGACGGCCTCGAGGTGACGCGACGCCTGCGCAGCGGTGCCGCCGGGCCGCGGGGCCGCGTGGTGCCGATCGTGGCGCTGACCGCCAATGCCTTCGTCGAGGACCGCAATGCCTGCCTGGCCTCGGGCATGAACGACTTCCTCACCAAGCCGGTGCTGGCCGCCAGCCTGGAAGCCACCGTCGGCCGCTGGACGCAGCCTGCCGTGCAGTCACGCCGCGGCGCGCCCGCTGCGACAATCGACGCATGCTCCAGTTCGAACTCCTGCGCACCGAAGGCCGCGCCCGCCGCGGCCGGCTGACGCTCAACCACGGCGTCGTCGAGACGCCGGTCTTCATGCCGGTGGGCACCTACGGCACGGTCAAGGGCGTGATGCCCTCGTCGCTGGAAGCGATGGGCGCGCAGATCATCCTCGGCAACACCTTCCACCTCTGGCTGCGCCCGGGGCTGGACATCCTGCGCCAGTTCGGCGGGCTGCACCGCTTCGAGGCCTGGAACAAGCCCATCCTCACCGACAGCGGCGGCTTCCAGGTCTGGTCGCTCGGCGACATGCGCAAGATCAGCGAGGAGGGCGTGAAGTTCGCCTCGCCGGTCAACGGCGACAAGCTCTTCCTCACGCCCGAGGTGAGCATGCAGATCCAGCGCGTGCTGAACAGCGACATCGTCATGCAGTTCGACGAGTGCACGCCCTACGAGACCAAGGGCCACATCACCACCGAGAAGGAAGCGCGCGTCTCGATGGAGCTGAGCCTGCGCTGGGCGAAGCGCTGCCTGGCGGAGTTCCAGCGCCTCGAGAACCCGAACGCCCTGTTCGGCATCGTGCAGGGCGGCATGTTCGAGCACCTGCGCGAGGAATCGCTGAATGCCCTGGTCGAACTCGACCTGCCGGGCTACGCGATCGGCGGCGTCAGCGTCGGCGAGCCGAAGGAGGACATGCAGCGCATCATGGCCCACACGCCGCATCGCCTGCCCGCGCACAAGCCGCGCTACCTGATGGGCGTGGGCACGCCGGAAGACCTCGTCGAGGGCGTGGGCCAGGGCGTGGACATGTTCGACTGCGTGATGCCCACGCGCAACGCGCGCAACGGCCACCTGTTCACCCGCTTCGGCGACCTGCGGCTGCGCAACGCCCGCTACAAGACCGACGAGCGGCCCGTCGACGAGACCTGCGCCTGCCCCACCTGCGCGAACTTCAGCCGCGCCTACCTGCACCACCTCGACCGCTGCAACGAGATGCTCGGGCCGATGCTGGCCAGCGTCCACAACCTGCACTACTACGTGAACCTGATGCGCGAGGTGCGCGAAGCGCTGGATGCCGGCGCCTTCGCGGCCTTCGCGGCGAAGTTCGCGCAGGACCGCGCGCGCGGCGTGTGAGTCTGGGCCGAGGTTGACGCGGGTCAGTCCCGCGGCGCGAGGCGGCGCGGAAGATCGTCGTCCCTCCCACGCGATGCACCCGCCATGCCCCGCCGCATTCCGGCCGACCAGGCCGCTCCCTTCGACACCGACGTGCTCATCATCGGCGCAGGCCCCAGCGGCCTGGCGCTGGCGCGCGCGCTGGCCGATGCGTCCATCCGCAGCATCGTGCTCGACGCGCAGGACGCCGCCGCGCTCGCCGAGCCGCCGCCCGACGGCCGCGACATCGCGCTGACCCACCGCGCCGCGGTGGTGATGCGCCGCCTGGGCCTGTGGGAGCGGCTGCCCGAGGCTGAGGTCGCGCCGCTGCGCGAGGCCGAGGTCTACAACGGCAGCGACCCGACGCCGCTGCGCTTCGACCCGCAGGGCTCGGGCGAGGACGAACTCGGCTGGCTGGTGGCCAACCACGTGATCCGCCGCGCCAGCTGGCAGGCGGTGCAGGGCCGCGAGGCCATAGCCCTGCGGCCGGCCACGCGCGTGCTCGGCCACACGATCGATGCGCAGGGCGCGACGCTGCGCTGCCGTGCGGCCGACGGTGCGGAGATCACGCTGCGCGCGCCGCTGATCGTGGCCGCCGACAGCCGCTTCTCCGAAGCCCGACGCCAGGCCGGCATCGGCGCGCAGATGCGCGACTTCGGCCGCAGCGTGATCGTCTGCCGCATGGCGCACACCGAATCCAACCGCGCGGTGGCGCAGGAGTGCTTCCACCGCGGCCACACACTGGCGGTGCTGCCGATGAACGGCGGCGAGAGTTCGATCGTGGTCACCGTTGCCTCCGACCAGGCCCTGGCCATGCAGCGCTGGAGCGACGCGCAGTTCACCGCCTGGGTGCAGCAGCAGCTGGGCGGCCGCCTCGGCGAGATGACGGTGCGCGGCGCGCGCCACCTCTATCCGCTGGTGGCGGTGTATGCCCAGCGCTTCGTCGCCGAGCGCTTCGCGCTGATCGGCGACGCGGCGGTGGGCATGCACCCGGTCACCGCGCATGGCTACAACTTCGGCCTGTACGGCGTCGACGTGCTCAGCGCGCTGCTGGCCGCGGCGCACCGTGCCGGCCGCGACCTCGGTCGCCAGGAGGTGCTGCAGCCGTACGAGACGCGGCACCGCCGCGAGACCTGGCCGATCTTCCATGGCACCAATGCCATCGTCGGCCTGTTCACCGACGACGGCGACGCGGCGCGCCTGCTGCGCCAGGCCGTGATCCGCGTGGCCGAGCACCTGCCGCCCCTGAAGAGCGCCATCACCCGGCGGCTGACGCGCAGCACCGCCACGCCCTGGCCGCCACTGCCGCCCCTGCCCCCGCTGCCCAAACTGCCGCCGCTGCCTTCGACGCTGGCGTCGTTGTGGCGGAGCTGATCAGGACGCGAGCAGCACGCTCACGCGCTCGCGCAAGGCTGCGGGCGTCACCTGCGCCGGCGGCACCGGCTCTCCGGCCACCAGACCCACGCGGCTGAAGAAGCCGCGGCGGAAGGGCTGGGTCATCGCGTTGCCGCCGATGCGCGAGAAGAACGAGCCCCACAGGTTCTGCAGCGCCAGCGGCACCACCGGCACCGGGTTGGCCTCGAGCAGCTTCATCACGCCGCCCT
>VFQN01006112.1_pt1 | contig 14102 bp, 16 predicted proteins | sample 3512371 | NCBI WGS metagenome assembly VFQN01 (sample SAMN10412370, study PRJNA504923) | tailings metagenome | isolation source: Replicate 2 from Balatoc abandoned mine | place: Philippines: Itogon, Benguet | collected 2017-08-28
TCGTCTCCAACCCGGACAGCAAGACCATCTCGGTGATCGACATGCGCACGCAGCGTGTGGTCGACACCCTGGCCGCGGGCAGCGGGCCGGTGGGCATCGACGCCTCGCCCGACGGCACGCAGGTCTTCGTGGCGGACTGGTACCGCAACCGTCTGCTGGTGCTCGATGCCGCGAAGCGCGACAGTGCGCCGGCGGAGATCGAGGTCGGCAAGGCGCCGGCCGGCGTGGCCACCTCGGCCGACGGCCGCACCGTCTACGTGGCCGAGCGCGACGACGACAGCGTGGCCGCCGTCGACCTGGCCACGCGAGCGGTGCGCTCGCGCGTGAAGGTCGGCTCGCACCCCTTCGCGCTGCTGCTCGACGCGCCGCGCCAGCGCCTGTATGCACTGAACGTGCTGAGCAACGACGTCTCGGTGATCGACCTGCGCTCGATGGCGGTGAGCGCCACGGTCCAGGTCGGCAAGGCGCCCTACGGCGCCGCGCTGGCGGCCGGCGGCAAGCTGCTGTACGTGACCAACCAGCACGGCAACACGGTCAGCGTGATCGACGCCGAGTCGCTGACGGTGCAGCGCACCCTGCCCGGCTTCGCCTACCCCGAGGGCATCGCCGCACACGGCGATCGCGTCTACGTCGTCAACTGGATGGACGACAACGTGGCCGTGCTCGAGGCGTCGTCAGGCCGCACGCTGGCCACCATCGACACCGGCACCAACAGCCGCGGCTTCGGCGCCTTCATCGGCGCGCCGGCCGCGCCCTGATCCCGCTTTCCACTTCGAAGACCCACGAGGAGATTTCCGATGCAGATCCGCTCCCTGCGATGGCTCACCGGCCTGGCGCTCACGGCCATGCTGGCGGCCCCCGCCGCAGCCCACGGCCCGACGCGGCAGAAGGTCACCGAGACCATCGCCATCGACGCGCCGGCCGACAAGGTCTGGGCCATCGTCAAGGACTTCAACGCGCTGAAGAACTGGCACCCGGCGGTGGCCGAGAGCCCGGCCGACAAGGGCAACGAGGAAGGCTCGGTGCGCCAGCTCAAGCTGAAGAGCGGCGGCGCGCTGACCGAGACGCTGGAAGCCTACGACGCCACCAAGATGCGCTACAGCTACCGCGCCAAGGACGGCGGCGCGCTGCCGGTCACCAACTACACCTCGACGATCACGGTGAAGGCCGAAGGCAACGGCTCGGTGGTGGAGTGGCGCGGCGCCTTCTACCGCGGCTATCCGAACAACGACCCGCCGCCCGACCAGAACGACGAGGCCGCGGTGGCCGCCATCACCGGCGTCTACAAGTCGGGCCTGGCCAACCTGAAGACGATGGCCGAGAAGAAGTAGCGCTGGCGCGATGATGCCGATGGCGCTCACCACGCGGAGGCAGGCGCTGGGCGCTCTGGGCGTGCTCGGCATGCTCGGGCTGCCGGGATGTGCATCGGCACCGCCTTCGCAGCCGCCGGCCGTGCCCGGCGCGCCGCCGGTGGCGCGTGCGCTCGCCCCCGGCGTCTACATGGTGCCGGGCACCGGCGGCAGCGCCGACGAGACCAACCTCGGCCGCATCGGCAACGCCGGCTTCATCGTCGGCGAGACCGGCGTGGTGGCCATCGACACCGGCACCTCGCATGCACATGGTCGCGCCATCCTGGCGGCGATTCGTGCGGTGACCGACAAACCGGTGAAGCTGGCCCTGGTCACCCACACGCGCCCGGAGTTCCTGTTCGGCGGCAAGGCCTTCCAGGAGGCCGGCGTCCCGGTGCGCATGCACACCCGCACGGCGCGGCTGATGGCGGCGCGCTGCGACACCTGCCTGAAGCAGCTGCGCCAGGTGGTCGGCGAGGCGCCGCTGGCCGGCACGGCGATGTACCAGCCCGACCAGCAGTTCGACGAGCCGCACGCCGTCGAGGGCATCGGCCGCGCGGTGCGCGTGCTGCATTTCGGCCACGCCAGCGGCCCGGGCGACATCGCCGTGTTCGACGAGGCCAGCGGCACGCTGTTCGCCGGCGGCCTGCTCGACGCCCAGCGTGTGCCCGACATCCAGGACAGCGACCTCGCCACCTGGAAGAAGGCGCTGGCCGCGCTGCGCGGGCTGCGCGTCACCACGATCGTGCCCGGCCACGGCGGCGCCTCGCCGGTGGCGCTGATCGACACGGTGGAGGGCTACCTCGTCGCGCTGGAGAGGAAGATGCGCGACCTGGTGGCCTCGGGCACCTCGCTGCTGGAGGTGCCGGACGCCGGCGAACTGCCGGCGTACGAACGCTGGGACCAGTACGATCTGATCCACCGCCGCAATGCGTCGATCGCCTTCCTGCGCTTCGAGCGCGAGATGCTGTTCAAGTAGTCCGAGGAGTCGTCCATGCATCCCGACCGCAACCGCCGCCACGCCTTGCAGGGCCTCGCCGCGCTGGCGATCGCGCCCACTCTCGCGCCGGCCACCGCCTTCGCCGCGCCCGGCGGCCTGCCGAGCGCCACGCACGACGCCTCTTCGCCGGAGTGGGAGCGCCTGGCCTCGCGTCTGTTCCCCGGCAAGACGCTGGTGCAGGGACAGGGCACGGTCCAGGTGATCGCGCCGCTGCGCGCGGCCTACGGCGCCTCGGTGCCGGTGAAAGTGGTCTCCAAGCTGCCGCAGAAGCCCGAGCTCTACGTGCGCCGCATGTACCTGGTGGTCGACAAGAACCCGTCGCAACTGGCCGCCGTGCTCGACCTCACCACCGAGGTCGGCCAGGCCGACTTCGAGACGCGCCTGCGCGTCGACGAATACAGCCACGTGCGCGTGGTCAGCGAGCTGTCCGACGGCACGCTGCACACCGACTCGCGCTACGTGAAGACCTCCGGCGGCTGCTCGGCGCCGCCCAACCGCGACTCGCCGCACCTGATCGGCAAGACGCTGCTCAAGCTTGCCGGCGACGTGCGCATGGACCAGCCGGTGGCCGCCGACGTGACCGTGCTGCACCCCAACGACACCGGCTTCGAGCTGAACCAGCAGACGGTGATGTTCATCCCGCCGCATTTCGTGCGCTCGATCCGCGTCAGCTACGCCGGCCGCAAGGTGTTCGATGCCGAGCTGGACTTCTCCGTCAGCGAGAATCCCACGCTGCGCTTCAACTTCGTGCCGCACGGCAGCGGCGAGCTTCGCGCCGACGTGACCGACACCAAGGAAGGCCAGTTCTTCGGCACGCTGGCCGTCGGCTGAGGCTCGCCATGCTGCGCCGTGCCCTCCTCGCCACCGTGCTCGGCCTGGCCTCGCTGGCTGCCGGTGCGGGCGTGCCGGCGCGCTACTCGCCCACCGAGATCAAGCCGACGGGCCTGCCGCAGCGCTACGAATTCGACCTCACCGCGGCGATCGAGCGGGCGAGGCGCGAGAACAAGCGCCTGTACCTCTACCTCGGCGCGCACGACTGCGCCTTCTGCCGCAAGTACGAGGCCTTCCTCGACAAGAACGCCGCCGAGCTGGCGCCGCACTTCGCCAAGGACTGGATCGTCTACGAGATGAGGAGCAGCCTGTCCGTGCAGGCCGACCGGCTGTGGTTCCGCATCGGCGACAAGGCCCTGCCCTACGCCGACTTCCTGCGCACGCTGGGCGACGAGCGCGCCCGGCAGTTGGTCTACCCCAGCGTCTGGCTGTTCGACGGCCAGGGCAGGACGCTGATGCAGATGCCCGCCGGTACCGGCACCTTCGAGACGGTGCCGGAGCAACTGGAGATCCTGCGCCTCGAGCAGTAGCCGCGCTGGCTTGACTCACCGCAAGCCCCGTCACCGGTGACGCTTTCAGAATGCTCCCGAAAGCCAACCAGTGAGAGGGACACGATGACAAGCTTGAAGAACCTCCTGACCCTGGCCGCCATCGCCGCCGCGGCGGGCGCGCAGGCCCAGACCTCCAAGGCCGACCTCGATTCGGTGCAGCGAGCGGTGCACGTGTGCGCCTCCTGCCACGGCGAAAACGGCAACAGCACCAAGCCGCTGATTCCGTCGCTGGCCGGCCAGATGCGCGAGTACACGATCCGCCAGCTGAAGGACTTCCGCAGCCAGTCGCGCTCGGAAACCGACATCCAGGCCTACATGTGGGGCATCTCGGCGCTGCTGAGCGACGAGCAGATCGAAGGCTTCGCCGACTACTACGCCGCCCAGAAGCCGGCGCCGGGCAAGTCGACGAATCCGAAGCTCGAGGCCGCGGGCAAGGCCCTCTACGACAAGGGCCTGCCCGACAAGGGCGTGCTGCCCTGCAAGCAGTGCCATGGCGACAACGCCGAAGGCGCCGCGGGCTTCCCGCGCCTGGCCGGCCAGAAGGCCGACTACGTCTACAAGCAGCTGCAGGCTTTCCGCACGCCGCTGCGCCCGCACGGCGTGGTGATGAAGAACGAGATCGCGGCGATGACGCCGCAGCAGCTCAAGGCCGTGGCGGCCTACGTGCAGTCTCGCTGATCCGGTCGCGCCGCTCAGGCGGCCGGCAGGCCGGCGGCTTCGGTCGCCAGCCGGCGCGATTCCTTGGGGTCGCGGAACACCAGCGGGTGTTCGGTGACGCCCGCCTCGGCCTGCGCCACCGCCGCGAGCACCTTGTCATGGTGCGGGCTCTTGCGGCACACCGGGTCGGCGGCCTCGGCGTCCTGCGCGATCAGCCAGGCCTGGCAGCGGCAGCCGCCGAGGTCTTCCTCCTTGTGCTCGCACGACGCGCACGGCTCCTTCATCCAGCCGGTGCCGCGGTAGCGGTTGAAGCCGTCGGAGTCGAACCAGGCCTGGCGCAGCGAGGTCTCGCGCACGTTGGGGAACGTGAGCCCGGGCAGCATCTTCGCGGTGTGGCAGGGCAGCGCCGTGCCGTCGGGCGTGACGGTGAGGAACATGCTGCCCCAGCCGTTGACGCACTTCTTGGCCTTGCCTTCGTGGTAGTCGGGCGCGACGAAGAAGATGCGCATGCGGCCTTCGAGCTTTCGGCGCCACTCGTCGGTGATGGCCTCGGCGCGCTTCAACTGTTCACGCGTGGGCAGCAGCTGCGCGCGGTTGACGAAGGCCCACGAGTAATACTGCGTGTTGGCGAGTTCGATGTACTCGGCGCCGAGCTCGGCCGCCATCTCGATGATGCGGCCGATGTGGTCGATGTTCAGGCGGTGGATCACCACGTTCATCACCATCGGCCAGCCCTGGTCCTTGATGATCTTCGCGACGCGGTTCTTCAACTCGAAGGTCTTGGTGTGCGAGAGGAAGTCGTTCATCTCGCGCGTGCTGTCCTGGAACGACAGCTGCACGTGGTCGAGGCCGGCGGCCTTCAGCGCCGCGGCGCGTTCGGCGGTCAGGCCGACGCCGGAAGTGAGCAGGTTGGAGTAGTAGCCCAGCCGCCGCGCCTCGGCGACGATCACCTCGAGGTCGTCACGCAGGAGCGGTTCGCCGCCGGACAGGCCCAGCTGCACCGCGCCCATCTCGCGGCCTTCGCGCAGCACGCGCAGCCAGTCGTCGGTGGAGAGTTCCTCCGGCTGCGTCGCGTAGTCGACCGGGTTGTAGCAGAACACGCAGTGCAGCGGGCACCTGTACGTGACCTCGGCGAGCAGCCACAGCGGCGGTCCGATCGTCATCGCTCAGTCCCAGGTGAGCCAGCGCTGCTTGCGCGCCATCTCGACGAAGGCGAGCACGTCGCCCTGGAGGCCTTGTGCACTGAAGGCGGCCTCCAGTTCGGCCACGATCTCGCCAATGCTGCGCTGGCCGTCGCAGCGCTTCATGATCTCTCCGGCGCTGCCGTTGAGCTTGACCATGCCCTCGGGGTAGAGCAGCACGTGGCAGTTCTGCGCCGGCTCCCACTGCAGCCGGAAGCCGGGGCCGACGCGGGGGCGGCTCTCGGTGCCGAGCTCGCTCATGGGTTCACGCCGTACTTGAGCGCCATCGCGTCGTTCATCGCCCACAGGATGTCGAGCTTGAACTGCAGGATCTCCAGCGCACGCTCCTGCAGCGCCCGCGTGTCGAAGTAGTCGAGCGTGATGGCCAGGCCCTGCTCCACGTCGCGCCGCGCCTGGCTGACGCGGTTGCGGAAGTAGCTCAGGCCCTCGGGCTCGATCCAGCCGTAGTGCTCGGGCCAGGTGGCCAGGCGCTGCTTGTGGATCTCCGGCGCGAACAGTTCGGTGAGCGACGAGCACACCGCCTCCTGCCAGGGTGCGCGGCGCGCGAAGTTGACGTAGGCATCGACCGCGAACTTCACCGCCGGAATCAGGTGGCGCTGGTCCTCGATCTCTTCGCGCGTCAGCCCGACCGCCTCGCCCAGGCGCAGCCAGGCCTCGATACCGCCCGGATCCTTCACACCGCCGATCTCGAAACCGTCGTGGTCGAGGATGCGCTGGATCCAGCCGCGCCGCACCTCGCGGTCGGTGCAGTTGGACATCACCGCCGCATCCTTGATGGGGATCGCGATCTGGTAGTAGAAGCGGTTGGCCACCCAGCCGCGGATCTGCTCCGGCGTGGCCTTGCCGGTGTTGAGCATCACGTTGAACGGATGGTGGATGTGGTACGAGCGGCCGCGCTCGCGCAGCTTGGCTTCGAACTCGACACGGTTCCACGCGGCAGCAGTCATCTCAGACCTCGATCGTCATTCCATCCTCGCAGGGCACGATGCGGTGCCGCGCCAGTTCCGCGCGCTGCGCCGACTCTTCGTCGAGGATGGGGTTGGTGTTGTTGATGTGGATGAGGAAGCGGCGCGTGGCGGCCGGCAGCCGGTCGAGCCATCCCACCATGCCGCCCTCACCGCTCTGCGGCAGGTGGCCGATGTCGCGCGCGGTCTTCTTCGACAGGCCCAGGCCGATCATCTCGTCGTCGGTCCAGAAGGTACCGTCGACGAGCACGGCGTCGGCGCCGCACATCACGTCGAACAGCGCCGGCGTGATCTCGCCCAGGCCCGGCGCGTAGAAGGCGCTGCGGCCGCTGCGCCGGTCGGTGACCAGCATGCCGATGTTGTCGCCGGGCACGGGGTTGTCGCGGTGGGGCGAATACGGCGCAGCCTTGCTCGAAAGAGGGAATGCGCGGAACGAGAGATGCGCCGCGCCCGGCACCTCGAAGGCCGCCCCGTCGAGGCCGATGTGCTGGCGGTCGACGCCGCAGTAGTGGCCCAGCACCTTGAGCACCGGGTTGCCGGTGGTCAGGTCTTCGTAGACGGGGTCGGTGCACCACAGCGGCAGCGGCCGGCCGCGCTCGCGCAGCATGAACAGGCCGGTGGCGTGGTCGATCTGCCCGTCCATCAGCACCACGCCGGCGATCGCGGTGTCGCGGATGGCGCGGCCCGGCTGCAGGGTCGGGTGGGAGCGGATCTGCTCGAGGATGTCGGGCGAGGCGTTGAACAGCACGCCATCGACGCCCGGATCACCCTGCACGAAGATCGACGACTGCGTGCGCGGCTTGGCGTGCACGGTGCCGGCGCGAACGCCGGCGCAGTTGCGGCAGTTGCAGTTCCACTGCGGGAAACCGCCGCCGGCGGCCGAACCGAGGATCGTGATGCGCATGGGGTGCAAATGAAAAGGCCGCCGCGTGCGGTCTCCCGCGCGGCGGCCCGGCGTCAGTCGCTCAGCGAGCGGCGACGTACATCGTGATTTCGAAACCGAAGCGGAAGTCGGCGGCTGCCGGGGTCTGCCATTGCATGGAAAGGCTCCTTGATCGTGTGGCACGGCGCCGGGTGGTCGCCGTGGGGACGATGAGTTCATCCCGCACTGAATGTTCGCCGCCGGCCGGCGGCGCGCACAGGCCCCGCACCATGATTCCGGCCTCATGAATATCTGCAATCGGCCTCCGGCTTGTCCCGGGGGTGTGGACAGCCGGGGGCCCCGGGTGTACCGATACCATCGCCGCGTGCCGTCCCCGAGCCTGTTCCCCGACACCCTACCCTTCGCCCGCCACGCGCTGGACGTGGGCGGCGGCCACGTGCTGCAGGTGCAGGAGTTCGGCCGCGCCGACGGCATTCCCGCGCTGGTGCTGCACGGCGGCCCGGGCTCCGGCTGCTCGCCGCTGCTGCGGCGGGTGTTCGACCCGTCGCGCTGGCGCATCGTCTGCCCCGACCAGCGCGGATCCGGCGGCAGCCGGCCGCGCGGCGGCACGGCGCACAACACCACCGAGGAGCTGCTCGCTGACCTGCGCCGCATCCGCAGCCAGCTGCAGTTGCCGCGCTGGGTGGTGGTGGGCGGCTCCTGGGGCGCCACGCTGGCGCTGGCGCACGCCGCCGACCAGCCCGAGGCCGTGGCCGCGCTGCTGCTGCGCGCGAGCTTCCTGGCGCGGCGCGAGGACATCGACGCCTTCTTCGGCCCGCTTTCGCTCGACGAACTGGCCGCCTCGCTCGACAGCCCCGACGCCGCCGAGCGCGAGCGAGCCGCGCTGGCCTGGTGGCGCCACGAGCAGGCGCTGGCCGGCACCACCGCGACCGAGCCGGCGGGCGAATCGCTCTCGGCGCAGGTCGACCGGCTGCGCGTGCAGGCGCATTACCTGCGCCACGGCTGCTGGCTGCAGTCGCCTTCGCTGCTCGAGCGCTGCGAGGCCGTGCCGAAGGTACCCACCCGGTTGATCCATGCCCGCGACGACCGCATCTGCCCGCCCGAGGGCGCGCTGGCGCTGCAGCGCCGGCTGCCGCATGCCACGCTGCAGTGGGTGGACGGCGCCGGCCACGACGCCGGCCATCCGGCCATGGTGGCGGCGGTGATGGGCGCCCTGGCCGCCTATGCCGAGACCGGCAGCTTCGGAGCCTGCGCATGACCCTGCGCCTGAAGATCAACCTGATCGTCGGCGCGCTGACGCTGCTGTTCCTCGCCGCCGTGCTGGGCCTGCAGCTGCGCAGCATGCGCGACTCGGTGCACGAGGAGGTGGTGGCCGCCAACCGCGTCGCCTCGCAGTTGCTCAATCGCACAGTGTGGCTCTACGCGGCGCAAGGCACGCCGGCGATGCTGGCCTTCCTCCAGGGCACCGGCCGGATCCGCAGCAACGACATCACGCTGTTCGACAAGCAGGGCCAGGCGCTGTACCGCTCGCCGCCTTCCACCTACAAGGCCGGGCGCGACGCGCCGCACTGGTTCGCCGCGCTGATCGCGCCGGAACCCACCGTGCAGTCGATCGAGTTCCCCGACGGCAAGCTCGAGGTGCGCTCCAACGCCTCGCGCGCCGCCGTCGATGCCTGGGACTATGCGCTGACGCTGGTGGGCGCCGCGCTCGTGCTGCTGGTGGCGGTGAACCTGCTGGTGTTCTGGCTGGTCGGGCGCACGGTGCGGCCCTTCGGCCGCATCGTCGGCGCCCTGGAGGAGCTGCAGCGCGGCCGCTTCGACGTCTCGCTGCCGCCGCTGCCCGGCCACGAGGCCAGTGCCATCGGTGCGGCCTTCAACCGCATGGTCGGCGAGCTGCAGCGCCACATCGAGACCGAGCGCCGCGCCGTGCGCGCGGAGCTGCAGCTGTCCGACAGCCGCGAACTCACGCGCTGGATCGACCACCACATCGAGCAGGAGCGGCTGATGATCGCCCGCGAGCTGCACGACGAACTCGGCCAGTCGGTCACCGCGGTGCGCAGCATGGCCACCTCGATCGCGCAGCGTTGCGCGGGCAAGGACGCGCAGTCCGAGCAGGCCGCGCGCCTGATCGCCGAGGAATCCTCGCGCCTGTACGACGCGATGCACGGCATCATCCCGCGGCTGACGCCCCTGGTGCTCGACAACTTCGGCCTGGCCGATGCGATCGCCGACCTCGTCGAGCGCACGCGCCAGAGCCACGCCGGCGTGCGCATCGACGGCACCGTGGCGCTCGGCGAGGCGCGCCTGCCGGCCGACGTGGCGCTGGCGCTGTACCGTGCGGCGCAGGAGGGCCTGACCAACGCGCTGCGCCATGGCCAGGCGCAGCACGTGTCACTGCAGCTGCAGGGCACGAGCACCGAAGTCACGCTGACGCTGCGCGACGACGGCCGCGGCCTGCCGGCCGCCGGCCTGCCCCGCGACGGACACTACGGGCTGCGCTGGCTGCGCGAGCGCGTCGAGGCGCTGCACGGCAGCGTGGCGATCGAGAATGTTCCACCTCGCGGCGCGCAACTCGCGGTGCGCCTGCCGCTCGACCCGGAGACCGCATGATCCGCGTGATGCTCGTCGACGACCATGCGCTGGTGCGCATGGGTTTCCGCATGCTGCTGGCCGATTCGCAGATCGAGGTGGTGGCCGAGGTCGACACCGGCGAGCAGGCCTGCGCCGACTACCCGCGCGTGTCGCCCGACGTGGTGGTGATGGACCTGTCCATGCCCGGCATGGGCGGCCTGGAGGCGGTGCGGCGCATCGTCGCGCAGGATCCGAAGGCGCGCATCCTGGCGCTGTCGGCCCATGAGGACACCGCCCACCCGCAGCGCGTGCTGCGCGCCGGTGCGCTCGGCTACCTCACCAAGCGCAGCGCACCCGAGGCGCTGATCGCCGCGGTGACGGCGGTGTCGCGCCACGAGACCTACGTCGACGCGCACACCGCCCGCGCGCTGGCGATGGCGCAGGTCAAGGGCGAAACCAGCCCGGCGCAGATGCTCTCCGAGCGCGAGTTCTCGGTCTTCCTGCAACTCGCCCGCGGCCAGAGCGTGGCGCAGATCGCCGAGAACCTGAAGCTCTCGCCGAGCACCGTGGGCACGCACCTCTATCACGTCAAGCAGAAGCTGGGCGCGAGCAACCAGTCGGAGCTGACGCTGGTGGCGCTGCAATGGGGCCTGCTGCAGATCTGACCCGCCTTTGCCCCGCAGTTCAGGGTTAACCCTGAATCTGGCATGCGAGTTGCGATCGCGCCGTGAGACGGCGGAACGACCCGGTTCCGCCCCACGGAGGTGCGTCATGCGCTGGTTCCCGCTGACAGTTCTCGGCCTCGCCCTGTCCCAGCCGGCCGCGGCCGAGGACATCGTCGACGTTCTGCGTCGCTCGCAGCAGATGCGGCTGGAGGCCATGCCCGTGGCCCCCGAGGGGCCGAAGGCCCACGCCATCCGCCGCAGCTTCGAGCAGTTGCAGCGCGCCCTGCCCGACGAGGTTTCCGCCGAACTGCGGGTGGTCAGCGCCGGCACGGTGGCCGAGACGCTGCACGGGCGCATCGTGGTGGCGCACGAATCGCTGGCCGACCTGCCCGAGGGCGCGCGGCTGTTCGTGCTGGCGCACGAGCTCGGCCACGTGGCCAGCCACCACTGGCAGCAGATGGGCGCCGTCTACCGGCACTGGATTCCCGGCGAGGTGAAGCCCGAGACCACCGACCCGGTGGCCGGCGCGCTGGGCCGCGAGGCCTCGGCGACCTCGCACCGGCAGGAGTACGAAGCCGACGCCTATGCCCTGCAGGTGCTGCGCCGCCTGGGCCGCTCCCCGCACGATGCCTTCACCGCCTTCATGCAGCAGGGCATGCTGCAGGACACCGCCACCCACCCGGGCACGCGCAAGCGCGTCGCCTCGCTGCGTGCGGCGATGGCCGGCGCCGGGGCCTCAGGCCACGACGCGGAATGAGCCCATCGAGCTGTTGAGCTGGCCCGACTGACCCTGAAGCGACTGCGCGGCGGCGGCCAGCTGCTCGACCAGCGCGGCGTTCTGCTGCGTCATGGTGTCGATCTGGGCGACGGCCTGGTTGATCTCCGAGATGCCGCTGCTCTGCGCCTGGCCGGCCTCGGCGATCTCGGCGATCAGCGTGGAGACACGCTTCACGCTGTCGAGGATCTCCTGCATGGTGCGGCCGGCGTCGTCGACCAGCTTGGAGCCGGCGTCGACCTTGGCGGCGGAGTCGCTGATCAGCGCCTTGATTTCCCGCGCCGCCGTCGAGCTGCGCTGCGCCAGGGCGCGCACCTCCGAGGCCACCACGGCGAAGCCGCGGCCGTGCTCGCCGGCGCGTGCCGCTTCCACCGCGGCATTGAGGGCGAGGATGTTGGTCTGGAAGGCGATGCCGTCGATCACGCCGACGATCTCGCCGATGCGCGTGGCGCTGGAGTGGATCTCGTTCATGCGCGCCACCACGTCCTGCATCGTCTGCGCGCCGCGGCCGGCGACGCTGCTGGACTGCAGCACTTCCTCGCGCGCCTTGTGCGTATTCTCGGCGTTGTGATGCACCGACTGGGCGAGCTGCTGCATCGAGCTGGCCGTCTGCTGCAGCGCGCTGGCCTGGCTCTCGGTGCGCGAGGACAGGTCGCTGTTGCCGGAGGCGATCTCGGCGGAGGCGTTGTTCACACCGTCGGCGGTCTGACGCACCTCGAGCACCATCTTGCGCAGCTTCTTGCGCATGCCGTTCAGTTCGGCGCGCAGCCAGGAGATCTCGTCCTTGCCGGGAGACTCGATCTTGGTCTCCAGGTCGCCGCCGGCGATGCGGATCACCGCATCCACCGTCGACTCCACCGAGTCCTTGATGCTGGCGCGGATCACCCAGCCGGCCAGCCAGGCCGACAGGCAGCCCACACCGGCCGCGAGGCCGATCGCGCTGGCCGCGCCCGCCGATCCGTTCTTCAGCGCCCACACGGCGGCGACACCGAGGGCGGCGCACCACAGCCCCATCACGGTGAAGCCGATCACCACGCGCCGTACCAGGCTGACCTTGCGAATCCAGTCCATGTCGAATGTCTCCGATCTGACCCGGGGCATTCGATCCCCGGCTGACCTGCGCTATCGACATGACGGACGCACTACTTGAGTGCCGCCTGCGCCGAATCAAACATCATCGATGATGGGCCAGCCCCGCTCGCGGCAGAGTTCACGCAAGCGGGCGTCGGGCCGCACCGCGACCGGATCCGTGACGCACTGCAGCAAGGGCAGGTCGCTGATCGAGTCGCTGTAGAACCACGACCGCGTGGCCTGCTCCAGCGGCGGCGCCCCCAGGCCGGCCAGCCAGGCCGCCACGCGGGTCACCTTGTGCTCGCGGTAGCAGGGCAGCCCCTCGATGTCGCCGGCCGGCCGGCCCTCGACCATCACCGGCTCGGTGGCCACCAGGTGCTCGATGCCGCAGGCCCGCGCGAACGGCTCGGCCACCAGACGCGATGTCGCCGTGACGATCGCGCAGGTGTCGCCCTGCGCGAGATGCCGCGCCACCGCCTCGCGCATCGCCGGAGACAGCCGCCCGGCGATCCGGCGCGCGAAGTCCTCGCGCCAGGCGTGCAGTTGCGCCGGCTCGAAGCCCGCCAGCGGCGCGACCACCGCCCGGTGCATGGCATGGATGTCCAGCGTGCCGGCCACGTACTGGTGGCAGTAGCCGAGGTAGCGCTGCTCGGCCTCGGCCTCGAGCGCGCCGAGCGCAACGAGGTGCCGCGTCCAGGCCATGCCGCTGTCGAAGGGGATCAGCGTGTGGTCGAGGTCGAACAGGGCCAGCCTCACCGTGCGCGCACCTCGTCGAGCACGCGTGCCGTCAGCGCGCCGCGCAGCGCGTTGCAGACCAGGACGGCCTCGGCGGCGTCGAGGTCGGCGCGCACGAGGCGGCGCTCGCTCGCGCCGAAGGCCGGGTCGTCGAGCAGCACCGAGCGCATCACGCCGGGCAAGGCGCCGTCGGCCAGCGGCGGCGTGAACCAGCGGCCACCGAGCTTCAGGAACACCGAGCTGCGCCCGCCTTCGACCAGCCAGCCGCTCGCGCTGAAGAACAGGCTGTCGAAGGCGCCTGCGGCCTCCGCGGCGCGCACGCCGGCGTCGTACAGGGCGCGATGGGTGGTCTTGTGGGCGGCCAGGGGCGGCGCATCGGGCAGGCGTTCCTCGGCGATGCGCAGCCGGACATCGCCTTCGGGCAGCGGCGCGAGTGGCGCCTGGGTCAGCGCCAGCCGCCCGTCGTGGGCCAGCGCCAGGCGCAGCCGGCGCGGCCCGCCGCTGCGCTCCCCGGCAGCCTGTTGGAGCACGCCGCGCGCCGCTGCCACATCGCAGGCGAAGCCCAGCACCGCCGCGCTGCGTGCCAGCCGCGCGAGGTGGCGGTCGAGGTGCGGCAAGGCGCCCTCGCCCGTGCACAGCACCGTCTCGAACAACTCGAAGCCGGGATCCAGCCCGGTGAGGAAGCGCGCCTTCAGCCGGCACTCCTCGAACTCGTCGCCGGCGACGCTGTCCTTGACGATGCCGGCGCCCACGCCGAGCGTCAGCGCGCGCGTGCCCTGTTGCCCGGTGCCCAGCGTCAGGGTGCCGATCGCCACCGAGAGGCAGAAGTCGCCGATGCGTTCGCCCG
>VFQN01006113.1_pt1 | contig 14100 bp, 24 predicted proteins | sample 3512371 | NCBI WGS metagenome assembly VFQN01 (sample SAMN10412370, study PRJNA504923) | tailings metagenome | isolation source: Replicate 2 from Balatoc abandoned mine | place: Philippines: Itogon, Benguet | collected 2017-08-28
GGGGGGCGTTGTGGGGGGGCTGTGGGGAGCGGCCAAGGGGGTGGTGGCTTACGTGACGCTCTCTGGGAGGTGAGGGTGCAATTAGGTTGTGTGTGGGAGGAGGGTGTGGTGGTGGTAATGAAACAGGGGGTGTTGCTGGAGGGTTTTCACGGTTTGCGGAGTTGGACGTGTGGGTACCTTGGTCGGTGCGGCTGCACACTGACGCAGGTGCTCGCAACGGCGTCTGTAAGGAATTGACAGTTCCTTTGGATGCCTGTACCTCATTCTCTTACCCCTACGGTGTCTGGGTGTCTGCATTCGCGCCTGTGCCTGTGCCAGCCAGTCCGTGAAGGTGACCCGGATAGGCTCTGCAGTTTGCACGAGACTCACGTACAAGGCTCCTATCTTATTTCATTTTTTCGAAAAAACTCCGTTGGTGGCTGGGCTCATCTCACGATGGGGAGGGCGTTTGGGGACGGGAGATGCACCAGCAGGTGCAGCACAATGAGAGCAGCACATTGCACACACTTACACCACCAGATGATTTAAGTAGGGGCCTGGTCAAGGCGGTCAAAGTTGCTCTAAACGAAAAATATGAGATTTTCCCCAGGAAGATAGGAGCCTTGCTCACGTACGCGCCGTGCAGCACACATGGACGGGAAGCCAGTCACAGCGTCTGCCGTCATCGAACAGGAAAGGGACTCTTGTGGTTGCTGCACCTGCACCCACCCCTGCCTACACCTGCCCGTATGATCCCGGTATCCTGTGTGCTTGCGCTGGGTTGTCCTGTGGGAGCAGCAACCAGCTGTCATCGGTGAATGGCATTATGCTGGACGGACGACGGGACGAAGGGACGGCCTCCGTACCGTACACTAGAGGCGGGACAATGGGCGGGAGAATACGCGCCAAAGAGTGAACACTTATCGCTTCCTTGCCATTTACTTACCGGCTAGCCTTACCATGTCAGTCATTCTGTGCAGCGTTTCATGGCAATTTGCGTTTCTTGCATAAAGTCATTCAGCCGCTATAGCAGACGACACAATGCAGCTATAGCAGCTAAAGCAAATTGAAAGCCGCTATAGCAGACGGACTCCTGATAAGGCTAGGCAATACTTGGCCAGTCGCGCGGACTTGTCCTTAGGACGCCCTTCCTGCGCCATGGACAGCTGCGCGCCTGGCTGCACCATCAGTGCCAGCGAACCCCAGCCCCTGCACGCCATCTGCTATTTCCATCACCTCCACCACGTCAGCCCTGCGGTCTTCACCGGCCCCGCCAGGCTCCAGCACGACCCCTCCACCCACACCCTCCTCGGTACGTGCAGACGCGCATCACCCCACCCCATCCCACGCTTCACCACCGATCCCTCAGTGCACCTGCACATGTCCCCTCGCCTCCGTCCATTACATCGGGACGTCCTCCCCCTTGCGCACCATCTTGCGCTGCAGGTCTGCTCCTGCGGCTTCCTTACCACACATCCACGCACCACACATGACATCACATCTGCTCAACGTCAACCCACACCGCAGGTCTGCTCCTGCGGTTACTTCTGAGGCCCCCACCCCACCAAAGGTGCCCCGCCGGCCCCCACACACCCCCAGTTGCCGCCAGCCCTCAGCCCCCTGAGTGCGGCGGGCCCCCTGCCGCCCTGGACTGGCTGGCACGTGGCACCGCCCGGCACGGCCCCGGGTGGGCCAGTGCCACCCTGACACCCCTCCTGGAGTGGCTGGCACAGCCCGTTGTGTCCCCACAACACACCGGGCCTCAACCCGATCGGACGCATGGGGGGCAAGAGCAAGGGCGAGGGCAAGGGCAAGGGCGAGGGCAAGGGCAAAGACAGCGTGGGACTGAGCAGCAGCATAACGGCCAGCGGGAAATCAGGGAGCACGAGGGTGAAGGACAGGCGGAGGAGGAGATGGACGCAGGGACGGAGGAGGAGTGCAGCGAAGACGCAGGGCACCCAACCGTGCTAGAGCCGCCGGCCTCATCACCAGCCCTGCCCGTGCGGCCGCGGCTTCTGGCCCTGCCGCTGCCGCTGCTGCCGCCCCTGGGCCAGCTGCTGCGCCTGCTGCGCGGCTGCCGTACAGTGTACGGCAGCTTGGACGAGCGGGGCAGGGCGCTGCTGGGGGGGCTGGTGGGAGACCTGGGGCCGCCGCCGCCTGCGGGGCGCGATGCGACCCCAACCCTGCGGGCTGTGATGGGGCCGCCGCCGCCCGCGGGAGGCGACATGACCCTGCCCCTGTCCCCGCCCCTATCCCCATCCCTGCCCTGGCCCGGGCCTGAACTTCCGGCTGCCAGGAGGGGTGTGGATGCTGGTGCTGGGGTGCACCAGCCCTCGGCGCGCGGGCGGGCGGGGTGGTGGGTGGCCGCGGCGTTGGACGTGTCGCGCTTGGTGCACACGTGGCGGCCAGGTGTGGGGAATGGGTGGGGGATGGGAAAGGGGGAGCAGGGGCAGGGCCAGGGCCAGGGGCGAGGGCGGGAGGCAGGCAAGGGTGTTGCGGCGGCGATTGCGGCGCCCTGGCCGCACCTGGAGAGGGGTGGGGAAGGGCGCGGCATGGCCATGCGGTTGGGTGGGCTACCAGGCAGAAGCGATGCTGCGGCGGATGGTTGGTGTGGAGGAGGGGATGCGGGGGCAGGCCCGTTGGACAACGGGGCAGGGGCAGGGGGAGGAGGTGCTGGGGCAGAAGCGTGGGATGGAGCAGCACAGTCTGGGTTTGAGGCGGAGGGATGGTGGGTGCTGCCGGATGATGAAGAGGACTTTTTCTGGCCGCAGGGAGGGGCAGGGGCTGGCGGGCTGTCTGACATGGATGGGGCAGCCGGCGGGGCGGCGTGGCAGCGACTGGAGCAGCTTTATGGGGCTGGGGGAAGGAGGGCTGTGGGGGAGAAGCCGCAGGATGACAAGGAGGTCGCAATGGCGGCAGCTGGGGCGGGGCTGTGCGCAGGCAGGGGGAAGCGGCCTCGGGAGGACGGGGGTGGAGGCGGGGAGGGCGAGGAGGGGGAGGAGGAGAAGGAGGAGGTGAGAAAGCAGAGAGCGAAGGAGGGGCGGGCAGGCGGCAGGGAGCGGGGGCTGCAGGAGGCGAGTGGAGCTGGTTGGGGTGCGGTGGGTGTGGGGGAGCAGCCGGGCCGTGCCGGTGGAGGTGGTGGCGGAGATGGAGGTGGTGGCGGTGGCAACCTCGAGGAGCTGGACCGCCTGCTGCAGGTGGGCGGCGTTGGTGCTGCATGTGTGCTATCTGCAGCGAGCATAGTTGTGCATACCGGTAGATATGCCATGTAACTTTATACCGGTATGTTCGTATGTGGGAGACGGCATCAGGGAGGGGCAGCGATAGGACAGCTTGTGCAGCACGTTTTGGTGGGACAGACGGGGTCGTAGATAGTAGTGATGGCAATCTTGTGCATTTTACCGTTCTGTAGGCAGCAGCTGCCCAAAGCCACAGGGACGGCGGCGCGCAGCACTGTGCACCCTTTGCCCCTCCAGGCCTTCGCTCCTACCCCCTCGCTCTCCCCTACCGTACACCCGGTGCCTGTCCTATGCTCTCTCCACAACCCAAGCTCAGCCCGCCGCGCTTTACCCCAGGCTGCCGCAGCCGCAGCCGAGGACCCCTCGCTCTCCGCCGCTGCCTCCCTGCCTTGGCCACGGCTGGTGGCGCTGCTGGAGGCTGCGGCTGCGGCGGCGCCGCCGTACGACACCGCCGGCAGCGGCTGGGAACAACCACTCAAAGGTGGGTACCGCCGCGACGCTGCGTGGTGGGCCGATGAAGAGGCGGGGGCGGGGTTCCGCCGGCGCCTAATGGGTGTTTCGTGCGGGTGGGGTGTCAATGGGTGTTGCACGGCGCCATCACCTTGGTTGTGTGTAACCGTGTCGCTAATCGCAGCCGCCCTCTTCCGCAAGCGCCCCATGCCCTTTTCGACCACCAGTTCACCCTGGTCACTGCCCAAAGGGCCCACAAGGGGCGAAAGCTTCTCCTATTTTAAAAGCCAATAGACCAAAGGGGGCGAAAGGTTGGTGCTTGCACCAATCCTCCCCTCACGCGTGCCGTCTTCATGTCGCCGTGTCCTACCCCTACCCCTACCCCGCCAGATCCCGGGCCGCCCCCGCTGCCCCCCGGCGCCGTGCTGCTGCTCCTGAGGCGGCTGGCGGGGCCCACCACAGCGACCCACCAGGGGCAGGGACCAGGAGCAGGAGCAGCTGGTACTGCTGGTGGTGGTGTGCAGCTGGGCGGCGCGGCGGCGAGGCTGCTGCTGCGTCGTGCGGCGCTGCCCGCTGTGTGTGCTGTGGACAAGGTCATGCCGCGGCAGCTGCTGGACGCGCTGGCGGCAGCAGGTGGGGGCATGTGTATTAGCGTGCAGGTGTGATTGCCTGCATGGGCTGACACGTGTGCGCTGTGGACAGGGTGGTGCCGCGGCAGCTTGCAGATTAGTGAGTTAGTTGGTTAGCGCATCACGACCAACCTGACTGCACCTGCCGCCTTTCCCCCCCACCTTCCCCGCCATCCACCACACCAGCCGCGGCGCACCCCCGGCCCCTGGCGGAGTCCGTGCTGTGCCCCGCCGCCGCCCGCCCCAGCCTCACCGCTGGGCAGCAGCAGCTGCTGGTCAAGGCAGCCACTGCGCCGCCCGGAGCGGCACCTCTGCCGCTGCAGCTGCAGGTGTGTCTAGGTGTCTTGGTGTGTATTAAGGGGTAGTGAGGAGGGCAGCAGCAGCTGCTGGTCAAGCAGCCGATGGACCGCCCAAAACCCACCTGCTGCAGCTGCAGGTGTCTCCCCGTACCTCTAGGTATATATGCTAAGGGTTCAGTGATGAAAGCGGCAGCAGCTGCTGGTCAAGGCGGCCACCAACACCCACGACCCACCCACAACGTATCGGTACCAACCTACCAGCCCATTTCACCCGGTCTCCACCCATACACCAATCGCCCTTTGCCTAATTTGCCTTCTTTGCCAGTACTACCGCACTTCATTCATTCCCTGTACTTTGTGTTTCCCAGGCGCTGGTGCTGCGTGCCGCTGCCACGTGTGGCGACGCGTGGGGCGAGCCGCACGTGTCCCTGGTGGCGGCGCTGGTGGAGGCGGCGGGGGAAGCGCTGGATGAGGTGAGGGGATAAAGGGCAACTAGATGATATGAGCACCAAAAGGGCAACTAGATGATATGAGCACCAAGATGAACTGAAGGGTGGGAAGCTGGGGCTACGGTGTAGCGCACCAGGCCCTACCACTCTTGGGGCTATGCCGGGCCAGTGCCCAGACAGCTCCTTAACCTTGAACGTGCGCCCAAGGTCAACAACCTCACAGCCCGCAGGGCAGCCATCGTTGTACTAACTCACTATCTCAACGTGCCGCTGTCGGATGCCATCACTGTCTGCCTGCCTCGCCCCACATAATTCCCTCCTCCCCCCAGGGCACCCCTAGGCGGTCATTTCCGTCTTTCTGTTGCCGCCTCTAACCTCGCTCTCTTTCCGTTTGCCACTTCGCCGCTCCGCGGTTACCCCCAGGACACGCTGGGTGCTGTGGTGCACGGCGTGTGCGTGGCGGCCACGTGCGGCGGCCCCCTGCGCACCAGCGCCCCCCTGTGCCGCCTGCTGCTGCTGCTGCTCACGCGGCACGGCGGCCGCATGGCACGTGGCAGCGTGCAGCGGCTGACGGAGGCGGCGGCCGCCACCGCCTCCTTCATGACCAAGAAGTGCGTGGCGGAGGCAAACAAGCTGCTGCAGGGGATGGCTGGGGGCTAGGACGGCTCACAGATTTTCTGCAGCGGCAGCCGCACGGCAGGCAAGGCAGGGGGGAGGGGTCCCCGGGCCGCATGGAATGAGGGCGTCTTATACGGTATGCCGTGGTAAAATGGTGGCAAAAGGGATAGGTGCGGAAGTAGTCCGCTGCAAACATAACTTTTGCAGGCGGCCGCAGGGGAAGCGATCAAACAAGCTCCTGCGGTCGATAGCAGGAGACAGGGGAAGCACAGGGAACAGAACAGTAGTGCGTGGTGGTAGCGCAAGGGCTGTTGGCGAGAAGGAAAGGAGCAGCAAGGCTGGCCAGGCTGCTGTTGCCGTGTCGGCGACTGCAGACGTGATGCCATTTTGGCGTTTTGTGTTACAATCCAGGTGGTGTGGCCGCACGATCCTTACTGGTCCCGACCACATTGCAGCATTGTCGCTGCAGCAGGAGCTTGCGCCAGTCCTTGGTGTCCGATGTCTGCACTGGGTCCATGTGGCGTACGGCAGCGGCCCCTGAGTCATGTTTCTGGTAAAGGTCCTTTCCGGCGCTTTTGCACGAAGAGGTTTTCCTTGATATAAAAAGTAATTCGTGATCATACGGGACTTTGAAGTGGTCACAGAGTTTGTTGACTGGCGCAGGGTCTATCCATCCGTGCTATGATACATAGGTTCATGCATCTGCAACAACAAATCCTTGCTGTGATCAAACATATTAGTTGTTAGCCGGCTGCGCTCTTCAGGCCTGACCGCGTGCAAATGGCCGAAGCGCGCCTCGTGGCTATCTCTGTCGCGATCTCCATCGCGCTGACAGCGCTATTGGTTCCTTTTATACAGTCTGTACTGGACCAAGAGGTAAGCAGCCGGCCAGGGCTTTAGACCGTGTCCTGCACTGCGCAGGTGCGCACGTGAACACTGAAATCAGCTTGCAATGGCACAGTTAGCCCCGGGCGTCCGTGCGTGCACATGTGCGTTCCATTTGGGCGCCACACCTTACCCGGCATGAGTGCTAGCACACCTACTCACATGTGCACCATTTTGCAGCAGAGTGTGGCATTCCTGGTTGTGAAACACGGTTGGGCACGTGAGGGATGGGGGCACGTGGGGCACCGGCAGGTGGGAGCAGCACGAAGCAGCACGAAGGCTTCAATCGGATGGGGGGTCCAAAATTTTGCTTTTGGGGGGGCTCCGCCCCCCCAAACCCCCCCGTTTCCCCCGAACGGCCCCCCTCACGGGCCCGTGTCTTTCGGATAGGGGCCCCAATGGCTTTCGGAGGAAATCAGCCCAATATGCGCCTGCTTCGAACCAACCGATGAAGATAGGAACGCTGGGTGGGAGAAGCACGAAGGCTTCAATCTTAATCTGGGCCCGAAGTGTAGAACACTTCTGGGTGATGCTGTCGCTGCCTTGCCCAAGTTGCAAAAGTCCACAAGACGCCGCACATCAATCTCACAAGCCACAACCTGCCCACTCCTGCCCCTCGCAGTGACCTGCCCAGTCATACATATCCCCCTGCCCGGCGCATGTGCTGCAGCTTACGGTACATGCCTCCCGCAGTCCTCAATCCCATCCTTCCCTTCCTACCACACTGACACTCCGCCCCTTGGTCCAAAACCCTCCCCTTCCCCACCCCTTGACCCCCAGACCCTCACCACACTCCGCTCCGCCCCCATCGCTGGCCACGCCCTCAACGCCTCACTGCTTGCCGTACAAACCCTGGGCGCCCTGCTGTCGGGGGATTCCTCCCCCGCCGGCCCCTCGCTCCGGGACCACTACCCCCGCGAGGCCCTGGAGGACCTCCCCTGGCCCGGGGCACCTCCCCTGTCCCTCCCCCAGCGGGACGAGGACCTCGACTGGGCGCACCCGACCGTATGGCGGGCGCAGCGTACGGCAAGGAACGGGATGCCGTACTATACGGCAGAGGACGTTGACCGGCTGCTGTACTGGTGCCGGGAGGGCGGGGGCAGCGGGGACAGCAGCAGTGGGGCAGGGACAGGGGACGGCGAGGGGGGTGGAGGCGGGGCGGAAGGAGCAGAGGCTGGGGAGGGCGATGGAGGCGACGGCGGCGGGTTGGCGGGCGGGTTGTACGGCAAGCTGGTGAAGTGGATTGAGGATGCAGGCGGCGACGTGGCGGGCGTGGAGCCGTATGTGGACGAGCGCGGCATGCGGGGGTTGAGGGTGAGGGGGTAAAAAATATCAGACGGGCATATAAGCAACAGTGGGGGGTGGCTGTCGGGCGCGAGGAATGTGAGGGGCGTGGAGGCTGAGATTAAGGTGTGGGGTCAGGGCCGGAGGGGGGCTGCAAGTCAGGTGCGGGGGCAGGGTGGGAGGGGGACTGTAGGTTGACGTCGGCTGCCAGCAACCGGCATGCCTCGTGAAGCATGACGTGCCTCAAGTCTTCATGCGTGTGGAACGAGTGCTGCAGGTCACGCGCGACGTGCTCGAGTGCTGCAGCGTTAAGTCTTCCTTCCTGGGCTTGGTGTGCTGCCTGTGTGAATGACCCCACTGTCCGTGCTGCAGGCCATGTGTGGCATGCTCACGCGCGGCAGCAGTAGGACACCTTCATGCTTTACCTCTGCTGCCTGTGTGTGTTATCCCATTGGACCGTGCTGCCTAGCGCTGCAGCATCAGGTTTGTTATACACCGGATGTGCTGCTTGTGTGTGCTGTTCCCTGCTGCAGGCCACCCGCGACGTGCCCGAGGGCGGTCTGGTGTTGGGGCTGCCGGTGCAGCTGGGCCTGTCGGTGGCAACATTCCAGGGAGGTGGGTAGCTAGGGTGTGGCAGCTAATGCGTGTAGTTTAGGCGTGGGCATTGGGCGATACATAACAAGAGGCAGGGGTTGGGGCTGCCGGTGGCCACATTCGGAGGGGAGATGTTTATATGCGGAGGGGAGATGTTTATATGACCCGACTTTGCATGACGCCTAAATGCGTTTTCAAGTGTTGGCTGCGGGACAAGCGGCTGGGGCTGGGGCTGAGGCTGCCGATGGCCACACTTTACGGAGGTAGCGTAACAGGTAAGGTGTAACATAAGTTGTGGGCTACGCCCTGCACGGGGACGTGACGTGCCGCTGGTGGCATTCTTCGTTGGCGGCGGTCCTCGTGTGCGGCAGGGCACACGACCAAGGGATACCCTGCTCCGCACCTCCTCCTGGGGCACCCCGTCGCCGTGCCGTGCCTGGTCCGTCTTGCTCGCTTGACACCAGCTCGTTCGTTGCTGCACCCGCTCCCAACCCATGCCCAGCCCCGGCCGCCCCCGGAGCCACCCGGCCGTGGCGTGACATCGAGGACTGGGACCTCCACCTCGACACACTGGCACTTGCGTACGAGGTAAGCGCCGTAGTACCGTCGTGCATGACGGACAAACACGCCGGTCTGCTGGTGAGCACTGTGGACTGACCTGGACTCACTGGCACTTGCCTACGAGGCTAGTACATCAACACACCGTCATGCCGCATGTAGTTTGGAGTCAACAGGGAGATGCTGCATTGGGCATACCATCAGATAACACCAAGTACCGAGGGCTGGAACCTCCTTGGGCACTCTCATTAGGCAACAGGTCGTCCACGTGCCTTTTGTGCGCGCCTGCCATGGACCCGCAACCGCAGGTGGCCGTGCGGCGGGAGCGCAGCGCGTGGGCGGCCTACTTGTGCAGCATGCCACGTGGTGCGCCGTGGCTGCCAGCGCACGCCAGGTGGGGACGGGGCAGGTGGGGTGGAGTGAGTGGGGGCTGTATGGGGCTGCTAACGGTAAATACAGCTGCAGGGCCGTGTGACTGCCGGCGCACGGCAGGCTGGGGCGGGGCGGATGCAGGGTGGGAGCAGGCTCGGCGCGCTGCGTAACAGAGGACGGATGGCTGACGGTCGACAAAGGCGCAGGGCCGTGGCTAGCAGCGCACGCCAAGTGGGGCTGGCACATGGGAGGAAGGTTGGAACTAGGCGTCCCTGGTCTCGGAGCTGCTCGAGGTCTGGCGCCTGGCCGGCAAGCCCCCCTGACCCACCACACCTCTAACCCAACGAGCTCGAGGGCAGATCCCCCGAACCGCTCCCCTGCCATCTCCCGTACTTCTAAACGCCTCCCCAACGACCCCCAACATAACTACTGTACGACCGCTTGGCCCACACCGATGTGTCGTCATACTCATTTCGCGTTCAGTAACCCACGGGGCGCCGCCCTGGTCTCGATGCACCGTACCGTACACCAGCCTAGCCACCATCATTACCATCATTCCTACCGCCGCTTGTCCCAATCCACTGATACAGCCGCTGCCGCCCTCCTCAACCCAGCGACCCACGGGACGCCGCCCTGGTCTCGGAGCTGCCCGAGGTGCGCCGCCTGGCCGCCAAGCGCACCGCGCAGTGGGCCCTGTTCCAGGACGCGGCACGTGCCGCCCTGGCGGTCATGCCAGGGGGCAGGGCGGCACTGGCGCGCCTGGACTCCGCCGCAGGGCCCTACGTGCCACCCGCCGCCGCTGCCGCACACCTGGGCAACAGAACGGCAGCGCCTGGGGGGAACGGCAGCAGCAGCAGCGGCGGCAGCAGTGGGAACAGCGGGAACAAGGGCGGCAGCCTGTGGCCGGCGTTGTGGCAGTGGAGCAGCGCCATGGCACGCACACGTGCCGTGGGGGTAGACATGGAGTACGTGGCGATCATGACAGGGGGTTCAGGGGCAGGGGCAGGGATTTCAGGCGCGATGCAGACGGGAGTACCAAGGGCAGGGGGTGGTGGGGATGGTGGCGGGCGGCAGTCGGCGGCGGCGGCGGCAGCAGGGGGCGGGCAGGGTGCGCCGCTGCGTCTGTCCCCCTCGCTCCAGGAGGCTGTGGGCGAGGTGGGGGTGCTGTTCCCGGTGCTGGACCTGGCCAACCACGGCTTCAGCGGGGAGGGAGCCAACTGCAGGTTCAAGGTGGGGACGGGGCAGGGAGTGGGGGTGTCGGGAACAGGAGCGGGGTTGGCAGTGTGATGCATGCACAGCTGGTCACCCGTCAGCAGCAAGCACGGCTCCCACGCCGTGAGTCCTCGCGATGACAGCTGCATAAGCTGTGTGCGCAGCGTTATGGTGTTCCCACATCGCAGCCATGCACGTGTTGCGCCCGGCAGTCCGGCGCACTGCGTCACGCGTGACCTTACACACACTCCCCGCCACGCCATCTGCCCGCCGTTGTCCACGTACGCCACCACGCCCACGTTTTCCCCCGCTGTCGACACGCTGTGCAGCTGGTTCAGGGGCCGCGGCCCTCCCTAACCAACTACCATCCATTACGACGGCCCGTACGCTGTGCATACTGATGTCCTTCCCCGCCTGATATATCTGGTTGCTAGTGTGTGCACAATCGTAAGTATTTGCTTGTGGTACGGTACCCACCTGCCCTGCCAGCTGGTTCCGGGGCCGCGCGGCGGGCTGCTTGCTGGCCTGGTGGCGGTACGGCACGTGGCACGTGGCAGCCCGGCGCTGTTCGACTACGTGGAGGCACCGGAGGCGGAGGACGGGCCGGCGTGCGCAGAGAGGTGCGTGCGGTCTGATAAGTGTTGGGGCTCGGCCCCTGAATGTAACTAGCATCGCGTCGTTGCCCATTGACCTTGTGTGTTGTGTCTACCGTGCTGGTAAGACATGGTATACCGGCATGCTTTCCTGCGTCGCGTTGGGCTATCTAGGCTTGAGATTGGGATTGGGCTTAGGCTCAGTACGTCAGTAGGCTGGGGCGCCCCTTGGGAGTGCAGGTCCGCCCTCCGGTATTTGTTAGCCTGCCGCATTTGCTTGTTTTGCTGACCTCCACGGCCAATGCCTTATCACCCATTCATGCAGCTCACCCTTCACCATACCCCTGAGATTGAAAACTTTGTTGTCGCGTTACCTACCGTACCTCCTGATGAATTTGTACTTGTTGTTTGCTCACTTCACCCCAGGTGGCTGGTGGAGTACGGCTTCGTGCCCCCCACCTCCAGCCCCCACCGTGATTGCGAGTCTCTGCAGATCACACCCGAGGCCGTCGCCGCAGTGCTGCTCAAGAGGTTACAACAAGCGCAAAAGCAGGAGAGCAAGGATGAGGATATCATTAAGGATGACAGCATTGGGGGCAGCGAGGGCGGTGTACTGGATTCGGGGCTGGTGGACCGGCTCGCTAAGGGAATAAAAGTGAAGCTGGTCAACGAGTCAAAGCTCGTCCACCATGTCGTACGGATACGGTTGCCGTACGATCACGAGGTGGCGGCGGGCCACCAGGCGCACGTGCAGGGGCGGTGGTTGGCGGTTGAGTGGTTGAGCATTGCCATCGAAGGGGCCAGGGAAGCGTGGGAGGAGGTGCGGGCGCCGGGCGGCGAGGGTGCAGGTCTTGGGGAATGGCGGGCGATGGATGTGAATGACGTGCTGGTGCGGTTGATGAAGGGGAGGAGGCGGGAGTTGAGGGAGTTGGTGCGGCGGGCCGGGGAGGCGGGGGGGGAGCTGGCGGGTGGGGTGGCGGGCGTTGCGGCGGGGGCGCTGAGGGCGGTGGAGCGCGCGTTGGAGAGGGAGAAGGGGAGGCGGTGATAAGTACGGCAGCGAGGGAACCTCGGTGCAATGGTAGAGCGGGGGGCTGGGTGCATAAGCCGCGGTGCAAAGAGGTGGTGTGCGGGAACAGCTGGGAAGCTCGACCCCCACCCCCCTCCCCCCAAACCTGTCCAACCAAAAACGTCCTACCATGTATGTATTGTTTAACAGTTTTGGTCCCCTTCCAGAGCCCAGCCCCGTCCCACGCACTCGGGAAACAGAGCTGGTCCCGGCAATCAAGGACACGGGGTTTACCACCCCTCTCGCTGTACGGATAGGAGCAATCAGCTCCATCAAAGGATAGGCCACGATGAGCGGGCCTACAGGTTTCGCTACCCCAGCCTGGTCCCACCCCTACATAGCTTCTCGTCAAGACGCATCCACAGTGGTCGTGGTGGTCAGTGGAGCGTTCATATCCGCCCACAAGTGCTTGCCAAGCACCGAATTCCTAGCCCCTGTAACCTTCTCACGAAGAAAAAAAAAAAAAAAAACGCAAGCAGCACCCACGTCGCAGCTCCCAACCATCCTTCTGCCCAGGAGGAACCAGATACGAGGCAGCTGTACGGGGAAATTTGCAAGTAGCGGGCCCCAAGCGGGCCCCCGGATGCTGCTTTCGCTCCTCCTCCATCGGAACCCCAAGGGCCTCCCACTAATAACACAGGCCCCACTTGGCCCATAGCCGCCCCCCGACACAAAAGCATCCCTCCACACCAGGCAGGCAAGCAAGACAGGGTAGGCACAGTACGTGCACTAGTTCCTGGGCAGTGTCCGCCCTTGCATTAAGGTTAGCCAGTGTTATGGGCCTCCGGCCAGGTGCAAAGAAGGTCCACCACCCGAAGCCAGGGGGTGGCTGGGCTGTGCCGACTTCTTCCCACCCCGTGCATGGCGCACCTAGGTTTGCAAACGCCCGCATTGGTTTGGTTTGGTTGTTTACAGGGGACCCCTTCCGGTCGGGGTGTCGTACCACACCCACCACCCCGAGAGGGCAACGGGACAGCCCCGCAGGTGCGCCCACATGCATGCAACCGCCCGACGCGAGGCTTGCGACACCAAGGACTGCCACTGGGGGACCGCTGCACCTGGCTGCTCTGCCCCTCAGCTCTACCATGGTAACTCAAGTAACCCAAGTAACTCTACAGAATATTATATATGATAATTTATTTGTTCATATGACCGGCACGCGCGGACGCGATTGTTTCATTCCCGGGCCAACTTCGGGGGCCACTGCCCGGCGCCCAACCGCTCACAGCCTATCGGCAAGACGGTGACATATATACTTTTAAGTATCCTCTTCTCTGGTCAGCATGCTCAACAAGTTGGGATTAGGAACGGGTGACTGTTGTTCGACTTTGAATGGCCCAGGTCCAAATCGGCCATCGCCCTGGCAGCATCATAGTATTCAGAGAGATGTTGTAATGCTATAAGGCACAATCATTACAACAAGGCTGCGTCGCTCAGGTTGTGTGACCGAACAAGAAATGGACGTTGGCCCTGGCAAACGCACGCTATGCAATCTTATTATAACAAAAACCTACTTCACATTTTGATGATTGTTACGCTGCCATGTGTATGGGCGATTTGGCACCCTAAAACGACCCTGGGCCACCGAATTGGTAACAAATTGTCTCGCGCGAATAGTCACCTGATGCGCGCGCCGGCGACATCACCGAATAGCCTATATTTGTTTTGGCAGCATTACACTGTGACGTCCCAAGGGGTGGCGCAAAAGCGGTTGGGTGCTGCCGCGACGGTCGCGAAATACCGCACACCAACTCTCCCGCTGGCAATGGGAGCAAACCAACCAATTCACAATATAGATGAGATACGAATAACAACGTAATTCCTGCATTCTGTATAAGCGGAGCGCCAAAAGTGCACTAAAGCCGCGCCGAAA
>VFQN01006114.1_pt1 | contig 14098 bp, 11 predicted proteins | sample 3512371 | NCBI WGS metagenome assembly VFQN01 (sample SAMN10412370, study PRJNA504923) | tailings metagenome | isolation source: Replicate 2 from Balatoc abandoned mine | place: Philippines: Itogon, Benguet | collected 2017-08-28
TTTACCGTCCATGCTGCGCTCCATCAGGTAAGTGCCGCCCATTTTCCCCATGCTGGTGCGGAGGTTGCAGCCCGATACGTATTCGTGAACTTCGCCGGGCTCAAGCACGGGTTGTTGGCCTACTACGCCTTCGCCTTCTACTTCCCGAACGGTGCCGTTTGAGTCGTGAATGAACCAGTGCCGACGCAACAATTGTACTGTATGCTCGCTGTGATTTTCGATGGTAATGCGGTACGTAAACACAAAATGGGCCTGCATCGGGCTCGAATATTCGGGCTGATATTGCGTCAAAACGCTTACTCGAACGCCTTCTGTAATCGCGGATGTCATGGTTTTATGAAGCTTTACTAACTTTATAACCAAAATTAGGTTTTAATCGTTAAAAAAACCAAATCTTTGTCAAAAAAGTATCTCAATGCTTACAACGAACAGTGATGCCATACTGTTTTAGGCATGGGGTCATTTTAAACCATAAATTTTCAACCCGTCATTATTTTGTATGGATATTAAGATTGAAGCTTCTTGGAAGGCTCGATTGCAGACCGAATTTGAAAAGCCTTATTTTGCCGATTTGGTGGCGTATGTGCGGCAGGAGTATAAAACCCAGCAAATCTACCCGCCTGGTAAACTGATGTTTAACGCATTTGATAAATGCCCTTTTGACAAAACCAAAGTGGTCATTTTAGGGCAAGACCCTTACCATGGTAGAGGGCAAGCCAACGGGCTTTGTTTTTCGGTCAACGACGGTGTTACTATCCCTCCTTCGCTCATTAATATTTTCAAAGAAATCCAAAATGACTTGGGTAAGCCTTTTCCGCGCAGCGGAAACTTGGAGCGGTGGGCTGAGCAGGGAGTGCTGCTCCTCAATGCCACGCTTACCGTGCAGGAAGGCAAGCCCGGATCTCATCAAGGGCACGGCTGGGAACAGTTCACTGATGCCGTTATTCGTCATTTAAACGACGATAAAGAGGGGCTGGTCTTTTTGCTGTGGGGAAGATACGCGCAGGACAAAGGCAGAATCATTGATCCCAAAAAACATTTTGTGCTGAAATCAAAACACCCTTCGCCGATGTCGGCCAACTCTGGTGGATGGTTTGGCAATAATCACTTTAGTCAAGCAAATAATTATTTGAAAGCGAGAGGGTTGCAAGAGATTGAATGGTAAGTGATTGATCAATTTTATAAACCATTCTGTTTTTCTTTCAAGAGCTTTTGATATTCTTGTTCGGCGAGGTCATCGTCGTTGGGGCGGATATAAGCGCGGTAATATTGGGTGACGAGGCCAATACCCCAAAAAACAAGTACCCAACCTGGCCAAAAATGACTCTTGATTCCAGAAGTAAGGTACCAAATAGTGATTAAAATGGCGTTTGTGAACAGATAAGACATTAAATCGCGCTGGAAATGGGCCCTTCGCTTGGCGATTCTCCAGAGCTTTTCGTCACGAGGTTGCATCTAAAAGCAGGGTTAAAGTTGTCATTCTTTGTTCAAAAGCTTCTGATATTCGCGTTCTACCATGTTTTTTTCACTGTAAGTGTACACCGAAAAATAATGAGACACCAGCCCGATTCCCCAACCAAAAGATGTCCATACGGGCCAAGGATAGGTATTGCCACGGCTCCACACTAGGCCAAAGGCCCACAATGCCCAAAGGCTAGCGTTGACAAAAAGGTACACATAAAGGTGGCTTTTGAACGAAGCTCTTGCTTTTGCCATTTTCCAAAGTTGGGGGTCGCGTTGCGTTTCCATTGCATTTCAGGATTTAAGGATGATTAACCGTTTATTTGTTTTCGGCTGACTGATGCAACAAAAATAAAATGCGGTTGGGAGTTCCCCAACCGCATTCTGACAGACTTGACTTTCAAGAAGATGAATCAGCCTTTTTAAAGAGTCAATTGCCTTGTCAAGTTATTTAATCGTGAAATTGCTTGAGCCAATGCGGAATCCTTCCGAATATACTTCCACGCTGTATTTACCTGGGCGGAAGCGTTGTGCATTGTCATAGGTCATTTCAACCATCTGATTTGTATTTTGATAAGCTACGCGGTCTTTGGTCGTAAACATCATTTCTTGGCCTTTCCAGTTGAATTTGCCCGAGCCCATTGCTTCGTCAGAGATTACGGCGCCATCTGGATCAAGTACACGTACATAAATCTCTTTTTCTTCTGGCTGCGTCAATGGATTAGAGGGCAGGGTAAACTGTAATTTGATTTTGTCTACGCGCTTTGCCTTATAGCTGTCGTCATTTTTAATTTTTCCTTTAGGAGTCACGGCTAGCACTTTAATATTTTCGGCTTTAAGTGCAGCTCCAATGGCAACTTGTTCGCTCAATTCCCGATTTTGGCTGCTGTAAGTCATTACAGAGTCGGTAAGCTGTTGTTTTACCTGAGTCAAGGCTTCTTTTTCGGTCTTAAGACCTGTATTTTCGGTACTTAAATTTTGATTGGTTGCTGCCAATACACCATTTTCTTCTCTGAGTTTTACGAGTTCGACGTCTTTATCGGCCAGAAATTGCTCGTATTCTTTGATTTTTGCGGTGTATTTACCAATCTCAAATCGCAAGTTTTTCTTCAAGTTGGCTTTGTCTGCTTCTAGTCGAGCCTTTACTTTCATCAGCTCTTCAATATTGCCACCAAGTTGCTGTGTTTCGGCGATTTTTGCGTCTAAATTACGTGATACCGAATCTAATTTCGTTTGAGTAAACGCCAGTTCTTTTGCTTTTTCAACAATCGCGACCTCTTTTGTTTCAGTTTGGCCCTTTTGATCGAAGTACATAAAACCGAATGCACCCGCCGCCAACGTCATGATAACCAGTCCTACCCAAGCGAATGTACCCTTGTTTTGCTGATTGTTTTCCATAATTGTAATTGTTTGATTAGTGAAACATGAGTTAAAATAAAGGTAAAGTGATATATCATACGTAATTTTTGGGGTGATAGTGATGCAATACTTTTATAAAATTCTGTTCCACGGTGTTTCTGCAACTTTTCCGAGGATTATCGTGCATAAGGTGGGGTGTTTTTTTCCCAAAATGGGCAACTATCGTTGATTTTTCGCCCAAAATGACTGGTTCTATCCTTTAATTGGGTACTATAAAAGATAAATTTACACCGTTGCTAACGAAGGAGTCTGTTGAACTAATATGAAAAAGGTAATGAATAAAGGGACAGCCTACGCTAATGGGGCAGTGTTTTTGGGATTATTTGACCGTTAAATCTTCTTTTACTTGGGTTATCTGCGTTTATTTACAAATATTTTTGCTGGTTAAAAACCCTCGCAATGAGTAAACATCCTTAATTCTTATTTTAGTTATGTCTAACGACGAAATCGTAGAAATCCTTGAACTGACGACCAAATTGCTTGAACTGCACGATGCAGATACTTTTAAAATCCGCACCTATTCGTCGGCGGCTTTTAATCTGAGTCGGCTCAATGACCAAGAATTGGCCACATTGTCGACCGCCGCATTGACGCAATTGCCGGGTGTGGGGAAAAGCATGGCCGCCAAAATTCAGGAAATCGTACAGACGGGCCGCTTGAACGAGCTGGAGCAACTCATGGCTCAAACGCCCGTGGGAGTGCTCGATATGTTTAAAATAAAAGGAATTGGTGCCAAAAAAATTGGGACAATCTGGCGACAATTGGGCATTGATACCATTGCGGGCTTGCAAGAAGCGTGTGAGACGGGTCAAATTGCAAAATTGAAAGGATTCGGCGAAAGTACCCAGCAGAAGATTCTGGCTTCGATGGCGTTTTTGCAAAGCCAAATGGGCAAGGTTCGTATGGACAAGGCCGCAATTTTGGCGGAGTTAATCAGAGATGAGCTTCAGAAATACTTTCCAAAAGTGGTGATAACGGGAGAGGTAGCGCGTAAAAATGAAACGGTTGAAACGATTCAGGTGTTGGTCGGTACGGAGTCGCCTGTGGCGGCTATACGTCAAATCAATGAAATAGGGTGGTTGTTGCAAAATGAAAAAATATCATCTCCTTTTACGTGGCGGGGCAAGATTGTTGACCGCAGTACCACCACCGAGTTGCCACCACAGGGCGAAGAAGTAGAGCAAAAAAAAACGCTGGAAATTCAGGTAGAAATTGTTTTTGTATACCCCGATAAGTTTGAAAGTGAGCGATTTATTTTAGAAAGTACCGAAGCGCATTTAAGTCATCCGACGGCGTTGGGGACTTCTTTGTTGGCAGTAGCCTATACCAATTCCCGTGAAGAATCTGCCGAAGCCATTTATCAAAAAGCAGGGTTGCCGTACGTAGTGCCCGAAATGCGCGAAGGTTTGGGTGAATTTGAGTGGCTGACCCAGCATAAAAATGAAGACCTGATTACGTGGGATGCACTGCGGGGAATTTTACACAACCACAGCACCTATTCCGACGGGAAGCACAGCTTAGAAGTGATGGCGCGGTATTGTCAGGAATTAGGATTTGAATACCTTGGCATTGCAGACCATTCCCAACCGGCAAGCTATGCCAATGGCCTCCGGGCCGACCGTGTCAAATTGCAGCATGAAGAAATTGACCGCTTGAATCAGGCGCTGGCTACTAATGCCTCCAAACCGTTTAAAATCCTAAAAGGAATTGAGTCTGATATCCTTGGCGACGGCTCGTTGGACTACCCAGAAGAGGTGCTGAAAACCTTTGATTACGTGGTGGCGTCGGTCCACAGTAACCTCACCATGAGCCTCGAAAAAGCAACTGGACGTTTGTTGGCGGCGGTTGAAAATCCGTACACTACGATATTGGGCCATCCCACGGGGCGGTTGTTGCTAGCCAGGGAAGGGTATCCGATTGACCATAAGGTAATTATTGAGGCTTGTGCGCGTCACGGCGTAGTCATTGAAATCAACGCGAGTCCGTGGCGATTGGATTTGGATTGGCGTTGGATTAGGTATTGTATGGATAAAGGGGTAATGCTCAGTATCAATCCTGATGCCCACCAAAAAGAAGGCTATTTTGACATGCATTACGGCGTAAACGTAGCCAGAAAAGGTGGCCTGACCAAAGAGATGACATTCAACGCATTGAGCTTGGCGGAAATAGAAGCCTACCTCGATAAACGAAAAAAGGGGTAGAGGCAAAGGCGAATTACCAGAAGTTAAAAAGGGAGAAGCGAACACTCGCTTCTCCCTTTTTGATTACGTATCAGGTGATTATTTTTTCACGAAACGTACATAAATCTCACGCAATGGCTTTTGCCCCGGTGCGCTGTCTTTGCTTATACCCGTGCCGCGCGCTTCGGCATCAATCCGGATGTAACTGATTCCCGATTTAATTGATATGTCTTTAATGGCAAAAACCCGTTTGACCGATAGCACTTTGTTGGTTACGGGTTGCTTGGCATCGTTGGCATAACCTACCAATTTTACCTGCGCGTTGGGGTATTTTTTGAGCAAATCAGCCAAAGCTGCGATGGGTGCATTGGCCTCTGCTTTCAGTTGTGTAGTATTGTCTTCGAAGTCTACATTGTCAAACTTAAATACTTTTCCTGCTGGTGCGGTAGCATTTTCGAGGTAAGCCGACATGGGATTTGCCGTGGCCGTTGCTGGGGGAGTAGTCGCTGCTACGGCCGTAGTAGTATCTTTAACAACCGAATCTTGGGTAACGGGCGGCTCCTGAATAGTTCTTGCCTCAATCATGGTAGAGTCGGTTTCAGAAGCACTATTTTCCAACGCAGTCTGTCGCTGATTCCAGAAATAAACCCCCACCGCAATGGCCCCAATGACCAACGCTCCAATGCCAAACCACTTTAGATAAGGTTGATAGTCAGCTTGTTGTTGCATATCTACTCCTACCAAAAAAGGCTGAGACGCGCTTCCTTTCTCAGTGCCGGCTCCTCTGGATACCACGCCCGATTCTTCGGTACGCGGAACCGAAAAGTTCTGCAATAGGTACTGGATGCCCATTGTTTCAATTAGCTTGTCATTCAAATCGGGAAGTATGGTGAGCATTTCTTCGCGCTGGTCACCTAAGTAAGCGGCGAGCGACTCCGCATCCAGTTTTTTCTCGGTTATTTTTTGTTTAATGACCGACATCACGATGGGCATGGCTACGCCGCAAAGCGAAGCGACCAACGAATTTTGGGTTCCAGCATACTTGGAAACCATACTGCTGATGGCACTTTTGAGGCCGGGCAGCACCGTATTCAAATCTTTTTCTCCAACGGCTTTCAGCTTTTCAAATTCAGCCTCATTTTTTAAAATACCTTCGATATTTTCGGGTCCAAATTCAATTTTCTGCGCTTGGTTGTACACGAGCTTCATGCCAGATTCCGTAGTCACCCGTTTGATTAATCCGCCCACAAGAGAGACGCCCAACGCATCAAAAATCTTTTGTATCTTTTCGGGTTTTTCTAGTTTTTGTGCTGCAATTTGACTTATCACCCCCTCAGTCAAAGCCTCTTTCAACGATGCAAAAAAGTTCATTATAAAAAATCAGTTAATTAATTGGTTAGAGTGTAAGGGTAAAAACGAATGAAACGGCCGAAACTGTTAAAATTGCCGCGATGTTTTTAGACCTTGCTTTTGTTCTCTTTCTGAAAATGGGCGGAAAGTTACTTAAAATAGTAGACAGTCTCACAGACTGGAGCTGACAGTTTTTGTGTATTCTTACGAAACCCTTCGTCAATCCTGAGAAAGATAGGCTGATGTGGAACTAGATTCTTTACCTTTGCGCTACTAAAAATAACCAAACTGCTTGATACTTGAAACACCTAACTGATTCTAATCCGATTGTATTTGTAACGGGCACAAATGGCCTTATCGGCAGCGTCGTGGCTCATCATTTGTTGAAGGAAGGCTATCGTGTCAGGGGGTTAAAACGTCCCGACAGCGATATGCGTTTAGTGAAAGACATTCAGGCGGAGATTGAATGGATTGAAGGGGATGTGTTGGACGTACTATCGCTCGAAGAAGCTTTTGCGGGAGTGACGTATGCCATTCATACCGCCGCAATTGTTTCTTTTATTCCCCGCGATCGTACCCGAATGTACGATATAAATGTAAACGGAACCGCCAACGTGGTCAATGCGGCGTTGGAAGAAGGAATCAAAAAACTGGCCTTTGTAAGTTCGGTGGCGGCGTTGGGAAGACCCGACCCCAACAAGGTTGCTCCGGGGGCTGTGAGTGTGATTGATGAAAATCAAAAATGGGAAGAATCGCCGCTGAATTCAAACTATGGCAAAAGTAAGTATTTGGCCGAACTGGAAGTATGGCGAGGAGTGGCAGAGGGACTAGCGGCGGTGGTGGTCAATCCAAGCATGGTATTGGGGGAAGGCGATTGGCAACGCAGCAGCACGCAGTTGTTTAAATACGTATACGACGAAAAAAAATATTACACCGAAGGGCTAATCAACTACGTAGACGTGGAAGATGTTGCCGAGTCGATTGTAAAGTTGTTGTTTTCTGACATTAAAAATGAACGCTACATCCTGAGCGCTGGTCACGTGACGTACCGGGAGTTGTTTACCAAAATAGCCACGGCCTTTGGCAAGCAACCGCCTTCAAAAGTGGTATCTTCTTTCATGGCCGAGACCATCTGGCGGGTGGAAGCGCTCCGCTCGTGGCTCACGGGCAGCAAACCGCTCATTACCAAAGAAACGGCCAAAACGGCCCGAACCAAACTTGTTTATGACGGGCAGAAAATTAAACAAGCCCTGGGCATTGACTACAAAACATTGGATGAAACCGTGAATCGGGTGTGTGCGTTTCTGACAAAATAACAATCCTCTACTAAACAATCTCTCTTTATTATTTATGCAAAGGACACTTTTAATCCTGATTTTTTTAAGCAATTGGTCAATCACGCAGACTTTTAGCCAATCAAATCCGATTGAAATAACTTATACCAGAGACGAGACCAAGAATGAATACACGTTCCAATACAAAAACCCCAATTACTGCGACTACGCCGTTAGGGTGGAGTTTACGAGTTTGCAGGGAGGAAGTTGCTCTTGTGTATTGCCTTATTTAAACTCTGTTTCGTCGGGCAACGGGAGCTTATTTACCATTAAACCCACGCAGGCTAACCAAGGAGTGTCTTTTCAATTTGGTTACAAAACCCTAAAAGGTCGCTTGCTCAACAAACCGCCCAAACCTTTTATTTACTTATTTCCTTTTTCAAAAAAAGAAGCTCACCGAGCCAATCAGACCCAAAATATTGTTGAAGTGTTGGGTGGGAAGAAAGTGACTAACTTTTATGGGATGTCATTTCAAATGCAAAAAGGAGATACCGTTTTTGCGGCGCGGCGCGGGGTCGTTAGTGAGATTAAAAACGAATTTGCGACGCACTCAGAAGAGGTTTGGTTTTCTACCAATACCAATTTTGTCGAAATCTTTCATCAAGATGGCACTTTTGGACGCTACAATCGCTTCAAAATGGGCACAATCATGGTGAAACCGGGCCAATTGGTGGAAGCGGGGCAGCCGCTGGGTACTGTGGCTGATGATACTTTTGAAGGAAATACGCTTGCGCAATTTACGGTTTACTATTTAGATAAAGCAAAGGCTTTTACCGAAGCCCATTCTTTTAGCTACTTAGTTCCTACTTTTTATACCACGACCCATCCGGCGGGGGTGGTTCTTCAACAGGGGGCTTTTTATACGTCTGATTTCCCAGAAAGCATTGTGACGCAGGAAATGTCGAAGCGCGAATTGAAAAAGTGGAAAGGGGCGAAAGAATAAAAACAAAAACGCTGACAAGATTCAAAGTTCTGTCAGCGCTTTTTGCATTAATGGGGCATCTTAGGCCATCAATTTTTTGTATTTGATACGCGTCGGAGTGGCGTCGGTGCCGAGACGCTTGCGGCGGTTTTCTTCGTAATCTGAGAAGTTTCCTTCAAACCAATACACTTGAGAGTCGCCTTCAAAAGCCAGAATGTGCGTACAAAGTCGATCCAAGAACCAACGGTCGTGGGAGATGATGACCGCACAGCCTGCAAAATTTTCAAGACCTTCTTCTAGTGCGCGTAAGGTGTTGATGTCCAGGTCGTTGGTTGGCTCATCGAGCAGCAAAACGTTTCCGCCTTCTTTGAGCATCATTGCTAGGTGAACGCGGTTGCGCTCGCCCCCCGAAAGGTTGCCGATTTTCTTTTCCTGATCGCTGCCCGAAAAGTTAAAACGGCTCACGTACGCCCGGGCGTTAGACTGCTTACCGCCCAAGATAATCCATTCGTTGCCTTCCGAAATCTGCTGAAACACCGTTTTTCCCGCTTCCAGTTGATTGTGTTCTTGGTCGGCGTACGCGATCTGGACCGTGTCGCCGATGGTGATGGTTCCTTTGTCGGGTTTTTCCTGACCCGTAATAAGTTTAAAGAGGGTGGATTTACCGGCACCGTTTGGCCCGATGATACCCACAATCCCAGCAGGAGGGAGAGAGAAAGTTAAGTTTTCGAAGAGCAGTTTGTCGCCGTAGGCTTTCGAAACGCCTTCCATTTCAATCACTTTGTTGCCCAGACGCGGTCCAGAAGGGATATAAAGTTCTAATCTTTCTTCTTTTTGCTTGCCATCTTCGTCGAGCAGTTTTTCGTAGGCGCTCAAACGCGCTTTCGATTTGGTCTGACGTGCTTTGGGAGCCATTCGTACCCATTCAAGTTCGCGTTGCAGGGATTTTTGGCGTTTTGATTCCTGCTTTTCTTCCTTGGCTAAACGATTTTGTTTTTGTTCCAACCAAGAAGAATAATTTCCTTTCCACGGAATCCCCTCACCACGGTCTAGTTCGAGAATCCAACCGGCCACATTGTCCAGAAAATAGCGGTCGTGGGTAACGGCAATGACCGTTCCTTCGTATTGGCGGAGGTGCTCTTCCAACCACAACACCGACTCGGCATCCAAGTGGTTAGTAGGCTCGTCGAGGAGAAGCACGTCGGGTTTTTTGAGCAACAAACGGCAGAGGGCCACGCGGCGTTTTTCACCACCCGAGAGATTGGCAATGAGAGCATCTTGTGGCGGACAACGGAGGGCATCCATGGCGCGTTCGAGTTTGCTGTCCAAATCCCATGCGTCGAGGGTGTCGAGTTTTTCCTGAACTTCGCCTTGGCGTTCGAGCAGTTTGTCAAAATCGGCATCGGGGTCACCAAATGCTTCATTTATTTGATCAAATTCTTTCAATAAATCTACCACTTCTTGCGTTCCTTCCTGTACTACTTCCAGAACGGTTTTGGTGGGGTCAAATTGGGGCTCCTGGTCGAGCATTCCGACGGAATATCCCGGTGAGAAAACTACCTCTCCGGTATAATTTTTGTCTACACCCGCAATAATGCGGAGAAGAGTGGATTTTCCCGCACCATTTAAACCCAAAACGCCTATCTTGGCACCGTAGAAAAAGGATAAGTAGATGTTTTTAATAATCTGTCGGTTGGGGGGGATTACTTTACTTACCCCCGACATTGAGAAAATAATAGTTTCGTTACTCATTTTTTGCTTATTTTGTGGAGGCAAATATCGTTAAAAATAGGAGTTAATTGTTAAACAGGGCAGGTAAATGGGTTTTTTCTGATTACATTTAGGCCTGAACGTTTAACTTTACACCCACCAAAACCTTTAAAGCAGATAAAAAAGTAAGATTGCAATGGAAAACGCCACCTTAATGGACGAATACGGCTATGTCAAAGACGGCAAGGTATTCTTAAAAGGGTATTTAGGTAACCCAGATCGCCAAATCGGCGAAGTAAAACGAACAGAGCAGGAAGCCATTGATTATTTCAAAAACCGCTTCAATATTGCTTCCGGAAAAGTAGAACAACTCGAACATGACGTTGAAGAAGCCCAAAACAAGGGCTCTTACCTGACCAAACTGGTACAACTTCGTAAAAAATTACTCAGTTTTGACGGACTGGGAGATTTTATTCCGTTGCTAGAACGCTTGGATAAGCTTGAAACGGTACTCGAAGATTTAATCAAAATTAATCAGGAGAAAAATCTCGAAATCAAACGTGCTTTGTTGGATGAAACCCGAGCCGTAACGGTAATCGGGGATGATTGGCAAGGAGCCACTGACCTGCTTCAGGAAATCAAATCCAAATGGATTCGTACTGGTCCTGTTGATAAAGAGTACCAGGAAGAAATTGAAGGCACATTTCAAACCTTGTTGGATACTTTCTTCCAACAGCGCCGGGATTTCTTCTCGGAGCAAAATCGCACAATTGCCGACCGTATCGAACGCTATACCGAATTGATTGCTAAGTCGGATATGTTGGTACGGATGTATGATGTGGAAGAAGCCAGTCGTCAGTTGCGGCAAATTCGTGCTGAATGGAAAGAAGTAGGCGAAATTCCGGTAAAACGCTCGGCAAAACTGTACAAGCAATTCAAACGGTCTAACCAACGAATCGTTGACAAGTACAACCGCGTCAAAGGTATCGTGGTACAGACCTACGAAAACCCGCTCGTGACCAAGCAGCGTGAAATGTGCCGTGAAGCGGAGCAATTGGCCCGTTCAAGTGATATTATTCAGGCTTCCGAACGCGCAAAAGTGTTGCTTAATCAATGGAAGGAGATTCGCCTTCCACCCCGCGTGGGCGATAAAATGGTGGCGGAGCGTTTCCGTTCGGCCTGTGACAAAATTTTTGAATTAAGCTATCTCGCCCGGGTTATTTCGCGCAAATACCCTGCGTTTGAGATTCGCTCACCTGAAGATCAGCTCAATATCAAAACGCGTGAAATGGAATGGCTCATCAAACGCGAAAAAGCGGATTTGGAAGTGACCATTGCCAGCGCCCAAAACATGCCGCCCGACCCCGAAGCTGAACGCCAGATGATGGGTAAAATCAATATTCAGCGTCGTAAAATTACGATGAAGGAGAAGATTTTAGAAGAGTTTAAGGCGCAGATGAAGTAGTATTTAAAAAAAATTAACTCACGCAAAGACGCAGAGTGGCAAAGTTTATTGCTTTGCTCCTCTGCGTCTTTTTTTTGTGCGTTTTATTACTGTGTTGAAGAGAAAAACTCATACGTACCCAAAAGAAAATCCTGAATGGCCGTGGCGTGATCTTTGCCCTTGAGGGTGATAAGGGATACGTTGGTGGCACCCCGTGCTTTCATGGCATTGAGGGCGTTGACCGAGTTGAAATAAAACACCAATTGGTCGGCGTCTCCGTGATAGAGGCGCGTGGGCGTTTTTGGCTTCCAATCATACACATCGTTGTCTTTGACGGCGTTCAGAAATCCAGTATCGGTCCCGTCCGCGATTCCTTTGGCAAAAGCATCCGTAAAAATGGTGTTGAAACTAACGTTTACATTTGCTTTCTCTTTATCTTTCTGAATCAAGCCAGCCCATGGCTCCTTAAAGTATTGCGTTAAAGGCCGATTCAGGTTATAAATGCGGTCGTAAGTCAGGGTGACCCATATATAAAGCTGGTTGTAATTGACCGTGCCGCCCGTTTTTGTACTGATTAAGTACTTCATAAAGGCGGTTTTGTCATAAGCACCTGCGCCACAACTGGAGGCTCGTAGGTTGAATTCAGTGCCCGTTTCTTCTTCAATTTTCTTTTGCAACGACATGGTGGCGTATCCACCCGCCGAATAGCCCGCAATGTATAACCGTTCATCCCAAGCGATACTCTGCTGACGGATGAACTCCTTGGAAGCGCGTATCATATCCAAAGACGCCGAAGCGAGACTTTCGCGGTGCTCGTACGGGTGCGGAACGTTATTGGAAGCTCCAAATCCGATGTAATCTGGGTACGCAATAATATATCCCAAAGCGGCAAACAAAGAACCCGCAATGTTGGCTTCGCTATTGGTAGCGAAGTAAGAGGGAGCTTCTTGGTCGTTGCGAATGGTGCCGTGTTGGATGCTAATCATAGGTGTGGCACCTGATTTTACGGGAAACAAAAACGCCCCCGATGCCTGAATTTCTTTGCCATCGGTGTTTTTCGTTTTGTAAACCAGTTTGTAGACTTTGATGCCATTCTGAAGGAAAGGGGCGATGCCCGCAAGGCTAGGGTCACCAGAAGTGATACGTTGGGCCAATTGTTCCTTGGTAAATTCACCGATAAGGGTGCTGCTGACCAAATATTGGTCTTCAGGAATGAGGTCGTTGGCGTTTCTGTTACAACCACTAACCAGTACAACGACGACAAGGAAAAGAGCGTAAAAGCGTTTTTGGGTAGATTTCATGCGATATTGGGCAATAAACGTTGGTTTATAATCTTAAACTAAACGCATAAACAGCCCCGAAAGTTGCCTCTAATTTCCAACATTTGACGGCTTAATAACGAAAATTTGCTTGGATTTGCCCGCTTTTGCGTCTTCAATGATTCGATTGAAAGCAAGGACGGCGCCATCGTGCGACCAAACAAGATTGGATGGCGATGGATTTGTTGGTTTTGTCAGTACCTGAAACCGATTTTCAAAAGGCTCGTTGCCGATTTTACACAAAACAATGCTGCCTTCCCAAACGTAGCTAATCTGTTTTTCACGGGGATGCCAACGCACGCTGCCTTCTACGTTTTTGTCGTGAAACGTGACTTGAACAGGGGTGCCACCTTGGGGCGAAACGGTAAAAATCTGTTGAATCCCTTGCGCATCTTTTGCTAAAAAAGCCAACATACCACCATCGGCCGACGACCGAACAATGCCTGTACAACCCGCCTGCGGGGTATTGGCCGTAAAAGTAAGTCGACGCTGAACGGTGCCTTTGGGTGGCATCGGAAAAGTCGTATCTGTTCCTTCCAAAGGACCAAATTCGCTGGGGATGGTGATGTCGTTTGGAATATCTACAATGAATACTTCATCTACGTCTTTGCCGTTTTTGTCTTTCAATTTTCCGATAAACGCCCGGGCGATTTGGTGCGTTCCGTCAGGTTTTAAATAACCCTTTGTTCCGACCCAACTGTCTCCTGCTGCATGGCTGATTTCGTCTGAAGCGGGTCTGGGGTTGGGCGTTACCCGAACCACCAACGCACTGAACCACTCGCCCGAAACATTGTCTCCTTGGGCATCTTTCTCCAATTTTACGGGCATGTTTCTTTTAGAAACGCCGATGGTGCGTAAGTTGTGTTTTACGCCCGTTTTGTCTTCCAATGCTTTTAGAACCGCGTCGTTGTAGGTGTAGCCAATCCACTGCCCGTCGCCGCTCCACTCATGGCGGTGGG
>VFQN01006115.1_pt1 | contig 14097 bp, 12 predicted proteins | sample 3512371 | NCBI WGS metagenome assembly VFQN01 (sample SAMN10412370, study PRJNA504923) | tailings metagenome | isolation source: Replicate 2 from Balatoc abandoned mine | place: Philippines: Itogon, Benguet | collected 2017-08-28
TGCCATAGTTCCATGTATCTCCCATGCGGTCAATCGAAACATACTCCAAAATCGAAGCAGAACTGCCCGCATTGAACAAAACAGTACCCCCATGCGTGGAAATAGCATCGTTAGGTTTGGCCTTGCCCCGAATATAAATTGAGTCAGAAGCCGTTCCCCGAGCCAGCAGAGTGCCTTCAACAATCAGGTCAGTATTATAGGCAGGCACCTCAATCACTACACCGGGCTGGATTATCAGCGTCTGACCGGTTGGGACCGTCACATCCCCCAGTAGTTGGTAAAAAGAGGTCGAAGACCCTAAGTAAGGTATGACAGCATTACTGTCGACAGAACTGCCGGTTAAGGAGACGACAGCCTTGAGCTTGGCGAAGTTCTTAACCCCCCCGGCCCACGACTCCACATCATACTTTTCACTATCACGGATGGTGGTGTTCCTGATGGTAGGTTTTCCACCGGTGGCAATCGAAATGGCCCTGCCATAGTTCCATGTATCTCCCATGCGGTCAATCGAAACATACTCCAAAATCGAAGCAGAACTGCCCGCATTGAACAAAACAGTACCCCCATGCGTGGAAATAGCATCGTTAGGTTTGGCCTTGCCCCGAATATAAATTGAGTCAGAAGCCGTTCCCCGAGCCAGCAGAGTGCCTTCAACAATCAGGTCAGTATTATAGGCAGGCACCTCAATCACTACACCGGGCTGGATTATCAGCGTCTGACCGGTTGGGACCGTCACATCCCCATTAAGTATGTAGGGGCTTTTCGATTTTGTCCATATGCCTGATACAGAACCACTTATTGATGTCTGAGCAACACTGTCACTGAACCTGTACAGTAATAAAATGATCGATAAACCAAGTATATGTTTGATCATAACGTTTGTTTTTTTCTGAAATAGATGGACTTTTTTGTGAATTGTAAACTTAGAAAAGTACAAGGTGGTTTACAAATTTTTGATTAGAAATTGTGTTCTAAATAGACATTTTTGTTCTTTGACATTTTGGTATTTTTAAGAGATACTTTTCGTACTCAATTGGTGACATCATGTTTAGCTCCCATTGGGAGCTATGCTGCTTATAAAGTTTAATATACCTGCCAAGGTCAAGTCCTTCGGGTTGCTGCACAAAAAATTCCCACCCTTCGGGTAGTATTTTTTGCTTGCAAACCTTGTCTGGCATTACGAGGGATTTTAAGGAAAAAGGGTGAAAGAAAAGAATATTAATGAGGGAAGGTGTATATACTCTTTGCAGGCTTTGTTGCTTGGCTATGTTGATTGACATTTAACCGTCTTGGGCATCCCTAATTTAGTGAATTTATTTATACAAGCTGCTTTGACTTGAGCCTCTGTTTGCTGATGGGACAACAATCGCGTAGCTAACCGTTGGCCCAAGTATGCCTTCCATCGAAACATGGCAGTCTCTGCTTTAATACGACGATGATAATGCCGATAGTTGGTGAAGAATCAGCGCATTATTGTCAGATAGGTCAGGAGCCGCAAGGCTCCCTTCCCTCCTCAGAACCGGACTTGTGCCTTCCAACACATCCGGCTCAAGCAGATGACAACCGGCTCAGGGTTCCTTGCTTCATTTGTGTTGCTGCGAATGCTTTTGAGTGCACCTGTTGATGACACGTTACATGAACCAACCGCAGATTGGAATAGGTATCACTGCCGCCTTCCTGCTTCGGCTTGACATGATGAACATGGAGGGCTTCGTCAGTAAACAGACTTGTTTTACAGAGCGGACATTGGTAGTTCTGTCGGTGGGCAATCCGTTGCTTACTGGGTACTAACTCAGCCGACTTTCGTTGGCTCCCTTTCTGCCAGTACGCTCGCAAGCTAGGATCGCCTGGAGAAGCAGTATGCTGAATCAGAATATACCGTTGGATTGGCGTCCAGACAAACTTCTGGAGTGCCATGCACTTCTGTTTATCCCCAAATACTCATTTATCCCGGCGATCCAGATTGAGCCGTCCCCAGTACTTGGCTTGTTTCCATGCGTAGTTTTTACGGGGATGCATCCGACGAACATACCGTACCTGACGATCGAACATCCAGCGGTCTAGCTTGGTAAAGGTCTCATAGGCGACCCCAGTCCGAAAGTAGTTCGACCAACCCCGAATGATGGGGTTGAGTCGTTTGACAATCACTTCCACACGCTGGGTTTTCAACCCTAACCACTCCATTCGCAGACGGTTCCGGATTTTCTGAATCGATGTTTTGTTGGGTTTGAGGAGCGTTTTTAATCCCGTGCGCGTGTTTCGGCTTGGATACTGACGCACATGGAAACTCAGGAAGTCGACCCCATCTTTCAGATGAACAATACGTGTTTTCTCCTCCGACAGGGCTAATCCCCTTTTCTTCAACCAGTCTCTAAGCAGCAATACGGCTTGTTGAGCATCTTCCTGCGTCGAGCAAAAGACCAGAAAATCATCGGCATGCCTCAACCCAGCGCAGTCCACACGTTTGGGTACGACCACCTCCATATTGGTAGCTCATGCCCATAGCCTGCTCCAAACCATGCAAGGCGATGTTGGCCAACAAGAACGAATGCTACACCACTGGATACTGGCAAGGTTTTATTGAGTCGGGTCACAGAAAGTGGCAATTTTACTGTACAAACTGCCACTTTTGATGTCCCACCCTTTGACATTTTTCCTGCCATTAATGATCATTCATGGACGATTCGATTTAAGTCTGAAGTGATTCCTCAAATTATAAAGACTATGCGAAAAGCAGGCCGGAATGAAACCGGCGGAATCTTTATCGGAGTAGCCAATCATAAAACAAAAACAATTCATGTAGTAGGTCTGATCGACGCTCCTCCTGATAGCAGGGCCAATCCAGTTTGTTTTTTTAGGGGATACCAAGGCTTCCCTGAGCAAGTAGGCGCTGTTGTTGAAGGATCTGGCGGACAATTAGGGTACATAGGAGAATGGCATTCTCATCCGCATGGCCCTAACGCGCCAAGTGAAACCGATATGGAGAATGTTTCAAAGTTTAAGACTGAGTTTGATTTGCTTGTTCCTCCATTGCCTGTTTTCATGACAATTGTTACCCCGAATGCTGTATTACCTTATGTATATTAAATTTGTAAGTATATGAGCTCTGAAAAAAATCTCAAATTACAGAATAGAGCTTCCTTTTGGGTTCTTTTGTTATTCAATTGCGTACTATTGGTGATGTTATTATGTGCTAATGCATTCGAAGGAGCGGTTCTTAGTCTTAAAATTTTGTTTTCGCTTCGTAGTGCCAGCCTGATTGTTGCATACATTATTGTATTTGTGGTCAATGGCCAGTTATCCTCCAACGACAAAGCAAGATTGGTATTTTGGCGATGGAAAGATCCCCTCCCTGGGTGTCGAGCATTCAGTCATCATGGAAAAAATGATCACCGAGTAAATATAGAGCGGTTAGAGCAATTACATGGAAATTTGCCAAGTTCCCCAGAGAACAGAATCAATTGTGGTACAAGATATATAAAAGTTATTCAGCAGATCCTATTATTATAAAAAGCCATAAAGACTTTTTGTTAGCCAGAGACATGACATCAATGGCTTTTCTGTTTCTGGTATTTGCAGGGATCCCTGCACTATTTCTCAGCACTTGGCCTTGGAGCTTTTACTATTTCAGTTTATTAGCGGTAGTTTTTCTTCTATTGCGCAATCTCGCTAAAAATCACGGCAATGGATTCGTAACCAATGTACTTGCCTTTGAATCAGTGAAATAAACTTTTTAATAGGACCACTAACAGCGTTAAATTTATGACTAATATTAATGATTTAACACTATACGAGAACGAAAATACAGCCCTTGACTTTAAAAAAAGTCAATATCAAAAAGTTAAATTTCCTGATTTGATTAAGGATATCATGGCAATGGCAAACGCTAAAGTAAGTACCGACCGGTATATAATTGTCGGCGTTCTTCACCAGAGCAACGAAAATCGCGACCTCTTGGGTATTGGAGAAGAGTTTATAGAGTCCGCCATTTATCATCAACTTATCAGGGAAAATATAGAGCCTGAAATCCACTTTGAGTATGTTCATCATCCATTTGGGGGTAAACTTTTCGGCATTTTTCGAATTTTTGCTTGTGACGATAGACGTAGCCGCATCGCCATTTTCCTTTGAAGTATTTGAATTGGTTGTATTTATGACGGAGTTTCGGTTGGATGCCCCCAACGGCTGTTAATGCCCGTCTAACATAGTTTATCATTGACCCATTGTTTGTGCAACTAAACCTTGCAACTTGGATGCTGTTGCTGGCTCGTTTGAAAAACTGTAGCTTTACAGAGGTAATCTTTAAATATTTATTTGTCCAGTTTTTTTACTAATAAACTGGACAAATATAGTATGTTTGTGATAATATATTCTTATGAAAACATCTGATTACATAGTATCTACAATAGATAGGTTGCCCAAGGGTTATGTTTTTACCTATGTTGACTTTATGACTGAGGTAAGTCAAAAGGAAGCGGTGATAAAAGCCCTTAACCGGATGGTGCAGGCAGGCAAAATCGCTAAACTCTCAAAAGGCAAATACTATAAGCCCGAAAACACTGTTTTTGGCCCGCTGCTTCCCAACCAAAATCAGATAGTCAAAGACCTGCTCGAAGAGGATGGAAAGATTACTGGATATCTGACGGGTTACAGCATTTATAACCAATTGGGTTTAACCACCCAAATCAGCAATACCATCCAAATCGGCAAAAGAGATATTCGTCCCGCCTTTCAAAGGGAACGTTATACGATTTCGTTCATGAAGCAAAAGAATACCATTACCAAAGAAAATATTCCTCTACTGCAAATTTTGGATGCCATTCGCACTATCAAAAAAATTCCTGATGCCAGTTTGCAATCCTCGGCAAAGCGCCTACTCGCTCTCTTGAAAGATCTGTCAGACAATCACTTAAACACCCTAGTTCGTCTGGCGTTGAAATACCCCCCTGCGACCAGGGCCTTATTGGGAGCACTTTTGGATGAATTAAAGAAGGAATCACTAACTCTTTCTCTGTACAAAACATTGAATCCCATTACTAAATATAAATTACCTGGCTTGAATAAGGCCCTAAGTACCACTGAAAAATGGAATATCGTATGAGATTGCACGAAAATAAAACCCTTTTCAGGCAGGCGGTGCAGTTCACGGCGGACCAAATGCAAATAGCAGCGATTTATGTCGAAAAAGACTATTGGGTGACCTATGTGTTATACGTTATTTTCCAACACTCCATTGGAGAAGACACCATTTTTAAAGGTGGCACGGCCTTATCCAAATGCTTTAGCATGATAGACCGCTTTTCGGAAGATATTGATTTAGTCGTATTGAGAAGAGAGGGAGAAACGGATAACAGACTTACTACCAAGCTTAAAAAAATTGGCTCGGTCGTCAACGAAATCTTACCTGAAACAGAAATTGAGGGACTCACTCATAAAAGAGGGATGAACAGAAAAACAGCCCATGCTTTTCAGAAAGAATTTAAAGGAGTTTATGGACAAATAAGAGACGTTATTGTTTTAGAAGCTACTTGGCTAGGTTATTTCGAGCCCTATACCTCCAAAAAGTTAACTTCATTTGTCGGCAAAATGATGCTTGACAACCGCCAAGAGAATATTGCCGAAGAATACGGATTGCTTCCCTTTGAAGTGAAGGTGATGGAACCTATCAGGACGCTCTGTGAAAAAATAATGAGCCTTGTCCGTTTCTCCTACGCAGAGAATCCCATCAGCGACTTGAAAAAGAAAATTAGACACACCTACGATTTACATCAGCTACTGCAACAGCAAGAGTACGCTACGTTCTTCTACTCACCTTCATTTGATAGAATGCTTTTAAAAGTAGGGCAAGATGATGTCATCAGCTTCAAAAATAATAATCAATGGCTGGCCTTTCACCCAAAAGATGCTTTGATTTTTTCAGATACGGAAAATGTCTGGAATGAGTTGAAAGGAGTCTATAATGGCGAATTTAAAAATTTGGTGTACGGAGCTTTGCCAAAAGACACGCTAGTAGCAGAAACCTTAAAAAAGATTGCCAAAAGACTTTCGGAAGTTGAGTGGAATATTGAGTTACCCGATAGAATATAATCTAACGAACAAGCCAGGATTATTCGCTCCTCAAAAATAGCCCTTTGAACCAGCCGTTTTCTTACGACCTCCTATTATTGGTAGGTAAATTTCTCATCATTTATGCGCGAAAATTGTGTCGCCAACGCCCAGCGTTGGTCTTGGAAAGTGGGCGTAATTACTTCGTGAATGGGTCGGTCGCTCCCCAACAAACAATCTTTCAGTAGGTTTCAAACATAATCGACTAACTCTTTGGGGATGCTCATTTGGTGTTGAGCATTATAAACCCCTTTGGGTACAATGCTGCGGTATCGGGATCGATTTTTTTATTATCTAAATAGGAAACCACAGATAATAAAAGTTTTCTACCCGCCAATAACGAATTGAGGTAGCCGCCCGGTTAGGCGGCGAAAATGTGGGATTTCGCTTTGCAAATGGGCAAACTGACATGCCTACCTTGACCAAGGGCATGGACGATTGCACCGTGGGACCCGATATTTTACCCGGTTCACCCATTGCCGCCGCTGGTTTTCAATACAAAGAAGATGCCCTGCCTGATCCCCAAAAAGTGATCTGGCCTTCGGTGGATCGTGCCGTAACCGTAAAATGCCCTACGGGTTTTGAGGGGGTCATCCAACGAGAAAAGAAATGTACGCTGATCTTCAATTAGTATGAAGCAGAACCCGAAAAAGGAGAAATCCTCATTGGTGGCGATAAAACTCCCAACCCCAAATCACGCTTGGATAAAACGTGGCGCTGTGACGCCAATGATGCCCCGCCCACGGCAGACGAAATCCTCAAATTCTGCCGCAATCCAGCCGATGGTCTGACCAAACGCGGTATCCCTACCCTCTCAATGAGTGTAAGCAAGATGAAAAGCGGAAGTTATGTGTTACGTTTATCAAACCAGCATGAAATAGTAACCAAAAAAGTCTCAATCCTAAAGTGAATTTTCCTATTTTATTAAAACTGTTCTACACTTTGAGATAGTGTGTTGTCGACTTTCTATGAGCCTTGCTGATAGGGAGTTTTGGTATTATCTAGCGAAAAAATATTTTTCTCAATCCACGTAAATAATCTGCCATTGTTAGTCCCAATTTTCTTCTTCAAAAACGCTGTCAATTAGCAATTTGTCATCTCCGTTGCGGTGCATTTCTGCAAATGCTGCTTCCCAATTTTTTCGTGGTTCAGAGAGAGGTTTCAATACAATATAATCATTCTCCAACACAAGCTCTACTTTGTCTGTAATGTGGTATTTTTCCAAAAGGGTTTTACTGAGTCGTATTCCCCTTGAGTTGCCAATTTGTACTACTGAAACTCGCATAATCTATTGAGATTTTAGAAATATGTAATTACTTTTTGTTTGGTTTCTATTCTTGCATTTTTCTTTTTTTTAGTGACATCCCCCTCTGCATTGGCACCATATTTGTTGAAGACGGGCGGGCTTTTTATAAAATAAATTTTGAATAACGGGCTCTCCTAATGTGTCCGTTCGATTCATATTATTACCTTTCAAGTCGTTGAATATGCTTAATATTACAATCCTTGAAAGCATACTATCAAGGCAATAACTATACCTGCATTGAATTTATGACTTGCTACATCTATGTGAAATTATTGATGAACACTCACTGCTTTTTGAAGCGTAGTTGTAATGTAGTTGGGGTTTGGACTACCTCTGCAAAAAATCATCCTTTTATTCATCCTTTACCAAAGCGGCTTTGGCACAAAAGAAAGTGCAAGGGTTTAAATTGGGTAAACCTGAGAATTTAACCACCTCAGCAATTGAAAAAGGGCCAGCCATACGAGTAGAAAATGCCAAAACCCATAAAGCAAATGTTCAGGCGAAGGAGTTAGCAACATTATATAGAAACGTGGGGATGACCTATCAGGCCATTGCAGATAAGCTTAGTCAATCGCACTATCTGACAAGAAGGGGAAAGCTATTTGATAGGAAGGCTATCTATAGATTACTGCATTGAGACCCGCAAAAGAACATGAAAAACAAAAAACCTCTTTGTGAGGTTACAAAGAGGTTTTTTGTTTAAAAACTCGTGTTTTCCTAACTATTTAAGAATCCACATGCTTTGATTGTAATCGTCGTTGCCACTGTATTGAGATTGAATCGCCGCGTTTACGTTTGTGGTATTGTAGTCAAGTTCCTTTTGTGGATAAATCCAACGAACGGGGAATTTATCGGAAGGTACATTTAAGTTGGACTTAGGATTGATTGGGAAAACAGGAAAACCAGTACGACGGTTTTCGAAAAACGCATCAAACGGCGCATGGAGCATAAACGTGCTCAAATAACGCTGCGTGATGATTTGCTCCAACTGAACCGCTTCACTCGCCGTAGTTTTCAGCTTCACCTTATCCGAAGCCACGTATGCATCGATGTACGCATCGGTCATTTTGCGTTTATGGTGGAAAAGCTCGTTGTCGGGGGTATATCCTGCCGTAAACTTCATACTTGCTTTGATACCGTCGGTATAATGAGTGCTTGCCGAGCTAGTAGTCCAACCACGAAGGGCACCTTCGGCCAACATAAATTTTACCATGGCGTAACTAAGTACATACACAGGCTCCGCATTGGCAAGTTCGAGATAACGGCTATTTACGTTTGAATAATCCTTTCCTCCAAAAATTGTCGACAATTCTGAATACACCATTGAGGGGTCATAGCCTACGTACGAATCCCAACTATCAATCGCCGCTCCTTTTGCCGTTCTAATGGGAGATGGGTCTGCGTAATAAAACAAACGATAGTCTTCCAATGCTTTAAGTTTATCCACCACGACGTTGGTCATCATGGTATAGATACGCGTAGTATTTCCCAATTTGTAGAAAGGATAACGCTGGCCAGCCAAGTCAGCATATGTTAATTGGAAGTTATCAGCATTGCTTTCAAAAATTGGTTTTGTGGTCGCAATTGTATTGAAACGTTCTTTTACTTTCAAATCAGCATCGCCCGTTTTACGATACAAATTCAACAAAACTTGAAGTTCAAACGAGTTAACCAATTTTCTCCATTTGGTAATATCCCCGTTGTAAATCGGGTCACCATCGAATTTGATACCGCTGGCAAACAATTTGTCGGCTTCTTCCAATTCGTTCAATACCCCAACCATTACTTCTTTCTGCGTAGAATACTTAGGGTTTAAGGTCCCTTTTTCTCCCAACAACGCCTCTGCATATGGAATATCTCCCAATTGCATCGACAACCAGAAAAACTTGTAAGCTTTCACAAACTTTCCGAGGGCAGTGTAAGAGTTTTTATAAGCTCCATCCGGTGAGAGTTCAATCATCTTATCGACGTTGTTCAACACCGCAAGGCCATCAAAGTTTGCTCTACCCAAATAGTTGTACTGAGCGTTTTCTGGAAACTCCATCCGAATGATTGATTTTCCATTCATCATCGAAGAAATGCTCCCCAATGAGTTTTTGGTAATATCAAGGATGAGCGTTGAGGCAAGCATCGGTGCCGATGCCTTCGTGGCGGCGTTTGGGTTGGTATTGATCTCATCAAAATTTGAGCAACTGCCCAACGAAAGACCTGCTACCGCTACTAAAATATATTTTTTCCAAGTAAATTTCATACTTAATTCTTTTTAATGTGATGCAATTGATTCTTAGAACGTCAACGTGATGTTTCCACCCATGTAACGAACCGATGGTGACGTCAACTGTGTATCATCTGCTTTGTCAGGGTCAGCAAAACGGAATGCTTTTGTCCACATCCACACGTTTTGTCCGGTCAATGAAATTGAACCAGAACGTGCTCCGAGCAATTTGGCAATGTTTGCAGGTAAGTTGTACCCAAGTGATACTTCTCTCAATTTCAAGAAAGTTGCATCGGTGATACCGCGAGTTCCATCTCCATACGAACGTGAATAATCTTGGTACGACACTTTCGCTTCGTTTGGCGCAAATACGCGCGTATCGTTGGTGATGTTTCCAAAGCTATCAAATGTCACCGCCCCTGATTTCACGACCACTCCTTGTCCTACAAACGATTTGTTTTTGTTGACCACTTCATCGTATCTCCATTGGTTGTCTGAATCTGGGTGTGCACCAGTATCCCACATTTTGTACGAAGTATAGTTGTTCAAAACACCACCCACACGACCGTCAAAGTTTACCATTAAGTTAAATTGTTTGTACTTGATGGTATTGGCAAAACCCCACAAGAATTTAGGATCCGTATAACCACGTACGTAACTATAATCACTCAACAATGGCAGTCCGTTGGTACGGTGAATCATGCTACCCGTCGCTGGGTCGGTCATCCATACACGATCTGTGTAAACATCCATACGACCGCCTGCTACTGTCCAAGCGTTTTTAGCGGAGTTAGCTGCGATATCTTTGTAGTAACGGTGGTTGTAAGAGTAGTTGGCGATCGCGTCCCATTGCCAATCATTTTTCTTAAGAATCGTCGCATCTAAGCTTACTTCCAAACCTCTACGCACGATGGTTTCGTCCCAGTTGATAAGTGTACTGTTGAATCCAGATGCAGTCGATACGTTGGCTTGGGTCTGACGGTTATAAGTATACTTGTTAAAATAAGCTACATCTAGTTTCAAACGCTTTTTCAAGAAATAAGCTGCCGTTCCGATTTCCCACGTACGGTTGGTTTCAGGCAGGATGTTTTCGGCATTACGAATCGTAGTTGGATAAGCTGCTGAGTTAAGCGTATTCCACGCACCGATTGTGGTACTGTAAGTTTGGTTAGTAGCATAAATACCCAAATCTGACTTCGACAACGTCCACGAACCACGCAATTTCCAGAAATCAAGCCATGAAGGCATACTACCCAATACTTCACTAATGACGAAGCTACCGCCCACTGATGGGTAGAAATACGAGCGTGAGTTTTTAGGCATGGTTGAGCTCCAGTCGTTACGTCCTGTTGCATCCACGAAGAGCATGTTCTTGTACGAAAGAGTTAACTTAGCGTAGGCACTATTTACTTGTTTTGCGCTTGCTCCCACACTTACGTTTGGACGTTCAACCGAGTTATTCAATGAATAATACCCAGGAATCAAAATACCACTACGGGTAGCGCTGTACAAGTTATTGTTTTGCAGCGTATAAATAGCCGCTCCGGCTAAGGCATCCACGCCTAAATCACCAAAGTTTTTGTTGTAAGTAATCAAGGCGTCACCGTTGAAGCTATAGCCTGTTTGCTTATTTATCGAATACAAACCTGGTGTATCCCAACCACGGTTTGAAAGAATGTTTGGTGGGTTACGTTTGGTTTCATCGTTGTTATACAAATCAAAACCTGGACGGACAATCAAATTGGCTCCATCAAACAATTTATACGTAGCGGTAAGGTTGGCGTTCAAACGGTTTTCGTACACACCCCATACTTTTTCGTTGGCCATAAAATACGGGTTGTCGTACCACGCTTTGTAATGCCAGTTTTGCTGAACATCAGGAATCAACCAATAATTGTCTTTATAATCAGCCAAACGATACTCAGGTCCCATCCAAATCAAGATGTTGTACATGTACCCTTGGTCACTATAACCTGCCCCCATAATCTGCGGCGCATTGCGTTTGTTATAGCCCATTTGGCTACTCAACTTAAAGCGATCTCCTACTTTCATTTCACCACTCAACGTAAAGTTGTAGTTGTTCGATTGTAAGTTGGGATATTGGCCTTTGTTGTAAATGTGGGTCAACGAAGCGCGGAAACTTCCGTTTTCGCCCGTTTGAGCTACACTAACACTGTTGTTGGTAATCAAACCCGGTACCAAGAAGTCATTGAAGTTATTTTTACCGCTAGAAGTAAGTTCCCGCATTTCCATTTGTTTGGTGTTTGGGTTCCATTGGTTGGCTTGGATACCAATGTCCAATTTTTGCCCCCAAACGTAGTCCGTTGGGTCATATACACCTCCAATCCCTGCGCTGTAAGAACTCTGCACTTTGGGAAGCATCAAAAACCCAGCGTTAAACATGTTGTTGGTATTCACTGTCACCGTCAAGCCTTTGTTGGCACTTCCTTTTTTGGTGGTTACGATGATGGCACCGCTCCCTCCCCGCGAACCGTACAAAGCCGATGCAGTTGGTCCTTTTAGTACGTCGATACTTTCGATATCGTCTTGGGCAATGTTGTTAAGGGAGATGTTGTTGTAAGGTACCCCGTCAATCACCAATAGTGGGCTTTCTCCCCGCAAGCTGATGGCAGGCATCTGGTTGAACTCTGTACTGTTTCGTACCCACAAACCAGCCACTCTACCCGTAAGTGAGGTACCAACACTCACCCCTTTTACGGTCTGAACAGCCGGGCCAGCCACTTTCTGAACGGCATATCCAAGGGATTTTTCTTCACGCTTCACCCCCAAAGCCGTTACGATTACCTCATTCAAAATCTTGGTATCGGTCAGCATTTGGATAGAAAGTGTATTTTGAGAACCTACTACTATTTCTTGGCTTGCGTATCCAATAAATGAAATAGAGAGAACCGAAGTGGCACCTTTTACGGTTAATTTGAATTTTCCGTTGGCATCGGTTAAGGTCCCATTGGTAGTACCTTTTTCGACTACGTTAACTCCCGGAAGAGGAGCGCCTGTATCATCGGTAATGGTCCCCGTAACTTCCTGAGCTACAGTTTGAACCTTACCATTTGGTGAAAAAGGAGCTGCGGCATAAGCTCCCATACCAGCGTTGGTTAACACTGCGAAGCAAAGCAAAGAACTAGTCAATAAACCTGCTCGGTTCTTGCCTTTCATCATAGTGAAAGAAAGTAGTTTTTTTCGCATGGGTTTTACATTAAAGTTAAAAAAATAGAAAAATGGGTAAAGAGATTTCCTCCGTATATATGACGAAGATCGCACTCACGACTTCAGGAAAATGATTTAGGTCGCTGAATCAAGGAGGAGGTAAAACTTAAGTATCAAGGTAAAAATGAAGCATTTGGTTGATGGATGAAGTGATTGATAGATTGACTAAAATTTTTGCGCCCCTGACTCAACTCAACCTTACTATACTAGTACTGTATAGGTATCGTAATGTACTACTTGGGATATAAAATTTTAGGGTATTTATTTAAGGGGGCAAAATTAGGTACATTTAATATATTACAAAAATCCTTTATTTGGTACTTATTTCAATCAGGGACTTAATAACGAAAAAAAAATTTTGTCAACAAAATATTAACATTTAGTTCATATGAAATATATGAAAAGTTTTATAAATGCTAAAAAAGCAACCTCACTATAAGTCGGCTTATAGAGAGGTTATTACGCCAGTCTCTTCAAAAAATGTTATAATTTTGCCTAAAATTACACTTCATAGTTTTACCCATTAGATTATGAGGGTTATTACACCTTTTTAAAAGCATAGTCTATAGTATATAGATACTATACTTATATTAAATTTTCATAACATATAGTTCTGTGAGACTTATACTGGTATTCCAGTATTTTGGTTTTTATCAAAAAAGTCTACATGTAGGCCTAGGCTCTTTTCTATCCCCAAGCGATAGTCGCATACTTTATGCAATACCTGTCCGTTATGCTTCTACTATAGTTAGTGGCTGAATTGTACCAAAAATATCCCATCGACAAAAGGGTCATTTGTCGATATTTTTTGACAAAAAGTATAATTTATCTTAATTTTAAGACAAATTATGCTTGTATGATTACACACGAAAAGGCAATTTCTTTTTTACGGCAAAATCCAGCGCTCTCTCTTTCGGTATTGGAGAAAGAGGCCCACTTGCCCAGTAGTACTCTCTCCAAAGTGCTAACCGGAGATCGTCAGCTTAATCTCAGGCATTTGGCAAGCTTGTACCCTATTCTTGTCAAGTATGGATTCAAAGAGTTTGGTGGGAGGCGCGCAAAGGTAATCTCGATAGTCAATCATAAAGGAGGAGTAGGCAAAACCACTACTACTCTCAACTTAGGCAAAGCACTCGTCAAGCTTGGGTACAGAGTATTATTGATTGATATGGATTCCCAAGGCAACCTTTCGCAAGCTTTGGGAAATGATAGCCCCCCAAAGCAAGTAGTACAATCTTTATTA
>VFQN01006116.1_pt1 | contig 14094 bp, 19 predicted proteins | sample 3512371 | NCBI WGS metagenome assembly VFQN01 (sample SAMN10412370, study PRJNA504923) | tailings metagenome | isolation source: Replicate 2 from Balatoc abandoned mine | place: Philippines: Itogon, Benguet | collected 2017-08-28
CTCCCCCACCGCCAGCGCCTCCGGGTGCTGCGCCGCCGCCACGTACGTCTCCCACCACGCCCGCAGCTGCGCCCGCGTGCGCCTGGGCACCCGCTCCCGGCCCCACACGGCCGGCAGCAGCGCCAGCCGCGCGCACGCCAGGGCCTGGTGCACCAGCGCGCAGGATTGCTCCTTGGGCAGCAGCGGGGCGGGGGCGCTGGGGTTGCGGCTGGGCAGCTCCAGCCGCACACCGGACAGCGGCCGCCCCCAGCAGGCCAGCAGGCCCTTGGCCAGGCGCAGGCACAGGTGGACTGTGGCGGTGCGGTTAAAGGGCGGCAGATTGAGAAGATGCATGTCGGCCGCTGCGTGCTCCTCCTCTGGCCCTACCTTACCGTCCGAACCTCCGCCACCGGCCGCCTCCTGCAACGCAGACACCGCCTGCTGGCTGGTCCCGGCCCCCTCCTGCCCCGCAGACACCGCCTGCTGGCTGGCATCGGTCCCGCCCTGCCCCGCAGCCGCCGCTGTCCGGCATGCGCCATCGCCACGGGTGCCAGGTTTGCACGGAGGCTCTTGAAGCGCCCCGGAGGTCCTCTGCAGCCGGTTCCAAGCAGCGGCAATGACAATCGCTGCGTGCAGGTTCACTGCTCGCCCCAGCCGCATCGCCACCTCATCGTACTTCTTGGCTGCACGGTCTGTACGCACGAGGTACTTGAATTCCTCTTGTGTGCACGCCGGCAGCACCAGCACCTCCGGCTTGGCCGCGCCGAACGCGTCACCCCCGTCCAGGGCGGCGCACAGCTGGGCCATGTGGGCGGCGGCCAGGGCGCAGCCGCAGGGGCGGCGCAGGAACAGCGAAAACCGAAAGTCTGCAGCGTGCTTGACCTTGCACAGCCAGTCGGCCGATCGCGCTAGAGCGGCAACTGCGGTGAGCCGCTCGTCCCCTGCGGAGGCCACCGCGGTACTGAGCACCACCACGTGCGCCAAATTGTCCACCACCGCGGAGTAATGCAGCCGAGTGCGTAGCTGGTGCATGAGGAGGTGGTGCTTGATAGGAGCCCTCGCACCGCTGTCGCCGCCGCCGCCGCTGCCGCTGCCACCGCTGCTGCTGCCGCCACCGCTGCTGCTGTCACCGCAGCTGCTGCTGCCCGACCGGAAAACGCCGTCTATGAGAGCTGACAGGAACTTCCTAGTGTTGTCGACAATTTGAAGGGCTTCCCCAGCTGCCAGGTGGGAGTCCAGGCTGCTGCTGTGCGGCTGCCTTGTGTGCCCTTGTGTGTGTTGATGCCGCCCGGAGCGCCCCCCGGCCGCAGCTGCCGTGGCACCGGCCTGGGGAACTCTTGCCGTTGAGCTGCCATCAGCACGCACAGGTAGCGCAGCAGCCGCTGCCGGCTTAAGCTCTTCAGCGATGCCCGCCAAGATGCGGGAGTAGCACTCAAGCGCGTCCGCCCCCAGAAGCGCAGGGGCCAGGACGTCACAGAAGATGTGTCCCCGCAGGACAGCATCTGGCACGTGGCAGAGCGTGCTCAACTGGTAGGAGAGGTAGCTAACGATGTCGGCGTAAAACTGCCCGCGGCCCTTGCCCAGTGAGAAGCGTGACCGCCGCAGTGCCAGAGAGAAGAGGGCCAAAGAGGCTGTAGCGTCCTGGCCAGGCTGGGACCACAGGGCTGTGAAGTCTTCCTCGGATTGCGGATCGTCGTCAGAAAGTTCGGTGGTGAGCGCGGCGGCAGCTCCCCTCGCAGCGGAGAGTTCCGACACCGAAAGCACTGGGTCAAGACCACGGGCAGTTTGTTGGAGCACCACTCTAGCGAAGCTTAACAATTGTTCCAAACTTGGGCTTTGGCTTGGTACAGTCAACGCCGCGCCTCTCCGAGGGGCCATTGCTTGTGCAGGTCCCGGAAACTGCTATCAAGCCGTATCAGATATCACTGACACCATGCGCACATGGAAACACTGAATATGCATCTGGATCTTAAAGCCAGCACGGATGGTAAGCCAATTCGGTTTCGGTTTCGTAGTCGAATGTTCGGTACGGAGCAGGGAAATGAGGCAACTGCCTAGCCGTTCGGAGCACACCAACCTGCCATGCGGTGACAAGACCAGACCAGGGTGTATTAAGGCGTCTGATGGCGGGTTTCCACAGGTGCGCAGAATGGTCGAGCATGCAGGGGTACGACCCACTGCCTACGAACCTTGTCCTCATCTCGTGCGTGCAACTACATGCCGCCTGGGCCCAGACAACCACCATACCCAGCAGGCGCTAGTCACGCCATCAGCCCTAACATCGACACATCAGCCCGCTGCTACCGTGCATCGCCACCGCTGACAAGCCCACACGGGCATACGGACATCAGCGCAGCGTCTGAGCACCTGCCACCTCGGCCGCAGCGCCTGCTGCTGCCTCCACGGCTCCACGCGCCTCCCGGGCCGGTAGCAGCAGCCGCAACACCGACGTGGCCCCCCCGCGCTCCACCCCGTAGCTGGCCTCCAGACAGCTGCGCACCAGGTCCCCAAACTGCTCATTAGGCGGAGGGTCGGGGCCCCCCAGCACCAACTCAGTTTCGCACTCAAGGGCTTTTCGCCCTCCACGATCAGCATGTCGTGCATGGCTGACAGGGACAGGCACACTGACATGTTGGTGTGCCTCCTACCGCAGCCGCCGGCACTTGAACCTGAGCAAGCAAGCTGCTGCCCCCGCTGCCGGGAGCACCGCCGCCGCTACCGCCGCCTTTGCCGCCGCCGTCGCCTCGATCACCTCTGCATGCATCGCTGCTGCCGTCGCTGCGTCCGCTACCTCCGCTACCTCCGCTGCCTCCGCCCCTGGCGACTCCAGCGCCTAACACATTCTCACGCCCGTCACCGCCGCCGCCGCCCGCCGCAGACCGGCGGCTCAACGCCCGCCTCCATATGGCAAATTGCCATCAGGGGCACCGCGCACTCGAGCGCTAGAAGGGCGGCCTCATAGCCCCTCTCGATACGCACGCCCGCGCCTTGGCATCCGCCTCCGCCCCGCCGCCAGCCCCGCCCGACTCCCAAACCCCCGCCCCCGCCCCCGCCCCCGCCCCCGCCCATCCACCAGCTCCGCACACAAGTCCACGGCGCGCGATAGGCCCGGCAGCAGCCCAGGAACTGCAAATGACGGCCGCTCGGCCAGCTGCTGCCACCAGGCCACACCCATGCCACCACTGGGGCGCCCACCCAAGCCCCAACTGCATGCCTTTACCCTCTCGGGACCGATGCACCCCGTTGTTCGCACAATTCTGCACGCTCGAGACTTGCAAGTACGTATTGAGCATGCACGTGTGTGTGCGCAAACTCCACGGCCTCGCACGCAGCCTCCACCAACAACCAACACCGATAAGGGAGCGACATAACAGCAGCTGCCTGCCGCTCACAGGCGGCTACGCGGCCCGCGGCCCACACTCCACATGGCGTCCCGCGCGTGCTGCACCCACAAGCTTCCTCCTCTCACACCACCAGCAGGATCAGCACCAGGCTGCTGCTGCTGCAGGGGCGGCCATCCGGAGGGCGCGCTGCCCAGCCCTCGGGAGACCAGGAAGGCGGCCACGGACGCCATGATGCGTGCTGAGACGTCCCGGATGGCGGAGAAGGGAGGGAACAGGCTGCAGGGAGGGCGGGGCGGGGGTGTGGGTTAGCGAGGCGTTGACTTCCCCGGATGGCGGAGAAAGAGGGAACAGGCTGCGGGAGGGCGGGCCGGGGGAGGAGACGAGGAGGATGTGGGTCAGCATGGGGGGTTGTGGGTTAGCGAAGTGTTGGCGTCCCGGATGGCGGAGAAAGACGGGACAGGCTGCAGAAGTGGCGGGAAGGGGCAGGACACGGGGTTGTGGGTTGGCATGGGGGTGTGTGGGTCAGCGATGTGACGGCGTTGCTAGGTGGTGGAGGAGGTAGGGCAGGCTGCAGGAGGAGGCGGGGCAGCGGAACGAGGGAGGGCGCGGGCAAGGCAAGCCACCTGTCCTGCGGGTACGGGTGCGGATGCGGGTGCGGGGAGGTGCAGGAAACGAGTGCAAGGGGCTTCCAACCCGAGGAACTCTTGTTGAGAACGGCAGCTAGAGGGTTTCAAGCATGTTTGTACTCCCCCGCCTGCCTCTCAAGCCCATTACACGCTTTGTGCCCGCACCTGCCCTGCGCCCGCGCCTCCGCCGTACCCATGGCCGCCAGCTCCTCCGCCGCCACCAGGAACACCTCCTGCAGGGAGCAAGGACGCGTGGGGGACCGACACGTGTCAGGCACGTCGCGTGTGGGGGCACGTGGCACGGCGGCACGCTAAGGGGGAACCGTCACGTGTACCGCCACCAGGAACACCTGCTGCTGGGGAGAGGACGTGTTGGGGCGGGCACACACGTGCCGCGGGACACGTGCCGGGGAGACGGGTGTGCAGCATAATCGCCACCGTGCGACTACCAGCAGCTGGTGCTGGTGTGCATGGGGATGGCACGGACTACCATGCAACACGTAGCAAGCGGCACGTAACAGCAGGATACGTAACAGCAGCACGACGGAAGGCACGTGTCACAAGCAACATGGCCAAGGCTGACATGCGCGTATCAGGGGAGCACTGCCTGTGTGCACATGGCAGGAGGTCCAGTGGGGGCGTAGTAGACGCGTCCCTTGGCTGGCGCTCGGGGTTTGGGGGAACACGCGCCATCCAGGCCGAACCCACGCGTTACGGTTGTGCGCTTTACCCACCTCTGGGATGCATGAGGCACGTGTGAGCACCGCCGCGTGGCCCACAGCGGGGAAGATGTAGGCGTTGTTGGCCTGGGGGCGGGTGTGGGTTAGCACGGGGTTGTGGGTTAGCAAGGTGGGTGCGTTAACGGCTACGTAGGTTCCCTGTAACAGGGTCTGCCCACAGCGGGCAAGGTGTAGGCGTTGTTGGCCTGAGGGTGGGCGTGGGTTAGCACGGGGCTGAGGGTCAGGCCGGCAGGGATAACAGGGGTGCAGGAAGGGACTCGCGTTGTGCTCGTGCGCCCCATCTCCCTTGCAAAGCCGCTGGGCCTTACAGCCCCCCTGCTACTTCGCGGTCCCTGCAGGGGTGTGCATGTGGGTTCGCACGCGCTCCGCATGCCGCATGCCGCATGCATGACGATGCCCAGCACCGCCTTTACGCACGTGCGGCGCCCCCCCGCTGCCCGCCCGCATGATTTACGCTGGGCCCGGAAACTCATGCTGACAGTGATACACGAACGGTCCATGTGCGAACGCCATAAACATATGCACGTGCCTGCCGGGCCACTCGTTGCCTTCCCATGTCGTCCATGATGGGACCGAAGCCAGATGCCATCCGAAACAACATGCCACCGGAAACAACATGCTGCCACCAACCACATCCGCATGCATTCCCTGCACAGATGCACGCGTTTCCCGCCTGCGGCGCCACCCGCTGCCTTCCGCCGTCGTCCAGGATGGGGTCGAAGGGCGAGCCGCTGGCGAACAGCACACGCCCGCCCGTCCAGCTGCATGGGCGATAAATCATCATTGTAAGGCGAAGGCGGTAACAAAGGCACGAGAGAGACGCTAAGCCGCAGACGCACTTGCAGGCCTACTCGAAGGTACACTCCGCCAGGTGGGTGGGGTTGGTCAGTGCACCCGCACCTTGCACACCGCCGTAATACACATGTCCCAATGCACGCACACCAGCACCATACCTGTACGCCTGCTCGAAGGTACACTCCGCCAGGTGCGTGGGGTTGGACAGCGGGAAGATGAGGGGGCGCTCGTTGAGGGCAGCCATGGCCTCCACTACCTACGGGCGATACATGGGTTGCGGGCGATGGGGTCACGCATCACGTCGCCACGTGCGCAGTGTAGGATAGGGCGCGTTGCCCGAGCCCTTGATCCCCACGGTCCGAAGGTACGCAACGGCACCTTTGTCGTTTGCCATCTGCGCCCGTTCCCCGCTCTCATCATACCAACAAGTAGCCCTTACCTCCTGTGTGAACGCGCCTCCTTGCGCGCTGACCCCGATCAGCGCCGTGGGCTTGAGCTGCCGCACAGCCGACAGCAGGTCGGCGCAGAAGGGCGTGACGTGCGCGAAGGGGCGCTTGTGGTGCTGCAGGTCGGTCCGGGAGGCGCACACCAGGCCCTTGGAGTCCAGCAGGTGGCAGCGGTCGCGGGCCTCCTGCGGGGGAGTGTTGATGCATGTGTGTCAAGGTGTCAGTGTGTATTAGGTGGGCCATAATGGCGCACACGATTTCCTTGGAGTCCAGCAAGTAACAGCGGGTGCGGGCCTCCTGCAGGGGACGTCAGGGACATGTGTATTACGGGGTCGGGTGTGGGTATGTGTATTAAGCCAGGATCACACCAGACCCTCAAAGTCCAGCAGATGGCAGTGGGTACAGGCCCCCTGCAAAGCGCCACATTGCGTTGGTGACTGTCAAGTAACTTGGGCTGCGGTGCAAGTTGTGTTACGCTGGTTGGGTTAATGCAGCATGTCGCACGTACGGGCCGATGCAGCGACACGGCTCGGCACACCACGGCAAAGAGGCACAGAGGCTGAAGCGCAAAGGTGGAGTGGAAAAGCGGACTGGGCCCAAGCGCATGGTCAAGCAGTGTTTTGTTGCGTGCTACCCCGGGAAGGAGTGGGACAAAGACGGAGGTACGGGGGGTCTCCACCCACCTGCTCGGGTATCCCCTCCCGCTGGGCGATGCAGAAGGCGATGAGCGAAGCGATGCCCGTAGCCGCCTCGCCTGGGATAAGGTCAGCACAAAATTGATTTTGCGTGACACTGTTTGTACCACGTACTGTACGACGCATGGGAACGGGGTGGGTTGATCCCGGCAACTCATCGCATTGAGTATCCACCTGCCCCCAGGAGCAGGGTAAACACATCGTGTACAGGAAATCCCGTCCAGCAACGGCACAGCTTTGTGTTCGCCGGGTTAGAACGTATACTGTAATGCCCAGACCACAGGGTCCGAGGACGCACCTGCGCCCAGGAACGGCTACACGCCCTCCTCGATGCCCGCCCTTCTTCGAAACAGCAACCTATGTACACACACCGTATACGTAACAGGACTTCACTAAACTAGGGCAGGGCCTCTCACCTGCGCCCAGGAACAGGATGCGCTGCCCCGACAGCCGCCCTCCGGTCACGTGTAGCGCGGACAGCAGCGCCGCCAGCGTTATGGAGGCGGTGCCCTGTTTGGCACACGAATTGTACTGGGATTAGCACATTGCTTCCGCACGTTTTCGCACATGTGCTGGCTGTTACAATCGAATCCGCCCAAGACCGCCCCCACCTGGATGTCGTCGTCGTTGAAGCAGCAACAGACTGCACACCTGGTTCACATGTGCCAAGACACACGCTGATACGCAGGTGCTGATACACACCGCCAGCTGGCACCCTCACCTGGATGTCGTCGTTGAAGCAGCAGTGCGTGCCGCGGTACCGCTCGAGCAGCCTGTAGGGGTCGGGCGGACACACGCAGTGGTCAGGCAAAGGAAGTACCTGGTAGCGGTTATGTTGACTTGCGCCATCAACCCGCATCATGGCACCACCGTCTCAGCACCCGCAGGCGCCCGGCCCCCACCGCCCGTGCTCTGACAAGTACGGCAATCCACTGCCCGGGCCCAGCCTGCCCGCGCTTGTGCCCCAACATTTGCAGCAATCCCGTCACCCACGTGGCGGCGTTGTGGTCAGGCACACGCAGTGGTCAAGCAGAAACAGTACCTGGTAGCTGTTACGTTGCATGCATGGCACCCACAGCCTGCTGCGATGCCAGGTGCCGGTTGGCGCCCTTGCGACAGTCCCTACGCCGCGTCGACCCGCTTCCTTGCGCTTAATCACCATCCCATTCCACCTCATGGCAATCCGCGCCTCAGCGTCCGCAGGCGCCCGCTTCCAAACCCCAGTTGCCCACGCAAGCTAACTAACACAACGCCCATGACAATTACCCACGTGAAGGCGTTGTGGTTCCCGAAGTCCTCAAACTGCACCAACACGTGCGGCTGCCAATCCTGGGGAGGGTGGCCAAACAGTTAACAGGTAGGTGGACTCAGCAAGCAAACCGTACTGCAAAGGGCACAAGGCATGGGCAGGCGAGGCTTGCAAGCAGCAACGTCGCAAGCCACAGAATGCCCGCGTTCGCGCCAACCTGCCCGCCCCGGTCGGATAGGACATGGATGGGGCAGTAACCCACGGTCAATCATTCCACTACACGCACAAGCACGTGCAGCCAAAGGGCAGTAAGAGGCTCGTTCACGAATGAACCCCGCTAAGGGTCTGGGGTCGTAGCTTGGCCACATTACGTGACGCACACCTAACCGCCCCGCCCGTGCACCTTGAGTGCCGCCGTAACTCATCCAAACCGAGTTTCCTAACAAATAATTCACGGCCTGTCCTGCTCGTTGCCACACTCATACGCCGCTCATACATATGCAGCTCATGCCGCTCATACACATGCATCCGCTCACGTCCACACAAACAGTGTCCTTCTGACCCGGGGGTCGCGTAATACACACACCGCTGCCGCACCGCTGCACACATGCACACACGCGCACCTTGAGCGCCGTCATGAACTCGTCCACAAAGGACGCGTACTCCTGACCCGTGGGTCGCGGCCTGCGCAGCCCCCCGTACTCCGGGTGCTCCCTCAGCGCCCTGTTGTTGGTGCCCACGTCAAGACACACCGGCAGGCACACCGCCGGGTCCACCCCTGCTGCTGCCGTGTACAGCTCAATCTTGCCCTCGCTGATGCCCATGCCGTTGGCGCCCAGGTCGCCCAGGCCTGTGGAAGCGTGTGTATTAGCATGACGGCCTGTGTATTAGCTGATGCGAAGGAGGGACAAGAGCCGGGCTAACGCCCATGCCGTTGGCGCCCAGGTCGCCCAGGCTTGTAGAGGCATGTGTATAAGCACGAGGGCGTGTGTATTAGCTGATGCGAAGGAGGGACAAGAGCCGGGCTAACGCCCATGCCGTTGGCGCCCGGGTCGCCCAGGCCTGTAGAGGCATGTGTATTAGCACGAGGGCGCGTGTATTTCCGTCTGTGCTCGGAGTCAGACTAAGCTCACGTATGCGGGGGCCAACAGGTGGGGCTGGTGCCCATGCCGTTGGCGCCCAGGCCACCCAGCCCTGGGTGGGCAAGGGGCATGTGGATTTGCTTTAGGCCATGTGCAATAGCGTGTGTATGTGGAGGTGCCACTGGCCGGACTTGTGGCCATGCCGTTTGCGCCCAGGCCTGGCTTGGCACGGTGTGTGTTTACTATCGTGCAGGTAGGGCGCGTGTGTAACCAGGTGGGTGGCTAGATCGTCGGCGGACCTCGCCGGTGCCCATGCCGTTTGCAACCAGTTCGTCAAGGCATATGATGTTGCAAGGCCACGCGTATCAGCGGCGTGAGGTTCAGCTACAGTACTGTATACTGTGCTGGCGCAACCTTGGCAAAATGCAGCCATATTGCATTGCGTTTGTCATCCGTCACGACAATGTCCCGGACGTGCCTCTGGCCCCACCGCCTTCCTTGGCGGGCAACACACTCACTCGCTAACCCACACGCCCCCACCGCGCTCTCCGTGCGTGTCCACTGCAGCCCGCACGCATGCTGCTGCGGTCATCACCCTCCTTGGTGGCAACACGACCACAAAAAAGCTAACCCACACGCCGCCATCACCCACCCAAGATACGTTCCCCGTCCGTGACCACGATGACCTGCACATGCTGCTGCGGCCACGACCGCAGCTTGGCTAGGATGCGGCCCCTGGGGAGGAAGAGTTAGGTTGGCGTCGGGAAGTTGAGGTGTTGGTGAGGTTGTGTCCAACTGCACTGTGCAGTAGACAGATCCAGGCCACACCGATGTGCAAATGTTTTGCCGTACGCGATGGACGGCTGACGTGTGCCAAGGCAAGTAAAAGATTCGGGTAAATTTCGTGGTAGTAGTGCGCGTGCCCTGCCCTGCCCGGTCCTGCCTGTCCATGTAACGCCTGTGCTGTTCACAGACTCCCCCGCCGCATATTCTCAACACAGGGACGCATACACTAGCCCAGGAGCTAGCAGCAAGTTGAGCAGCATCGGCACCCTGCCACAGGTGCTTCAAGGTCTTAATTGCAACCGTAGCTGTAAGCGCCTGCCAAGAGGATGGCCCCAGAGATAGCCCTCGTCTCACAGCCCACTCCGTGCCCCACCTATGACTCCACACATACCTGTCCTCCAGGCTGACGTACAGCCCCCGTGTCTTAATGCCAAGCGTGTGATACTCCTGGCAGGCCTGGCCCACAGTTGGGGTGTAGATATACGGCAGCACCTCCTGACCGTTGGTTAGCATGAGGCGGTGGTAGTCCCCGGGTGACACCTCCCGCAGCGCCCGCAGTGCCATGTAGCGGTCAATTGGCCTGGGCCCGGCCCGCGACAGGATTGACAGCCCTGAGCTAGACGACGCTGCATTTCCTTGCTGACCACTTGTTTCTGTAGTGTAAGGCATTTGGGGTCAAGTTGGGCTTCAGCGCGAGCTGCGTCGCTCCTCACTCGGCATGCAAGCACCTAAAGCCGCGCGCAGGTCCTGGGTTGAAGCTATATATGGTTTTTGACCTGCCTTGCATCAATAAAGCAACTTCGCCAGTCGACTGGCAGACTCCCATGCTGTTAATCGACGTGGCGCAGCGGTGGTTTCCTTCTTCACTTGATGGCCATTCACACGGTAACTACCATGGGCTAATATTAAAGTATACAATAAAGTACATGCCGAAGAGCGGTGGGGTACCTCTACATAAGGAGGTGGAAGCATTCACCCGTCAGTGTCATCACAACTACTGCGGTTTGGGCACCACCCTGAGCATGCGGATGCAAGCCTAACTAATGCCAACTAAATCTTCAGCGCTTGTGATGACCAACAGCTGGAATGCGCAAAGTTAAGGGCCTGAGTCGTCGAGGTGGCAGGGGAGGTCCTCGCAGGTCCTCGCTGTTCCTCCAGGTCCATCAACCTGGTCCGTTCAGGTCCGTCGCCAGCCCGAAGCACTTGTTCCTGCTTGTTCCCAGCGGCCAGCAACCTAATGCCTGGTCGGAGTCACCGGACCCAAATCGAGTTCTTGCACAACAGCACGCATCTGACATGCTCGACATGCAGCTGTAGTCAAACCAGGGTCAACCGTTCACGGGTGCCCACCAGTTGGCTTTGACATGCCATGCCAACATGCCCAGGGGGGTCACCGCGCACCAGCAGGCGAGCAGGGGGTACGTAGACGAGCCTCGAGCACCTCCTGGGAGGGTTGAACTGGGTCAACACCTGCTGCAACATCACAGGTGAGGGTAGCTCCCCTGGTGGTGCAACAAAGGTTTGGTCATGTTGTCGTGCATTGTCAGCTACCTACGCCACGAAACGAATGCCTTACTGCACTGCACTGCAACTGACTTGATATCTCTGATCCCTTGACAGTTCAACACCCCACAACCACTGGGGTGCTGACGGTGCTCTCAAGGAAGTCACCTTAGCCAGCGGGCTACACCCCGGAATGAGGTAACCCCAGTGCTCTCATTTGCAAGTTGGGGCAGCAGACGTTGTCACCTGCAGGCTCCGCCTTGGTACCGCCCCGACCACCATCAGAGCACACCCAATATGGAAACTTTAAATGTACGGAACGGACAGGGTGCAGAGCAGGACGCTGCTGCCCTCAATAACCCTGTACCCGCCAAGGGTGCACGTTTACCCTTTCCTGGTCAGGATCAGGCGCGCAGCTGCAAAGCGAAGTGCACCAGGGAAACTCCCATGGCGTGCACTGTGGAGCCACGATCCTAGCGTGTTGAGATTATTCCACTGCCCGTGGCAGGCAGCTGGTCGTGCAGCTTGGGGTGCTTGGCACAACCAGCGCCGGCACGTATGCACCCACGCTAGCACCTGAAACCTTAGCGCACGCACGCCCGAAGCCCCACACTTCACAAGCGCAGGAACGCGGGCAGGGCCGCATGAGAGATGAGACCCACGGTGCCGAGAGAACAGGCACCGTGGGTCTCATGCGGCCTTGCCCGCATTCCTAAGGGGTCGCTGTCGCATGCACTTGACCCGGGCCATCCTGGTCCCATCCTGGTCCCAGACGGCCCAGCGGGTGGCCGATGGCACGAACCACTCCTGGGCACCAACAGGCAGCAACTCTCGCTCAGGGCCCGCCATCCAGAGTCTCAGGACATGATATGCAATGGATATGTGGTGCACGAGCCTAGGGGTGCGCGGCTTGTCGGACCTAAGCGTCCGTAAACTGCTGTCGGGTGAGTGCGTGGCGGCGGGCAGCCAACTACCTGGGTACATAAGAATAAGGAGGTATTTATTGTCTGATTTGCGGGAGTGTATGGAAGAGCTGAGCTCCGTTTGTGCAGGAGTGCCTCTCGTTCGGGATCAGCAAGTGCGCCCAGGGCCATGACGACTCGGCCAACAACAACTTGCTTTTGCGCTGAACCTGCACGCTTGGTTTGAGGATTTACAGTTTGCTTATTGTGTATGGATAAATAGATCCGGACTATCCTATTCCTTGACCTCGAGCAAGGGGCAAAACTCCTCCGCCGCACGGTCGTCGCGTCGCAGGAAACCATGCCTGCGGTTGTGGCGTCCAGGGGGACAGCTATAGGATGCTCTAGCCTGCGTCCTTTAAGGGCCATGGTGCCCGTCGTCGCAAGACGACCGGCCCCTCCCGCTGTAAGCGGGGCACACGCCATGCGGCTATGGAACTCGCCCGTGGCGACGAGCGCAGCTGCTTCAGCGGCTGCTTTTGGGCCACAATATCAATCTGAGCAGCTACGCCTCGCGGAGGGCCAGCCAGCGGTCGCAGCCGGGGTAGCAGCGGCAGCAGCACCCGCTCCGATGGACCTCGGAGTGTTTGAGGCGCTCCGGAAATGCCGATTGGTGTTTAGCTGCCTCGCCTTCTGCGCCGTGTACGCGTTCCTGTCGTGGGGGACCGCGCCGGGAGCTCCGTTCGCGTCAGCGGCCATGGCCATGGGCGAGACGTCTGCGAGCGGTGAGGCGACCACCCGCGCCTGGAGTTTCAGAACCGGCACACTCCGCTGTGCTCTGGCTCCTATCGGATGTGCTCTGGCTCGTCTCAGGAGTTGCAGCAGTTGTGCAGTAGGGTGTTGGCTTGACCGGGGTGCGTTGTGCATACTTGAGGGGTGGCGGCACGCACGCAGCCCCACCTGCCCCACATCTATGCACCCCACCCGGGTGGCACACCAGCACATCCATCTCATGCCACCCACACCCTACTTGTCGTACCGGTATGCTGTTCACCGCAGGCCTGACCAGCACCGCCAAGAGCGCTTGGGCGGGCCTGGCCGCGGGCTTCCTGCACACGCTGTGCGGGCCGGACCACCTGGCGGTGAGCAGGGAGCAGCGGATGTGTGTGTTAGGAGTGTGGGTTGCACTAGGTGCCCTATGTCTCCTTCCTATGCGGCCCAGACCACCGATCGGTGGGAGCTGGCATGTGCACCATTGCGTGTTGAGGGGTTCAGTGTGTCGACGCGTCACGGTTGTCCCGACCACCTGGCGGTGAGCAGGTAGTAGCTGGCGCCACTGGTAAGTAAAGGATTCGTTGCAACGGTGTCCTAGGTGCGCGCTCGCTGTGCGGCTCGGAACATCTGGCGGTGTATCAACAGCGGCAGGCGCAGCAGCAGGGAATAGCATAACGTACACACGGCTTGCTCTGTGTAGTTGCGGGGCCGTGTACACAACATGCAACGCATGGCGTTGGTAGGCAGCAGTGTGTCATGCGCCGCTGTTTATGACGTCATGTGGCGCATTGGTGTAGTGCTCATAAATGACGTGCGCTGGCACGCACCCGACCGCCGTTTCGGTGGGAGGTGGCGGGCGCCTTCACAGTGGATGCAGCACCGCCCCATGGGACGCACCCGGGGGCATACTCAAGGCCTGGGCTGCAGGGTGGGATGCCGGGGCTTGGGTGTAGCAGGATGCGGTGAGGGGAGGTACAACGCATGTATAAAGAGGACTAGTCCGCGATGGCATGTGCAGTCGCCGCGGCTTGGGTGCCCATCAGGCCCTGGCTGTACCTGGTGCGGCTGGGCCCTGGTTGGGGTAGTAGCTTGGGGCGTGGTGGTTGGGCTGGAGCAGGCTGGATGTAGGAATGACGTTTGCAAGGGCGTGGTATGGCGCGTAAGGCAGGGCGA
>VFQN01006117.1_pt1 | contig 14094 bp, 19 predicted proteins | sample 3512371 | NCBI WGS metagenome assembly VFQN01 (sample SAMN10412370, study PRJNA504923) | tailings metagenome | isolation source: Replicate 2 from Balatoc abandoned mine | place: Philippines: Itogon, Benguet | collected 2017-08-28
ATCGCTGGGCACGCAATCTCTAATCGCGTTACCCCAGAGGTCCAATCTCGTTGCAGGGGTGCCCAGTAATAACTACAAGCCAGGTCGTATGCGATCGCTGGCCACAAGCAGAGCTGACGTTGTGCAGTTTAAGCATATTACTGCCTGTTGAGTAGGTCGCGCTCGCGAGTGGCACCAAGTGGCACACGGACTGAGTCAATTGTTTATCAATTGTATATGTTGTCCGTTGTACATTCACTGCCCACAAATGAACGGCTACTGCCTCACGGCAAGCAGGTTCAGGGCTCCAGTCTCCCTCAGCATCATAACTAGCATGCAGCTATGCTATGCTGTTACTGTTTTGAACGATTAATGCCCATCTCTACAGGCAAACTGCAGCGCCTACACCGTGTTGCCTTACCCAGTATCAACAAACGTTGCAATATATGTTGCAATATATGAGTTGTAAAATGATGAAGTTGGCTGCAATCCAGCTGTTATACCGCCCCCGTGCCCCCCGCCATGCACCCGCACCCGCACCCGCAACCGCACCCGGCCCGCACCCACAAGTAACCACCACCCACGCAATGAATGCCAATATACGATGCTCCTGACCACCACACACACAATCAAACATCGAACATGAAGAGTGCAGGCGGATGCCATACAAAGCAACCACCCCAGCAACGCTATCCCTAGTTGCCTTTGTGTGCCCCGACGCCACTGCGGCACTGCCCTCTGCCCGTCCGCACGTAGCCCCGTCAGGAGCCTAATCGTCCATGCGTTGACGCGCCTCCATTGTCCTGGCCCTCATGCGCTCAATGCGCTCTCGGATATCCTCAGGTGGTGGCGCCGCCAGGGCTGTCATCACCACTTCGCTTACGGCTGCCAGCACAGGCTGCTCAACCGCCCTCCTGACCGCCGTGTCGACCTCCGTCAGCTGCTTCCGCTGCGCTTGCTTTGGTGCCTCAACCTGTCCATCAGCACCTGGAGGCCCCGCACGGTTCCCGCCATCGAGCAGGCACTTGTGCTTGGAGCAGAATTCCGCCAAGGACTGCACGGGTTGCAAGCCGAGAGAAAGCAGCACGGGTTTTTTGGGTTACTGACGGGGGCAAGTGCGGTACGCCCAGGTATGCCTGACGGTAGGCGTCATGGTCGCAACAAACAGGGCGACTACTAAAGCGCATATGCACGACGTTTGGGGGAATATGGCATCCGGCTAGCACCTACACTTAATGGCATTGCTGCAATGCACCCGGCAGCCCCACACCTGAGCATGCTTAGGGTCCACGACGTAGTTGCGCCCCCCAGGGGCATCGCTGCCTGCCGCCATCTTGACAATCTGGACGATGCTCTTGGTGCCCCAAAGGCCGTTGGGACTCCGCGTCAGTGCGTGCGGCAGCGTGTACTGCAGCTGCCCCTGGGGGTCTGATGCAGGCGGGTGAGGGGCAAGGACATGGCGTGTGGTAAGGAAGGTGTCACAGCCAGACGACTGCAGTGCGGCGCCTGCATCACGGAGAGAGCACCAACGTGATGCAACACGGCGCAGTGAGGGGCCTCCTAGAGAGGAGCATACCGGTATGTGTGTTCAGTGTACAGGTCTGGCCTGTACACTCCCAGGCCAACGAACGGGATGTAAAGTCTCAGTAGCAGCTGGGTGTGCGTACCCACCCAAGAACGACACGGCTTCCGCCTCAGACTGGCCCAATACACGATTGCGTGAGCGGCGAGCACTACAGGGTTATCATGGGTCATGCACACCTCAGATCCCCTAGCGAAGCTTACCGCGACCCGCTGCCGTCATGATGCGTAGTTTCAAGCGCCCTGCGCTGTCGTTGACGTCCAGGCGGCGAACAGCCGTTGGTTTCCGGCCCGCCTTGGTGCGACCACGTGGAGCTAGGATGCTCTCAACGTGCGCTAGCCTGACGACCTTCGCACCGTTGGCCATCTCCGTAACGGCCACGAAGTCACCAGGCGCCAACATGCACGCGTCAGGGTCAGTCATGGCGCTAAGCGCCTCGTGGAGGTCTTCTGGGTTGGACATGAAACGGCAGATGCGGTCACGTGGCTGCCGCTTAATAAAGCCGTTGACGATGCGGCAGAACTCCCGTATGGACGCAAGCACCAGGTTGTCCTTTGCCCGCCCGTCCGCAGTGCGCTTTGCGGGACACAAGGCCTTGGGGCTGTTAGCCGCGTGCACACCGCCGTCCGTGACGCTTGGGTTGCCTGCTACCGGGTCAACCTGCTCCGCTGCACACAGGAGGTTGGCAAAGGCAGAGGGTGGAGCCGTAAGGTCTTTGGGTGCAGGAAAGGCGGATGGCGGTATTTTTGCATAAACCGAAGTTGTGGATACGCAGGCAGGTCCCTCAGCAACACAGCGTGCAGATCCCCTATCGCACATGCTATTAATAGCACTGTCTAAGCTCTTGAACAACGCAACACTACCAACAGCCCCTCATGATGTCACCCCCGTTCACCGCATTAGGTGCCCCGAGCCCGTCCAACCTGGTCCCACTCACCTTCCTCGTCACCTGACTCGCTGCTGTAGTCATACACGCTGCCGCCCTCCTCCTCCTCCTCCGTCCCCTCCTCCTCCTCCGTCTCCTCCTCCTCTTCCCGCTCTGACTCTGAACCCTCTGACTCTGAACCCTCCACCGCTGCCGTGCTGGCATTCGCCGCAGCTGTGCGAGGGGATACGACGCCTAACAGCTTCATGCAGTTTGGGCCGTACGGGATCGCCTTCTTCTTCGCGCCATCCGCCACCACAGCCTTGCTGACCACGTCCCAAACACTGCCGTTGCGAACTTGCGCTGAGGTCTGCCCCACAAGCTTCATCTCCATGGCCAGCGCCTCCCGCACCTGTTGCGTTGCCCCGTTGGCGTAAAGGTTACATTCTTCCCACAGGTGTGGTAGCCCAAGCACGGCACAGTGTGCAGCTTCACCCACGAAGGAAATCAACTGCACTGAAAGCCGTACGGTATGGTAAACTTACCGAGTGTAGCCCCTTGTCGATGGCATTGCGTATCTCCGTATCGTTGGGGTAGTAGGCCTTGATCTCAGCGACAGCGGCAGGGCCTGCCACCTGCGGTCAACCGGGCATAGCGCAGGAGTTTGCAGCACACACCTTCAACGATGGCATCCCCGTACTAGCATTATACTCCAGCCAGCTTGCCCAGGCTGGCCCCAGCCGGTAAGGTCGTTCACACAGCTAACCAGCTGACCTTTGGCTTGAAGGCCCTCACTTGGCCTCGCGCCGCACCCCGCTTGGCGGGTGGGATGTACAGGCCAGTGCCAACCTCCAGTGTCTGCTCAGCGATGAGGATCCGGAAAAGCTGCTCCGCTCGCTCCATCCCAAACACCGTGGAGGTCTTGTCCGCGCAGCGCAGGTGCTGGAAGCAGTACTCGTTGTAGCGGCTTGACAACCGCCCGAAGTCGCAGGGAATGAGCACCTGCAAACGGAAGCGTTGGCCGGATCGGCTGATGAGACACTGGTCCGGCAAATTCCAGACATACACACAGGGGTCGCACCTGGACGCGGGCAGCATCGCACCATCACCTTTTCAGTACGCACAAGACTCACTCCCCGTACCACCCTGTGCAGCTCCATTGATGTGGCATGTCCCCTTGCAGCGGTGCAAGTGTGAATGCGTGTCACCTGCCTTCGCTCCTGTACGACACGAACAATTCCGTGTGTCGTACGTCTTCCCCACCTGTCCCTACCGACCAGGACAACTTCCTGCACTCACTCGCGCGCACCTGCTTTGCAAGGCAGTGCTCCCGCATCAGAACTGCAGCCGGAATGACGTTGTTGCAGGCAATGATGACGTCTTGACGGGTCTGGTTTGTCAGAAAGTTCTTCCCCACGCCAAGCTCCAGGTTGGGGTCGGCCTTGCGGATGGCCGTCTCCCAGTGCCCCACGAAGCCCAAGCACCAGGCCGCATCCTCGATGGCCACCTGTGGTGTTGCGCAGCAAGGGCAACGGACAGGTGTCAACGACACGGACATGGCAGTAAAGCTGACCGCAACAGGCCCTCAAGTAGCCCCAAGTGAAGCCCTCAACCTGTACTGCATCCAGTGGTGTTACGGTAAGTTGGAGTAACCTGCAGTGGGCCGTATGCAGACCAACCGTTATAGCCATGCAACCCTGGACCGACCACCACGCATGCTTACCGTTGGCGTCACCTCTGTGTTGAAGATGCGCATGAACTTGTTCATGAAGGTGACGTACAGCCACGTGCCGTACACGGACCCCTCCGACACGGTGACCACGCCCCTCCTGCTCAGCCCTGCCAGCTCCACAAGGGCATCGCGCAAAGTTGTTCCCTCCGTCACCTTGCCGGTAGCAGGGTTGCACCGCAGATCAGCCAGCCTGCTGGCAGCGGCGATCATGCGTGCAATCAAAAGTGCGTGTATTAGCGCATTCAGGCAGGGCTCCAGCGCCGAGTTGTGCACGCCGCAGCACACATGTCATTTAACACACGGCGTAGCATGTGCTTTTGCGAGGTGTACCGGTAGTTACGTAACCAGCCATGGCCCACCCCACTTACTTAAGGGTCGCCGCTTGGTTTTGTTTGTCGTTGTAGTCAAGGTCGCTGTCCAGGAACATGATCTTGCGCTTGATGATGTCATCCTTCGACAGCGCTTCGAGGACTCGGTGGTTCACCAGGTAGGGGCCGATAGCGAGATTCTTGTTGACGTCCAGAAGCTGGCGCCTGACGGCGAGACAGCACGAAATGGTAAGGACGCAGGGCAAAGAAGCAACGCGACACAGTGACAGCCAGGACGCCGTTCATCCACGGTGTATGGGGGAGGGGCTGTGCCGTACTGCGAGGATAGATAAGTGCAGAGCCAGCAAGGACTGGTTCTGCCTGGTTTTGCAACGGCTTACACCGCGTTCGTTCGTCCCAGCAGTTCAAGAAGTAACATATGGGCCAGCCCGCTTGTTCGAGCCGTACCCCTAAGCGAAGGTGCCTGAGGGCCATCAGCAGTGCTGATCGGTTGCGTCATGCAAGCACGGGGACCCGGCTGGACCCAGTCACCCTTGGTTACGGTACCCTGTTCTGCGTGCCTACGTTACAGTTTCTGACAATTTGTTGCTCCCAAGTGCTCTCATGCCCCCAGTCAACCTGTAACGTCCCGCCATGCTGACACTGTAAAAGCCCTAACGTTAATTCGCTGTCACCTTGTGCAACGCCAGCCTCACAGCCCCGCCCTGCTATCAGCCTGTGCGTGTGCCGCTGCGCCCTGCTGCTAGTGTACTGCAACTGCTGCTGGCGAAGCAAGTGGTAGCCGTACCGACGGACATGAATTTTATGCAATTGCCGTTTTTGTTTACTCAGTAAATGCTGGTGAACGTCTCACGCCCTGTGGTTCGGCACCGTACCATGACGGTAACTCTTTTACACCTGCCTGACCTCGTGCCCTGGCCCGGCTTGCCGCGCTACCTGCACCATGCTACCGGCCGTTGTGCTGTGATACACGTGCAGAGCCGTGATCAGCCCAGGCTGGGCACATGGCACTATCGAGTAATGATATGCTCGCACAGCTGGTTAGTGGCTAACACTCTTTTGCTGTTTGCCTCTCCAGTCTTCCGGCGGTCTGTACAGGTCTGTACCATGAACACGTGCCATCCATACCCTGGAGCCTGACCAGGAGGCCTGTTACGTAGCCGTTTGCTCGCTTGGCCTCCTCCGACCGCAGTCGGGGTTGCTCCCTGCCTGCCTACCCATATGCCCATCCCAGCAGCCTCCAGGACCACATGACCGGTACCCGCTGTTCCTTTTGAAGCACGGAAAAGCGTTGCTGGTGAGATGCGACGCTTCTATGACCCGTACGGAGCGACAGCCTCTTGAAACGGCTGGAAACCGTAAAACACCACAGTTCTCACCACAGCGCACCTGAGGCGCCAACCGATGTGCATGTGGTCGATCGTAATGATCTTTGGGCCCCCATCGAAGCTGGGTGCTATGAGCTCGATAAGCCAGTGGTCGGTTTGGATGGATCCAGGCGGGGCCTTGCTGCCGGGCTTGAGGTGGCAGCGCTTCAGCAACGCGCTCCTGCATGGGGACGGACAGGTGCGTTAGGTAGGCAATGCACAGTGACTCACGTAGGAGGGTGTGGGTGGCGAAGCACACGGCCGTCTTGCCCGCCGGTTGAAGGGACCCGTGCTACGGTACTATTGTGCACCTGCCCTATGGAGCTATCCCACGCTTGTACCCAGGCATGCTGCCCACTTCCAATACTGCAAACGTTTCAGGTTTTCCCGCCCAACGCGCGCATAGGGCACTGGTCAGTGCAAGAGAACCGCAAACCGGTATCAGGCATTCGCACCTGAACGTTGATGCCCCGTCTCCGCAGTGGCCCATGGCCGTAGCGTTGCACGTCGCAAGCACCTTGTCCACCTCGTGCCAGCTCGCGGCCAGGTCTTCCGCCTTTTCCGTGCCGTCGGTTGCCAAGCCAAGGACTGGCAGGTAGGTTCCATGGGGAACCATAGGCACGAGTACGTGCAAGTACAGTGCCTTGGCTAGGCCCTGACGCAGGAGCTTGTCCCGCAGCTCCAGGACGCTGGCGACTGTAGTGGAGCCGCCGCAGAGACCGTACACGACGTACTTGCCGTCACGGAAAGTGACATCAATACAGGGAGTTGCAGCGGTGGCGTCCTCGGTGATGAACATCGGTGCGCAGTCCATGCCGTACTTGGACAACAAGGCCACGCCCTGCCGGGTCAAACATGAGCGCTTTAAGACGACTTGAACTGGGAGGATGGTGGGTGTACGGCAAAAACTGAAGCCCACACACACCTGCTGCGTGTGCGTACTGGCCATACCGTTGAGGATGGTGGGTGTACGGCAAAAGCCGAAGCCCACAGACACCTGCTGCGTGAGCGTCCTGGCCATACCGTTGAGGATGGTGGGTGTACGGCAAAAGCCGATACGCTACACACCTGCTGCGTGTGCGTACTGGCCATACCGTTATAGCCTGACACAGCATCGTCCTACTAAGGCCCCACCACCCGCTCTCGCCACCCTGCATTTAACCCCCTTGCGCACAGCCACATGCGCGTCTGCCAAACCAGGCTACGATGCTTGCCGACACGTCCCTACCTTCCTAATGTTCTCAGCTGGGTCCACTCCTGTGCCGGCCGACCGGTAGTAAGCTCCTTATGCTCGGTCCTTCCGAAGCTTGCTGAGGCTGGGACCGTTGAGGTTGCCCGATGTTAGCATGACTGATCGCGTGCCGCCCGTGGTGAAGGCCATCCCGTAGAACGCGTCTTCAATGGGATGGAACACCCGCTTGCGCTTCAGCTCTCCCGTAAGGATGCCAGCGACCAGGACTTCTCGCGCCGAACCCGCAAAAGGCTCAGATCGGTTTGCATCTTCCGGCGTAAGTATGGACGGGGGGGGGTGTGCAGTTGCAAGACGGGGAGGGGTGGGGCAGGGGGAGAGGGAGACGTGGGGGTGAGCACTGGGGTTCGTTGGCATCGGGGTTGCAAGCAGGAGCAGGTTCATCGCTTGCTAGTCCGACAGGTTGGGCAAGGACGGAATTGAATGATGCATGAGTACTGCTAAGCAGTAGACTGCGAACAAGGACCCACTAAGGCATTGCCAACAGCGTTGGGGCTGGCTAACCTCCACACGGGCAACCGTTGCTTCCCTAGAGCACCGGCAGTTGGTCATGCGCCTAGAGCACTTTGCACGGGAGCTCACCTCCTTTGTACACGTCCTCTGCCAACCGTAGGACCATGTGGCTGGCGCTGCCACTTGCACGGGCCCGCGCTTCAGCCTCCTTGTCCTCCACCTTGGCAGCAAGCCGCTGATGCTTCTCCTGCAAGTCGGCCATCTCCGCGTTGCGCTGACGTAGCATGGCGCTTACACTCTGCAGCTGAGACCTAAGTGCTGCTGCAGACTCCACAGGTGTAAGCTGCTGCACGTGCTTCGCATCCTGCTTGATCAGTCCAGCGACGGCATTAGCCGCACGCTCAGCTGTGCGCTTAAGGTGGTGCACTCCCTCAGGCCTGAGCCTACTGCAGGCTGCACAGGGACTGCCACCTGGCTGTGCTTGGTACGAACACAGTGTCGAACGCAGGCAGTCTCCCTCGCCAAAGTAGGCAGGGAGGGAAGGCGCCTCCTGACGCAGTACGTCGGTCTGTGGTAAAGCGACAGGTAATGTAAGCACTTAGCCACATATACACGCTGTTGTAGTATGCCGGACCTGGCCGGACCACTGTATGCGCACGAAGGGTCAAGGCTTGCATGCCGTACACCATGCAACCTGATGCAAACTACCCACCAGCACCCACCTGGGTGCACAAGCTGCACGATTACCGGCCAGCGCACACCCCGCAGTGCGACATGTACAATCATATCGGGAAGTGGTGCAGATAGGATTCAACTCCAGCTCACCTCGAGGGAAGGGAAGAAGGTTGGCAAGGACTGGTCCCCTCGCAGCGCCGCCTTCACGTCCGCCTCGTGCAACACACCCGCCGGCGGACACAGATGCAGAGGCCGGTACTCAGGGTCACGCAGGCCAGGGCAGCGCTCCCTCGTGTTGTCGTCGCTGCTCAGCGGTGGTGCAGAAGGCGTCAAGGAGTTCACGGTCGGCCGCCTCCCGAAGGGTGACGGAGTCTACGAAGCGTGTGTCGCACAAGCCGTCACGACAGCACGCTGAGTAACCGCCTTCCTCTAACGTCAGTACGCTGCTTGTTTCACAGCAGCATACGTGCAGGCTGTGTTTCTTCCGGCAGAACCCACAATCAAGCCCAGTCTTTGGGCAGGAGGCTGACATGTGAACCAATGGATCACAACCCAGCAGGGGAGGGTCTGCGCAATAACCCAGGCCTAAGGAATGTGCAGGACAGACTATACTAAAAAACAACAGGGCCGTGGTTGTAAGAAGACACCCAAATGAACTTGTGGGCCGCTCCCGTCCCATAGTGCCTAGACGCTAGCAGTGCATCTCTCTATTGGGTTGGGCCATGATGTGGTGTAAAGTAACGGGTAGATATCTAAGGTCACTGCGCTGTGTGCTCCTCCTTGAGCCCACATAGATTGGGAGATGGCTGAAGCCCTGCGTACGACACCAAGCGCCAAGCGCCAAGTGCAAGGTTTGAACGCTCCTGCGATTCTCGATCAACATCGCATACACGTTGACAGCTACGCAACTGGTGCATTGAGTCATACTACTGTACCAGACGGTGCGCGCGTTGCTATGGAAAAGGGGGACGACGTTGTTGAGACAGCCTCCGGGGCTGCTGGTACGTCGACTGCTGCTGCTGATGATGATGTCGACCATGTATACGATGCGGAGGCGGTGAGTCGGAAGGCATTCGCTTGCAGGGCCTACAGGGCCCTGGGACCAAGGGGGTGCATCGTTCTTGGGGGCGCTCGTTCTTGCCCTCAGTTGCCGCTGATAGGGGCGCTTTAGTGCTGGAAGCATGTGCACGTATGATTACACTAAGTGCGGACTCCATCAGGACACCTTCTTGTCGAACCTGGTCGAACTGAGCCGGGGGTTTGGTGTGATCCATTGGTGCACAAGCGCCTCCGCCACATGCTCGGCAGCGGTGCAGGGTTCTACGTCTGTTGCTCACAATTTATAATAGCCTGAAGAGGTTTCGCCAACTCTAAGAACGAGTTTTCGGACGCTGTTCAAAAGTCGTCGCGTGCCTTCAATTGCCATTGCAGGTCAGGGCAAGACTGACCAACCTTGGGCTCGAGGAGGAGTTTGCTGGTTACCTTGTGGAGTTCCATGTGCCGCTGGACAAGTGCGACGACCTGATCAAGCGCCTGAAAGCCGCGCGCTGCATGGAGCTCCGCAGCTTCGGCCAGCTTGTTGGCGGTGAGTAAGTCCGTGCAGGTGACTTCAATTAAGTTGTAGTGGGCGGCAGCGTGTGGATTGACGCTTGCAGCATTGGGGCATGAACTCTGCTGCTCTGCGCCTACGGCCGCCTACAGCCTACCCTTCCCTTCTTCTTCTGGTCGTCTAGCAGGGGTATTCAGAGGCAATGCGCTGTTTCTCAGCTGTCTATTGGACCTGCGGTTACGAGTTCCTCTTGCAGGGAAGCTAGCCCATTGGCAGCAAGGCTCACACGTGTCCTGACACCCCACCTCCTTTCACGGTGCCCATGTTCCAGGCATATCCAACGAGGCGAATGCGAAGGAGGCCAAGCATGCCATCGATATCGTTCTCGACAAGATCCCCATGCTGGTGGAGTGGCAGGCCCTGAAGTTCGCCAAGGTCGCCCGTGGCGTTTACGTGACCCCCCGCAAGCACAAGCCCACGGCCCCACCGCCGGAGCCTGTCGCTTCCTCCAAGCGGAGGCGTGGGAAGACTGACGAAGACATCTGCGAGAAGATAGCGGTGAGTCTTTTGTGGTGGTGGTGGTGGTGGTGGTGGTGGTTTTGTATTGATGTGTCCTGCTTGGGTGTATTGTAGCGCTGCCTGACCCACACGGTAGCGCACGTCCTATTGTTGTACCCTGGTAAGGACTGGGTTGTAGGGTTGAGTTAGAGGTAAAGACCGGGGGGCCCATAAGAAGCGAGCTAGGCCTGGCCCGGCCTGTTTTGCTCTGTAGCCGTTAACATGCCGACTAACGACTTGTCGGTAGCCATGCTTACGTCGGCACTACCTCCATTTCACTGTGTGTATCCAATTATCGCTGACACAACGCGCCTCTTCATCGTGTCCGGGGTTCCGTGCGCGCAGAGGAAGCTCAAGGACAAGGACAGCACGGACGGCTGCTTGGCGAACGTGTTAATATGGAGCGGCGACCACAAGAAGGCCTTCAGCATCATCCTGGTCTTCGTGAACGCGGATGGCCGGGTCAAGTGGCTCAAGGATGGCAAGCCGCACCCTGGCTTCTACTTCTGCGTGGCGTGCAACGAGTGCATCTACCCGCTGGACACGCCCCCCAACCCTGTGCCGCAAGGCATGAAGGGCAAGACAACCTGGAACTCGGCCATCAGGCACGGGGCCACCGAGCACCCCTGCTGCCTCCCCGAGTACGCCCAGGGGTTCGAGTTCAAGAACCACCTCATCGGCTACCAGCCCTTCAGCACGGCATGCCAGTACCCCAATCTTCACGACCACATCACGAGGGACGAGCACAAGGCGGCCCTGGCTGTTGCGCAGCTACGTGAGTCGCAGCTGCCGGGCAGCATTCGCTCTGCGGAACCCTCCCTACCGCCTGGCGTGCAGAGCCTGAGCAGGTACCTGCTGGATGCCAGCCAGCTGCTTCCCGACGCTGCAAGCTGGGCTGCTGCTGCTAGCCCGTCGGGTTACCAAGGCAGCACGCTTGCCAGCACTCACGCTAGCGTGGAGCGGGGCTTCGCGGGGCGTGCAACAGCAGGCAGCAGCTTGGGCGGCGGTGGCTCTGCAGGGGCTGGTGCCGGTGCAGCTGGTGCTGCTGTGGGCAGCGGCATAGACGGCGGTGCAGCCGGCGGCGGGTCCAACGGGGATGGGGGCCCTGGCCACAGCGCCTTGGGGGGCATCAGCACCCCTCTCCGACCGGGTGCTTCATCCTTGGGCGGTAGCGAGGAGCTGATGGGCGTGGGCGGAGATGCGCTGGGCGTAGGCGGCGGTGCGCAGGGCGTGGGCGGCGGTGCGCAGGAGCAGGAGAAGGTGGTGTACAACAGGTCAGGCGTCCCGTTCTGGTGGAACGAGTGCCCTGTGTGCATGGACAAGCACGGCCTGATGAGATGCTGTGTGCCTGGCTGTGAGAACAACTGGTGCAAGCAGGCCCACATCCCATGGAAGGGGGAGGGCCCCTTCATTTGGGGATGGTCGGAGATAGAGTGTGGGAGGTGCGACCAGTACAAGCATCTGCTGCCTAGGAGACGGGTTTGGGTGTAGAAGTAGCGCAGAGCAACGCATTACGCCACCTCCATGTGTGACTGGGGTTTCGGTCCTGCCTACCCTTCTGCAGTGCACCACATGCGGCTGGCTCGCCTGGCCATGTTGTCCGAGGCGGTTTGCGGGATGCTGAGCAACGTGTGGCCCGGGCTGCCGCTGGCTACTTTGCGGAGGCCAGTCTGGCCCTGCTGGATATAGTTGACGGCAGGCTGTACAAGGAGGCAGGGTATGATACGTTCGATCAGTACGTGAACAACGCAACAGTACTGGGGTTCGGCAGGCGGCGGGCATATGCATGGGTGGCGGCAGCACGTGTGATCAGGCTCTTGCCCGACGGCCTGCCGCGGCCAATAAATGAGAGGCAGGTTCGCCCTCTGGTGTCTTGTGATAGGGCAGTTGCAGTGCAGGCCTGGTCGCTTGCCCTATCTAGGGCGTCCGAGGCTGGTGACCGGCATGCCAGTGGCACGCTTGTAGCGAAGTGTGTGGCTGAGGTGCAGGGTTCAGCTGGGTCGGACGGGCCTGCGACTCCAGGAGATCAGAAAGCTCGCAATGAGGCTGTCGAAGCCGTCGCAGATGCCACAGACGCGGCGGCAGAGACGTCCTCCAGCGACGGAGATGAGGGTAGTGCAGGCGATGAAGCAATGCGCGTCTTTAAGCTTAGTGGCAGCTGTGAGTGGTATACCCCGTCGCATGTGCTAGAGCTGGTGCGCGAGTTGTATGCCCCTGGTGTCATAGATCTGGACCCGTGCTCCAGCAGGGAAGCCAATACGCGCGTGGGGGCAACGACGTATCATGACGCTGCTGCAGATGGGCTTTCAGAGGAGAATGCATGGGAGGGCAACGTGTTTGTCAACCCGCCATTCGGGAAAATAAGTGGGCGCAGTATGCAGGGAGCTTTTTTCAAGCGTTGCGCTCGTGAGTACGAGGCTGGTAGTGTGAAGCAGGCTGTCCTCTTGCTCCGAGCTGGTGTAGGGTATGGATGGTTTGCCGAGGTCATGCGGTACCCGTTCTGCTTCGTGACAAGGCGGTTGGCCTTTGTCAGGCAGGTGCCTCAAGCTGAGGGCGAGCTGCAGTGGGAGCAACAGGTGCAGAACCCGGCAGGCAGCGTTATTGTGTACATGGGGCCACGTGCGGCAAAGTTTGCCGAGCTTTTCAGCCGTATTGGCAGCGTGCCAGGCATGAACGCCTGGGCGCACGTAGGCGAGTAGGTGAAGGATTCACTATGCATGGCGATGTCCTTCATGTCTCAGCAGGTTTTGGTGTTATTAAGATGTGGGCATCGCCTTGCAATTGCATTTGACATGTGGACAGGCCGACGGCATGGCACACGCTTCTGCATCACTGCATCGGTACACTCCTACGTGTAGGGTCGTCAAGTCTGTGTGTCTCACTACAGTTGTCGAGTGGTTGCGTGTACAAGGATACACTGCGCGCACCGCTGTTGGTGGGTGTTGCTCCACTGAACGTGACGTGTTTCTCTCTGTACGTTGCAAGGGACTTACAGTTGTATCTTGGTGTTGACATCTGAGTCGCACACCACGTCGCTGCAATAGTTGTGTGATGTTGTCCTTCGCACGAACGACATATCCGGGACAACTTGCCGCTCTGCAACTATTTCATCGCGGTTGAGCTAAGTGTCGGCTCATGTAACAGTTCGGAACGGCCAAAAAAGACACTTGATACCCAGGTTCTGGGCATTCAAATTCAAGTTCAGCAACCAAAACTGTGCCCTTGACACGGCTTGACACGCTTGACATGGCACACGAACATAGCAACAGCAACCTCTGTGCAACACCTGCTCGGTCAATCAGGCTGCACAGCCCTCCAATCTCGTAGCACGGCTCCGTCAATCTAATCACAGCCCCCGGTCAATCTAATCACAGCCCGCCTTCCAATCTCAATCGGTGCCGGGCAGGGTCCAATCTCAATCTGCGTGCCCAGGGTTCCCCCCCAATCTCAATCTATTGTCACCCTCTGGCCTGAATTTGGTGTTGGAATGTGCCCCAAGGGGCCAGGAACAACACCAGATTTCACTTGGCAGCTTTCACAGAAGCCGGGCGCTCACCTTTACTTTGATGTTCCCACACTGTTATGGTCTTATAAGCGTGAAAAAGCACTTTGTACGGTGTGCGGGGCCCTAGGGGCACTCCTGCACCTGAATTTGGTGTTGGAAAGTGCCCCAAGGGGCAGGAACAACACCAAGTTCACTTGGCAGCTTTCACAGAAGCCGGGCGCCCACTGTTGCTTTGATGTTCCCACACTGTT
>VFQN01006118.1_pt1 | contig 14093 bp, 11 predicted proteins | sample 3512371 | NCBI WGS metagenome assembly VFQN01 (sample SAMN10412370, study PRJNA504923) | tailings metagenome | isolation source: Replicate 2 from Balatoc abandoned mine | place: Philippines: Itogon, Benguet | collected 2017-08-28
CAGCCCAAGAGAAGGCGAGCAAAATCGCCTCTTCCTACAAATCCCCGGTAAAATAAGCAGACTCTTGAGACCTTCTGGCGGCGGATCGGACTTCCGCTGCCAGAACCGATGCTGGCGCCCCCCTCCGGCGTCGGGGTCAAGAAAACTGGACAATATTTTGGGCGTCGGAACTCAAAGCGACGGCGGGGCACAAACGGAAATCTGGACTGCCATCCATGCCGTGCATTATTTGCATATGAACGCACGTTGAATTTGTTGCAGATGTCGCATTTCGCCCACCAGTTGGCCAACTGAGGACTCCACACCCAGGCTCAAAATATTGACCACGCCTCCCACGACGTGTTAGTGCTACGGGCGTTACGGTTGTCTGCCTGACAACCGAGGGAGAGACATCAGGAAACGGCCATCAAAGAATGCCGATCGCATCGGTGTTTTTTTTGGCAAAGCTATGCAAACGTTTGCTAAACTTAGCTGAGTGAGATCGAACGCCGGCACACCATCGCCGGAACCAAACGGGAGGAGAGCATGTCCATAGACGTAACCAAACGCAGCTTCCTGAAACTGGCGATCGCGGGTGCCGCGACCGCCACACTGCCGATGCCGGCCATCCTGGCACAACAAGCCTTTGAGCCGGTCACGATCCGCGTCGCCACCGTTCCCTACGTATCGGGCGGCCCCCATTTCATCGCCAAGGCGCGAGGCTATTTCGAAAAGGTCGGCCTGACCGTCGAGGAAACCAGCTTCGTCGACGGCAGCGCAGCGATGCCGATGATCGCTGCGGGGGAACTCGATATCGCACCGGCCACGGCGGGCGCGGCCTATTTCAACATGGTCGCCAAAGGCAATGCGGTGAAGATGTTCCTTGCGGGCTCGCAGGAGGCGCCCGGCCTGGGTTCGTTGCCGATCCTCGTGAGCAAGCAATTGCACGAAGCCGGCCTGCGCGGACTGAACGACTTCGCCCAGCTGAAAGGCAAGACGGTGGCGATCGCCGCAGTCGGCTCCATCGCCCAGTATCTCTTCTACAAGGCGCTCGATCGCGCCGGCGTCTCCGAAAAAGACGTCGAATGGCGGTGGGGCATGAACGGGCAGACCGCACTTCAGGTCATGCCGTCGGGGCAGATTGCAGCCGTGCTCTATCCCCTCCCCGGCGCCTATGCGGCCGAGGGTTCGGGAGCGGCGAAAATCGTCACCTGGAGCGACGAGATCGCACCCGGCGTACAGCTTTCGTGCTCAGCCGCCTCCGAGACCTTCCTGAAGGAAAAAGCCGACGCGGCCGTGCGCTATTGCATGGCGCTGATGCAAGGCCAGCGAGACTATGCAGCGGCAGCGAAGGACGGAAACCCCGAGGTTTTGCGTATCATCGCCGAAGCGACCAGGCTTTCCCCTGAGCTGGTCAACGCAGCCCGGCCCCGGTGGTCTTCCCAGGTTCCGACTGGATTGCCGGACACCGGCTCCGTGATGGAGCAGCAGGCATTCTGGCACGAACGGACGGACCTCCTGCGGAAAACGGTCGCGGAGGACCAGATCTTCGACCTGACGGCGGCGAAGCTGGCTTACGAGCGTCTCACGGACAAGAACCCGTTCCTATGACGTTCGATGGTGTGCGGGCCGGTGCATCCCCGCGCCGACGGATACGGCGCCCTCCCGGTCCACTACCGACGGGAGCAGCCGGCACCCCGGCTATCGGCCCCTGTCCACCAGAGGCCCAAGATAGGCACGACGATGCTGTGCGCGCACGACCGCGCATTCGGCCAAAAGCTCAATTTCAAACGGACGAGCAACGATGAAACGTACTTTATTACAATGCGGCTGGATCGTTTCGATGGACGAAGCGATCGGCGAGATGGAAGGCGGCGAGATCCTGATCGAGGGCGATCGGATCGCGGCGGTCGGCAAGCGTCTCGAGGCGACGGCCGACGAGGTCATCGATGCCGGATCCATGATCGCCATGCCCGGCCTCGTGAACGCCCATAACCACACTTGGCAGACCGGTCTGCGGGCCGTCGGTTCGGAGTGGCTCGGCGCGGACTACCATCGCCACATGCACGCCAACCTCGCCACGCGCTTCGGCGCCGAGGACAATTATGTCGCCAACCTCGTCGGCGCGCTCGGCCAGATCGACATGGGCGTCACGACCGTCATCGATTTCTGCCACAACGTCACCGCGCTCGACATGGCAGAGCGCGCCGTCGACGGGTTGCGCGATGCCGGCATCCGCGCCGTCTACCAGCATGGCACCGCCAAGCCGCCGGCTGCCCCCGGCGACAGGCCCTTCCACGAGGTGCCGCATCCACGCGAACGCCTGGAGGCGTTGCGCAAAGGACGCTTTTCGAGCGACGACGGCCTTGTCACCCTCGGCATGGCCGCGCTCGGCCCCGACTATTCGACATGGGAGGTGACCCGGCACGACTACGCCCTGGCGCGCGAGCTCGATCTCTACTGCTCCATCCATTCTTCGGGCGGCGCCGGCCGGCGCATCACGCCGGACGGTTTCGTGCGGCTGGCCGAGGAAGGCCTGCTGGGCGAGAAATGTAACATCGTGCACGGCAACCATCTCGCCGACGACGAATTGAAAGTTCTGGTCGACAATGGGGCCACGGTGACGGCGACGGTACTGGTCGAGTTGCACGGCAACCCGCTGGAGCCGCTCATCCACCGGGTCCTCCGGCTCGGCGGGCTTCCCTCGATCGGTATCGACACTGAAGTCATCGTCTCCGGGGAGATGTTCCGTGAGATGCAGAGCGCCCTGATCTTTGCGCGCCATGCCGGACACCAGGCCCGGGAGGCAGGACGGGAAACGACAGAGGTCTCCACACGCGACGGCCTGAAATGGGCGACGATCGCGGGGGCCGCCGCCTTCGGTCTCGACGGCAGGATCGGCTCGCTCACTCCCGGCAAGAAGGCCGACCTGGTCCTGCTTCGGGCCGACGACCTCAACCTGGTCCCGATCCACAGCCCCCTCTATTCGGTCGTCGAGCAGGCCCATGGAGGTAACGTCGACACCGTGTTCATCGACGGCGTCCTGCGCAAACGGGGCGGCAAGCTTCTGTTCCCGGAGCAATTGCTGCGTCAGCGCCAGGCCGAGATGGCCGCATCGGCGCAGAGGATCATGGACAAGGCCCAGTTCGTCGCGAAGGCGATGTGACCGTCTCGAATTTCGGAGCAGAACAATGAAGCGTACTCTCATCAAATGCGGATGGCTCGTTTCCATGGACGAGGCCATCGGCGACCTGCGCGATGCCGAGATGCTGATCGAAGACGACAGGATCGTCGCGGTCGGCAAGTCGCTGGACGCCGCCTGCGACGAGGTCATCGACGCAAGCCGCATGATCGTCATGCCCGGCATGGTCAACGCCCATCACCACACCTTCCAATCCGTGATGCGCAGCGTCGGCTCGGAATGGCTGAAGGGCGAATATTTCCGGTTGATGTATGCCGACATGTCGACGCGTTTTACGCCTGAGGACAACTATCTCGGCAATCTCGTCGGCGCACTCGGCCAGATCGATTCCGGCGTGACGACGCTGGCCGACTATTGTCACAATCTGACCTCTCTGGAGATGGCGGAGCGTTCGGTCGACGGGCTTGTCGAATCAGGCGTCCGGGCCATCTTCGTCCATGGCGACGGGGTCGCGCCCGCTGCCGCTCGCGAGACCAACCCGCCGGAAGAGAGGCTGCATCCGCGCGAGCGCGTCGACGCCCTGCGCAAGGGACGCCTGACGAGCGACGACGCACGCGTCACCCTCGGCCTGGGCGTTCTCGGCCCCGATTTCGGCACGATCGAGGCCTCGATCGCCAACTATCGGATGGCGCGCGAATATGGGGTCTGGATGTCATCCCATTACACCCGGCCCAAGAGCACGCGCGTGACGCCCGACGGCTACTGGCGGCTGGCCGAAGAGGGCTTGCTCGCCGAAGGGCAGAACGCGGTGCACTGCAACTTCCTCGAAGACGACGAGTTCAAGCTGCTGGCCGACCACGGCCTGACCTTCACCGCGACAGGGCTGGTCGAGTTGCACGGCTATGCGGCGCCCACGATCATCGGACGCTGCCGCGCCGCCGGCATCACGCCGTCGATCGGCGTCGACACTGAGATCCTCGCCTCGGGAGGAATGTTCCGGGAAATGAGCGCTTGCCTTCTGTTCGAGCGCAACGACGAGCATCGGGCACGCCGCCGAAACGGTGAAGGGCCGCATGAACGGATGCCGGTGTCCAGCCGCGAGGCGCTCCGCTGGGCGACGATCGGCGGCGCCATGGCGATGGGGCTGGAGGACCGCATCGGCTCACTGACGCCGGGCAAGAAGGCCGACATCACCATGCTGCGCGCCGACGACCTCAATCTGTTCCCGATCCACGACCCGATCTTCTCGGTCGTCGAACAGGCCCATCCCGGCAACGTCGATACGGTCATCATCGACGGGGTCGTGCAAAAGCGCGGCGGCAAGCTTCTGTTCGCCCAGGACGTTCTCGATCGCCGCCGCCGGGAGATCGGCGAGGCGGCCCGCCGCATCCAGCGTGAGGCCGGCTTCCAGCTCGTTCCGGCCTGAAACAAAAAAGCGCCGGCCGGCTCGAAAGGGCCAGGCCGGCGCACCAGAGCAATTCCAGCCAAAAAGCGCAGCGATTTGCGCGTCCGGAATTGTGTAAGATCAAAGGAGATAGAGCAGGTCCGCGTTTCGGAGAAAAGCGGACCTGCTCCAATCTGATCGTTCAGCCGAGGACGGCTTCGATCAGGAACGGCCCCCGGCGCTTCATGGCCGAGGCCAGCAGATCATCGAGTTCTTCCGCGGTAGTTGCCCGTGCCGCCTCGACGCCCATGCCCTCGGCGAGGCGCACCCAGTCGAGCGCCGGCTGGTCCAGCCGCGTCATGCTGACGGCCTTGGGACCGGGATTGCCGATGCCCAGGTTGGACATCTCGTAGCGCAGGATCGCATAGGTGCGGTTGGCCAGAATGATCGTGACGACGTCGAGGTTCTCGCGTGCCTGGGTCCAAAGCGCCTGAAGTGTATAGGCCGCGCTGCCGTCGGCCTGGAAGGCCAACACCTTGCGGTCCGGCGCGGCGACCGCTGCTCCCGTGGCGAGCGGCAGCCCGATCCCGATCGCCCCACCAGTCAGTTGCAGCCAGCTGTGCGGCGCGGCGCGCGTCGTCATGGTGCGGCAGGCGCCGGCCATGGTGATCGCCTCGTCGGTGACGACGGCCCCTTCCGGCAGTCGGGCGGCCGCGGTCATGGCCAGCGACTGCGCCGTGAGAACCCCGGTAGCCTTTTCGAGCCCGCCGCCTTCGACCAGGCGAGGTTGAAGCTTGTCGGCGCCGACGAGACTGCAAAGGCCGTGAAGGGCCTGTTCGTGATCTTCCTCCGGCAGGGCCAGCGTGTGGATCGCACAGTCCGAAGGCAGCATCAGGCCCGGCAAGCCGGGATAGGCGAAGAAGCCGACCGGCTGTGTGGCGCCGAGCAGGATGCAGTGGCGCAGTCCGGCCGCGGCCGCGAGCCCTTGCGTGACGGCATAGGGAAAGGCGTCGATCGACGCCCGGCCGGCGCCGCGTTCGACGCGGGCATTGGTGGTCTTTGCCCGGACGATCGCCCCGGTCTTCTGCGCGATCTGGTCGAGGGCAGCGAGGGCGGCGGCATCGGCGAGCACCCTGCCTTCGACGAAGATCATCGTCGGTTCGCCACGCTTCAGGATCTCGGCGATGTCGCGCAGCCTTTCGTCGGGAACCACCGGACAGGACTGCGCCACAAACGGCCGCCTCTGGCTCGGCGTGGCATCGTTCCACGCACAATCCGCCGGCAGCACCAGCGTAGCGATCGATCCGGGCATTGCGCGCGCCGCCTGGATCGCGGCGTGGGTGTCGCCGGCGACGGCATCGGCAGATTTGGTCGTGCGGACCCATGACGACCAGGTCCGCGCCAAGCCCTCAATGTCGCTGGCCAGCGGCGCGTCGAGATGCAAGTGATCGGTGGCATGGTCGCCGACGATGTTGACGATCGGCGTCAGCGCCCGCTTCGCATTGTGGAGATTGGCTCCGGCATTGGCCAGGCCCGGTCCGAGATGGAGCAGCGTGGCGGCGGGCTTGCCGGCCATGCGCGCATAACCGTCGGCGGCCCCCGTAGCCACACCTTCGAACAGGCACAACACGCTGCGCATGCGCGGATTGGAATCCAGCGCGGCCACGAAATGCATTTCCGACGTGCCGGGATTGGCGAAGCAGACGTCGATGTCAGCCGCGACGAGGGCGTCGACCAGGGCCTCTGCACCGTTCATGTGGGATAACTCCTAATTGATGGAGGCGGTGCATCGCAGCACCGCCTCCGGTTGAAACGTTTGGTGACGTGGACTTGCTCTATGTACGCCAGCGGCCGATCAGGCGGTCGATGCGTTCCTGGCCCTTGGTGAGCAGGCCGCCGAGCACGGCGAGGAGCAGCAGGATCGCGAACACCTGGCCGGTCTCGAGGATCTGGCCGGAGAGTTGCAGCCTTGCGCCGAGCCCGAACTTGGCGGTCAGCATCTCGGCCGCCACGACCATGATGATGGCGATGCCCAGGGCGAGCTTCAGGCCGCTGAAGATGCTCGGCACGGCCGCCGGAAACACCACCTTCCACTTGATCTGCCGCTCATTGGCTCCGAGATCGCGCGCGGCGAGGATCAGCCCCTGGTCAACTTGGCGCACGCCCAGGATGGTATTGATGACCACAGGGAAGAAGCAGCCCAGCGCGGCGAGCACGATCTGGAACAGATCGCCCGAGCCGAACCAGATGATCAGCAGCGGGACAAGCGAAATCTTGGGGATCGGATAAAGAACGGCGATGAAGATGTCGCAGATCGCATAGAGCTTTCGCGATGTTCCCATGAGGATACCGAGCACGATGCCGACCACCGCCGCCAGGAAGAAGCCTCCGAAGATGCGGTAGAGCGTGACCCCGAGATCCTGCAGGATGCCGCCTTCGGTGAACAGCATATAGAGGTTCTGCGCGATGACCGTCGGCCGCGGCAGATAGAGTTCCGGTATGTCGCCGAGCCGCAGCCCCACTTCCCATACGATCAAGAACAGCGCCATGGCGATGGGGCCGTAGAACGGCACGAAGTCGCGTTTCGGCCGCTTCCTGGCCGGCGCAGGCCTCGTGTTCTCAGCGGGCGTAGCTGCCGTCTCGTTCAGCGACATCGTCTACTCCATCATCGACTTCACGACTTCCTCGCGCAGCACCTCGTAGATATCGGTGAACAGCGCGCTGAAGCGGGGATCGTTCTGCACCTCGATGGCGCGGGGGCGTGGCAGCGGAATGTCGCGCCTGGCCGCGACGCGGCCGGGCCGCGCCGTCATGACGATGACGTGATCCGACAGGAAGACCGCCTCCTCGATCGAATGCGTGACCAGGACGACCGTCTTGCCGGCGCGCTCGACCAGCCCTGCGAGCTGCTCCTGCATATAGAGCCGCGTCTGCGCATCGAGCGCCCCGAAAGGCTCGTCGAGCAAGAGGATGTCAGGCGCCATCACGAGGCCGCGCGCCAGGCCGACGCGCTGGCGCATGCCGCCGGAGAGCTGTCCCGGATAATAGGACTCGAAACCGGAGAGATCGACCGCCTTGATCGCCTCGCGCGCCTTAGCGTAGCGCTCTTCCCTGGAGACCTTGTGCAGTTCCAGGCCGAAAGAGACATTGTCGAGCACGCTGCGCCATGGAAGCAGGTTGAAGGCTTGCCAGACCGTCGCCATCTTGGCTGGCGCACCGTCCCTCACCTGTCCGTCGTCGCCCTTGTAGAGGAACCTGATTGCTCCATCCGTCGGCTCGATCAGACCGCGCAGGATCAGCAGCAGCGTCGATTTCCCGCAGCCGCTCGGTCCGACGATCGCCGTGACCTTGCCGGCTGGGAACGTGCAGGTGACGTCGTCTATGGCAAGCGTCGGAGGACGGTTCTTGCTCGTCCAGCGATGGCTGATGCGGTCGGCCAGCACTTCATGAAACTGCATGTTGGGGATTTGCCTTCATGGTTCGACGGTGGAGCCAGGACAGGGCCCCGGCTCCGCCGGCATCATCAGATGAACGGATTGGCGTCGCGCAGGCGCTGCGCGGCTTCCTTGACGATGTCGGTGTTGACGACCTCCTTCGCCTCGAGCATGCGCGGCACCATGCCGGCGTCGGTCCAGAACTGCGCCTGTTCCAGGATCGACGCTTCGTTCGGCAAGCCGTCCAGCGCATAGCCGGTCCAGCGCGGCCGCGCGCCGTCGATGACTTCAGGCGGGAGGCGCGTTGCCTCGGCGATGATCTTGACGATCTCGGGGTTGCCGTTCTTGGCAGCATCGACGAACTCGCCGACGGCCTGCAGATGGGCCATCGCGAAACGAACGGCGACCGAGGTCTTGTCCTTCAACAGGGTTTCATTGGCGGCCCAGCAGGCGAGCTGGATGTCAGGCGCGATGTCGTCGCTCCAGGCCGCGATCTTGCCCGCACCTTTCGCCTGAACCGCATGGCTGAGCGGGATCGGAACATTGGCGAGCCCGATCTGGTTGGCCGCAAGCAGGGTCGCCGAGGATTTCGTATCCACACCCCACTGCCATTCGCAATCCTCGGGCGTGAGGCCGGCTTTCCGAAGCGCCTTGGTATGCAGAAGCTGCGAGATCGAACCACGCACGCTGATGCCGATCTTCTGGCCCTTCATGAGCTTGTAGCCGGAAACGTCGGTGAAGCCCTGTTCGTAGAGCTTGTTGTTGACCATCATGGCCTGCGAGCCCATGCCGACGGTCTCACGGCCGCGATCGGTGAACAGCTTGAACGCCGCGCCCTTCGCGATGGTATTGAACAATCCGGCGTTGCAGGTCGATACGATCACGTCGAGCGCCCCGCCCACGAGAGCCGGGATCGCCAGCCCACCGTCCTGGAAGATCTCGGCTTCGACCTCCAAGTTGACCTTGGCGAAATAACCTTTGGCCTGGGCGATCATGAAGGGGCCGGACGATATGTAGGGCACGATACCGGCCTTCAGCTTGGCCGGAGCATCGAATGCCTGGGCACGGACCCAAGGCATCGGCAGCACGGCCGATGCGGCCGCAGCTGCCGCCACGGTCGCGAAACTGCGTCTATTCATGGTCTTCATCGAGCTTCCTCCCTGTTGTCTCGATCGACGATGGCGTTGAGACGATCGCTCCGGCCTAGGACGTCACCGGAGCGCGCTTCGCGCCGAAAAAGGATTGCCGGGAGGGCGCGCGACGGCGCGCCCTTCCGAAACCGTCAGGTAACCGGCAAGGTCACGCCGGCCTCGCGCATGAGGCGGGACACGGACTCCACGAGCTCCCGCTTGCGCTGGCGCTTCACCTCGGCGGAGAAGGTCAGCTTGCCGTGGCGTTTCACGGCCTCGCCGCCGACGAACACGGAATCGACATTGTTGCCGTTCGCATAGCCGACGACCGTCACCGCCGGGTCATAGACCGGGTAGAGGTCGAGATCGTCGGTATCGACGAAGATCAGGTCGGCCTTCTTTCCCGGCGTGAGCGAGCCGATCTGATCGTCGATGAGCATGGCCTTGGCGCCGCCGATCGTCGCCCACTTCAGAATTTCGCGCGCCTTCACGGCGACCTCTCCGAGCGGCTGGCCGGCCTGCGCCAGGCCGATGATGGAGAAATTGCGATAGTGCATCCAGGCGGCACGCATTTCGTTGAACATGTCGCCCGAGCACAGCGGCTCGGTATCGATGCCGAGCGACGGCAATGCGCCGCGATCACGAATGCGTACCGTGAGCGGCGGCTCGGCCTTCGCCTGCAGTTCCAGCATCACGGTCGGGGTGACGGTCACGCCGTGATCGAGAATGAAGTGGAGATCGGCGTCCGACAGCATGTTGCCGTGGCAGATATTGTGATCGGGTCCGAGCAGGCCGCGCTCGGCGAGCAGCGTCCAGCCGTTCTCCTGCACCCGCTTGCCGCTCGGATAGGAGACGTGGCAGGTCGAGAGCAGGCCGAACTCGCGGGCCAGCGCGTAGTCGGCCAGGCAGACTTCGGCGGTCGAAATCTCCGGCCCCAATATGGCGAGAGCCAGCGTCACCCTCCGGTCGTCGCTGGAGAAGCGGCCACGGCGCAGGGCCTCGACCCGGTCGCGCGGATGCGGGATCTCGGAATGATGCCGTTCGCCGGGCTTCGCCGGCGGCTTGGCCGTGCCGTGCCCGAAGACCGCGCGGATGCCGCTCTCCTCCAACGCGTCGACGGCGCGCTCGGCCATCTCCAGATCGCGCAACACGTGACACCAGTCGAAGAGCGTGGTGACGCCGTTGTCCAGCTGGTTGAGAGCGCCGATCAGATTGCCGAGATAGGTATCCTGCGGCGTGTAGTACATCGCCATGTTGCCGTGCACATGGCGATGATATGCACCGGACGGCCACTCCGCGCCGATGCCGCGCAGCCCAGCCTGCCAGGTGTGCATATGCGCATTGACGAGGCCCGGCATGACGATCATGCCCGTGGCGTCGATCACCTCGTCGGCCTCGGCATTGAGCGCCTCGCCCACCGCCGCGATGCGGTCCCCGACCATCAGCAGCTCGCCGTTCCTGATGTCGGGGATGGCGTCGTCCATCGTGAGCAGCCAACCGCCTTTTATGAGAGTGCGCTTCATCTTGCATTCCTGTTCTGGTGATCATTTCGGCTGCGCGGATAGGGCGGCCGCGAAGCTTCGCGACGCCCGCCGGGGCGGCGCCATGGCCGGTTCCGGCTTCTGAAGGGATGGTCGGCTGAAAGCGCGCCGATACGACCAGTTGAGCGCGCCCTCTCCTCCGGCCCGCCCTCCATGCGCGGCCGCTGGCTTAGCGATCGATCTGTGCAATCGTTTGCGTGAACCAGTCTTAAGGATTGCTCCGCCGACGTCGAGAGCTTAGGGTGTCGCGAACAAGACAATGAGTTTTGAATTTCGGACAGCGCGCCGCGGGAGGAAAACGCGCCCATGGAGACACCAGGCTTTTCGTTCTCGCCGGTGGTCTACAGCTACCCGCGCGGCCATGTGATCGGGGCGCACAGCCATCCGTTCCCGCAATTGCTGTTCGCCGCTTCCGGCGTGTTGTCGGTTGAGGTTCCCAAGGGCACGTGGGTCGTCCCGCCGCAGCGGGCCGTCTGGCTGCCGGCCGACTGCAGCCATGCGGTGCGCATGCAGACCGACGTCAGGATCACGTCGATGTACATCAAGCGGACCAGCGGCCTCGAACACCTCGACTGCCAGATACTCGAGATCAGCCCCTTGCTGCGGGAACTCCTGCTCGCGAGCCTGGAGATCGATTCCGACGACGATCTCTCGAGCCGAGAGCTGATCATCTTCGAACTGCTGCAGGAAGAGCTGCGGCGGGCGTCGACATGCACGCCTGCCATACCGCTGCCGCAGGAGAGGCGGCTGGCCGAGATCTGCCGGATGATCATGGAAGACCCGTCGCTCGGCCACTCGCTTGCGGAGGTGGCCTCACGCGTCGGAAGCAGCTCGCGCACGATCGCGCGGCTGTTCAGCAGCGAGCTCGGGATGTCCTATCGCAAATGGTGCGAGCAGGCGCGTGTCGCCTACGCCCGCGCCCAGCTCGCTCAGGGCCGGCCCGCCAAGGTGGTGGCGTCAGACCTGGGATACACGGCCAGCGCCTTCTCCGTAATGATGCGCCGGGCGGCGCCGAAGGAGACAGATAAGCAGGAGCGCGCCGCCTGAATAGCGCGCTCCTTCGTCGCCGGAAACCCTACTGCTTCTCCTCGGAAGATTGTGAATGGGCCCCGATCCGCAAGGATCCGGCCCCGACGACGGAATAGAAGAGCAGCCCTCCGACGATCGCCAGGTTCTTGTAGAACTGGCCGAAATGCATTTCACGCGCCGGACCTTCGAACAGCCAGTAGCGATGGGAGACCCAGGTCGCGGCGGCTGTGAACAGGATCAGCAGCCATGCCGACGTCAGGGGCCACACCCCGGCGACGAGTGCGGCGCCTGCGAAAAGCTCGACGGCGATGGTGAGCGCGGTCACGACTTCGGGAAAGGGCAGCCCCCTGGCCGCCATGGCCTCGCTGAAGGCGGCCGACGTCATGGCCTTCTCGATGCCGGCCGGAATGAACAGCGCCGCGAGAAACAGTCGCCCCAGGAGAAGCGAAACCTCACGCATGGGGTCTCGAGCATTCATGCGTTGCCCTCCTGCCCGGCGCTGAGGGCCGCGTGAACGGCCGTCAGTTCGGCCGGCATGCGCTCGCCGAACGTCGCGAACAGATGCCGGTGGTCTTCCAGCTCCGCTGTCAGCTCGCCGGGATCGATCGCCATCAGCGCGTCGAAACGCTCCCGCCCGAAATCCAGGCCTTGCCAGGTCAAGTCATCGTGGCCGGGGACATGGCCGATCGGTGTCTCGACCGCGTCCTTCGCATGTCCGCGGGCTCTTTCGACGATCCATTGCAGGACCCTCATGTTCTGCCCGAAGCCCGGCCACATGAAGGTGCCGTCCGCGTCACGGCGGAACCAGTTGACCCTGAACATCGCGGGCGGCGTAGCGAGGCCTCGCCCGATCGCGAGCCAATGTGCGAAATAGTCGGCCATGTTGTAGCCGCAGAAGGGCAGCATCGCGAAAGGATCACGCCGCGTCTCGGGCTGGTTGGCGGCCGCGGCCGTTGCTTCCGAACCAAGCGTCGCAGCCCAATAGACGCCGTGCTGCCAGTCCCTGGCCTGGAACACGAGAGGGAAGGTGTGCGATAGCCGGCCGCCGAAGATGAAAGCCGATATGGGAACCCCTCGCGGATCGTCGCGTGCCGGGTCCATGCTCGGGCAGCGGCTTTGCGCGACCGTGAAGCGCGCATTCGGATGGGCGGCGGGACGGCCGCAATCGGGCGTCCAGTCGCGGCCTTGCCAGTCCACCAGCTGCGCCGGCTTTTCGTCGGTCAGTCCTTCCCACCAGACGTCGCCGTCAGGCGTTAAGGCGCAGTTGGTGAAGATGACGTCACGTTCGAGCGCGGCCATCACGTTGGGATTGGTCTTGGCGTTGGTGCCCGGCGCCACGCCGAAGAAGCCTGTCTCGGGGTTCACGGCCCATAGCCTGCCGTCGTCGCCCGGCCTGATCCACGCTATATCGTCGCCGACCGTCTTGACCTTCCACCCATCCATTTCCGCGGGCGGGATCATCAGCGCGAAGTTGGTCTTGCCGCAGGCCGATGGGAAGGCCGCTGCGACGTAGCTCGTCTCGCCGTCAGGGCTTTCCACGCCGACGATCAGCATGTGCTCGGCGAGCCAGCCTTCACGACGGGCGTCATGGGAAGCGGTCCTGAGCGCCAGGCATTTCTTGCCGAGAAGCGCGTTGCCGCCGTAGCCCGATCCGAAGGAGACGATCGAGCCGTCGTCCTGGAAGCTGACGATGTATTTCTTCTCGGCATTGCACGGCCATGGCACATCCGCCTCACCCGGCAGCAAAGGCGCGCCGACCGAATGCAGGCAGCGCACGAATTCACCGCCCCCCAGCCGCTCCAGCACCTGGGCCCCGATATGCGCCATCAGCTTCATGCTGACGACGACATAGGGTGAATCGGTGATCTGGACGCCGATCTTGGCATGCTGCGATCCGAGCGGCCCCATGCAGAACGGAATGACATACATGGTGCGCCCGCGCATGCAGCCGGCGAAGAGCGGTGCGAGTTCGGCGCGCATGGCGGCGGGTTCCGCCCAGTTGTTGGTCGGGCCGGCGTCCACTTCGTCGGCGCAGCAGACGAAGGTGCGGTGTTCGAGACGGGCGACGTCGCCGGGGTCCGAACGGCAGAGATAGGAGTTGGGGCGCTTTTTCTCGTCGAGCCGGATGAAGGTTCCACCGGCCACCATCAGCGCACAGAGACGGTCATACTCCGCGTCGCTGCCGTCGCACAGATGCACCGCATCCGGCTCGCATTGAAGGCGGATCTCCTCGATCCAGGCAGACAGGCCGGTATTTTCGTGCATATCTCTCTTCTTCCCGCGGAACGCAAAACCTCTGGTCGGCAGGCACCGCCGCCGACAGTCACATATTGGGGTAGACGGGCCCTTCTCCGCCCTGCGGGGGCACCCAGTTGATGTTCTGGTTGGGATCCTTGATGTCGCAGGTCTTGCAGTGCACGCAGTTCTGCGAATTGATCACGAAACGCACGTCGA
>VFQN01006119.1_pt1 | contig 14092 bp, 12 predicted proteins | sample 3512371 | NCBI WGS metagenome assembly VFQN01 (sample SAMN10412370, study PRJNA504923) | tailings metagenome | isolation source: Replicate 2 from Balatoc abandoned mine | place: Philippines: Itogon, Benguet | collected 2017-08-28
GTGCCGTCGCGGCGGTCGAGCATGAAGATCTGGCCGCGCTTGGTCACCTGGATCAGCGCGGGCACCGTGCCGCCCTTGCCGTCGGGTGCGTCGTACAGCGTGGGCTGCGCGGGCACGTCGTAGTCCCAGATGTCGTGGTGCACGGTCTGGAACTTCCAGCGTTCGCGGCCGGTGGTGACGTCCACCGCCACGATGGACGACGAATATTCCTCCGACGCCTTGGAGCGTTGCGCGCCCCAGAAGTCGGGCGGGTTGTTGCCGGTGGGCAGGTAGATCAGGCCCAGCGCATCGTCGAAGGAAGGCGTGGACCACACGTTGGGCGTGCTGCGCGTGTAGCTCTGGCCTTCGGGCGGCAGTTTGGTGATGGCGGGGTTGCCCAGGTCCCAGGCCCACACGAGCTCGCCCGTGTCGGCGCTGAAGGCGCGCACCACGCCCGAGGGCTCGTCGATCTCGCGGCCGTCGAACACCCAGCCACCCACGACGATCAGGTTGCGCACCACCGTGGGCATCGAGGTCTGGAAGTAGTAGGACGCCTTGACCAGGCCCATGCCCTGCTTCAGATCCACCGTGCCGCCGTTGCCGAAGCCCGCGCAGGGCTGGCCGGTCTTGGCGTCGAGCTCGATCAGGCGCGCGTCCACCGTGGTCATCACGATGCGCTGGTCGCAGGCACCGCCCTCGGCCGGCGCGGGCGCGGGAATGTCGCCCACGCGCGCGGTCACGGCGGCGGGCTCGTAGAAGCCCACCCCACGGCAGCGGTTCCACACCTTGGCGTTGGCGACGGGGTCGAACGTCCACTTCTGCGCACCGGTGTCGGCGTCGAGCGCGAACACCTTGTTGCGCGGCGTGCAGACGTAGACGGTGTCGCCGATCTGCGTGGGCGTGTTCTGGTTCTCGTTGCCGGGCGTGGCGATCTCGCCGGTGCGGAACGTCCAGGCCACTTCGAGCTGGTTCACGTTGTCGCGGTTGATCTGCGCGAACGGCGCATAGCGCGTACCGTTGGGCGTGCGGCCGTAGTACTGCCAGCGCGACTCGCCTTGCGCGGTGGGCGCGGCGCCGCTCGCTGCAGCGGCCACACCGTCGATGGTGCCGTGCGGCACGAACATCGCGGCGCCGCCGGCCACGATCGCCACGGCCAGCACCGCTGCGCCGGCATGGCCGGCGGTGCGCAGGCGCCCCAGCGACAGGCGCGGCAGGGCCAGCGCCACCAGCAGGCCCAGCACCAGCACGGGCGCCAGGCGCGGCACCGACGGCCAGAACGCGAAGCCCACTTCGTAGACGGACCACAGCAGCGTGCCCACGAACACGGCCGCGTACAGCCAGAAGCCGCTCATGCGCGCGCGTGCGAGCTGCACGCCGCTGGCCACCAGCAGCGCGCCGGCGAGCAGGTAGTACCACGAGCCACCCAGGCTCATGAGGCGGGCGCCGCCCACGGCGAGCGCCAGGCCCACCAGTGCCAGGATCACGCCCAGCACCACCAGGGGCCATCGGCCCCTCTGCTTTGTTGTTGTGTCGTTATTGCTCATAGGAACCTGCCTTTCGCTTCACTTTCTCTTCGCTTCGGGAATCGGGGACCGCGTCCCTGGCGCGGCCTGTCATGTCTGTGATCGTGCTCAGAACCGGTAGGTGGCGGTGACGCCAGTGCTCCAGTTGCGGCCAGGCGCGCTCTCGTAATAGCGGGCGTTGCCTTCGTTGACGATGACCGAGCCGGCATAGGTTCGGTCGGTCGCGTTGTCCACGCGCGCGAACGCCGCCACTTCCCAGCGCGGCGAGGGGCGCAGCAGGTAGCCGGCGTGCAGTCCCAGCGTGGTGTATCCGGGCGCGGACTGCGTGTTGCCGTCGTTCACGGCGATGTCGCTCACGTGCCGCAGCTCGGCGCCCGCGCGCCAGCCTTCGGGCGGTGCCCAGGCGATCTCGGCCTGCGCCACCTGGCGCGCGATGCCGGGAATGCGGTTGCCGGCCGGCACGCAAGCGCCCGCGCCGCAGAAGCCGTCGCGGTAGGTGGCGTCGATCCAGGTGTAGGCCGCCTGTGCGCGCCAGTGGCCGGCGATGCGGCCGGCCCAGCCCAGCTCGAAGCCATGGCGTTGCGTGCGCCCGGCGTTCTGGAAGGTGCTGCGGCCGCCGCTGTTGGTGGCGGTGACGATCTCGTCGTCGGTGCGCGTGCTGAACAGCGCGGCTGTGAGCAGGCCGCCGGCCAGGCGCTGCTTGGCGCCCACTTCGGCGCTGGTGTTGACGGACGGGCGCAGGTCGAAGTTCAGGCCGGCGAGGCCACCCGCGCGGTACGACAGTTCGTTGAACGTCGGCGTCTCGAAGCCGCGGCCGATGGCGCCGTACAGGCTGACATCGTCTCTCGCCTCGTAGCGCAGCGCGGCCATGGGCAGCGCGCGGCTGTAGTCGGCGGCGCCGCTGTCGTCGCCGTTGCCGGGGACGATGTAGTGGTCGGTCGAGCGGAAGCGCACGCTGCTGTGGCGCAAGCCGGCCTCGAGACTCCAGCGGTCGGTGAAATGCCAGCGGGCCTGCAGATACGGATCGATGTTCTCCACACGGTTGCTTTCGTCGCGGCGCAGGTTGCCCTGCACACCCAGCGTGGGGCCGACGAAGTTCTCCCATCCGCGCCGCGCCTCTTCGAGCACGTCGATGCCGATGCCGCCGATCAGCGTGAGCGGCCGGCCCGCGAGTTCGGTGCGGGTGGTCCAGCGCGCATCGATGCCGCCGTAGTCGCGCGCCAGGTCGATCACGCCACCGGACTGCGTGGCCGGTGCCTGGGCCGCCACCGGAATCGCCTGGAACTGCACCGTCTGGCGCTGGCCGTAATAGACCATCACGCGCAGGTCGTTGCGCGCGTCGATGCGGCGCTCCCACACCAGGCCGCCCTGCGTCTGGTCCACGGTCTTGCGCGTGTCGAACTGCGTGGCTTGCGGCGTGGCCTGGCGCGGATTGGCGGTGAACTGGCCGAGGTCCAGGCCCAGCGGATCCTGTGCATTCACCCGCACGTGGTTGAGCACCAGCGTCAGCCGGCTGTCTTCTGACAGGCTCACGCCCACGCGCGCGTTGGCGGTGTTGCGCGTGGCGGCGCTGTGCTCGCGCCAGCCGTCGGTCTCGAAGCGGCTCGCCGACAGCAGCCAGTCCACCCCATCGGCCGTGCTGCCGCTTCCCTTGGCGCTGTAGCGGCGCAGACCGTCGCTGCCCACCGCGAGACCGCCGGTGAGCGTGGGCGGGCCTTCGCCGGTCTCGGTGAAGACCTGCATCACGCCGCCCGACGAGTTGCCGTAGAGCGCCGAGAACGGACCGCGCAGCACCTCGACGCGCTCGATCGAGCCGATGTCGATGTTGGAGCTCTGCCCCTGGCCGTCGGGCATGGTGGCCGGAATGCCGTCCACGTACAGCCGCACGCCGCGGATGCCGAAGGTGGAGCGTGCGCCGAAGCCGCGGATCGACAGTTGCAGGTCCTGCGCGTGGTTCTGCCGGTTCTGCAGCACCAGGCCGGGCACGGCGCCCAGGCCTTCGGCCAGCGTGGCCTGCGGGCGCGATTCGCGCAGCGATTCGCCGCCGATCACGTCCACCGAGGCCGGCACTTCGAAGGGCGCGGCGTCCTGCCGCGTGCTGGTGACGGTGATGGCCTTGAGCGATGCGCCCTCGGCGGACACGGCGGCGGGTTGCGCGTACGCCGGGCCGGCGATCAGCAGGCCCAGCGCCACGGGCGTGAGGGTGGTCCGGAGCAGGGGGGTGGTGCGGGTCATCGTCATTCTTGTTCGGTGGCCTGGCGTTGCTGGCGGATCAGCGAGGCCTCGACCTGGCCGAACACCCGCAGGCAGGCTTCCATGTCGGCATCGCTCACGCCCTCGAAGCTGGCCTCGGCCAGATCGGCCAGCACCTGCTCGATGCGGGCGTGCAGCTTGCGGCCCGGCGCGGTGAGGTGCAGCGTCTTGGCGCGGCGGTCGGGGGCGTGCTCGCGCCGCTCGATGAGGCCGGCGGCTTCGACGCGGTCGAGCGTGCGCACCAGCGACGCGCCCTCCACCCCGAGCAGCTCGGCCAGGTCCACCTGCCGCAGTCCGTCTCGGCGGCCCGTCACCAGCACCGGCCACGCCATCACCTCGGAGACCCCGCAGCTCTCGAGCGCCAGATCGGCCTGCCGCCGGTAAGCCCGCGTGACGAGCGTGGCGGCGATCATGGTCTGTTGCCGGAGGTCGGTGAGATGTTCCATGGCGATGCACTGTCGATCGCGCGCACGCGAATCGTTAGCAGCCTAACTATTTATTGCAATTCTTTCACGAACGCAATGCCCCTGGCGCCGATGCCGGCACTGCTCCGTGCGCGGGACCCGCGCAGGAGCCGTCGTCAGCCGCGCGAGCTGCCGCGCTGCTCGGCCACGCGCCGCTCGAACACGCGCCAGAAGGCCGCGTCCTGCGTGTTGGCGAAGTTGATGCGCATCAGTGTGGACGGCGCCGGTGTGGCGTGGAACAGGCCGCCGGGCGCCAGCAGGTAGCCTTCGTCGAGCATGCGCAGCGCCAGCACGTCGGTGTCGACGCCGGTGTCCACCCAGCCGAACAGGCCCGCCGGTTCGGCCGCGAAGCGGCAGCCCGCCGCCTCGGCATGCCGCACGCTGCGCGCGCGCGCAGCGGCCAGGCGGTCGCGCACGCGATCGGCATGGCGGCGCAGCTGGCCCTGCTCGATGCACAGCGCCAGCGCGCGTTCGAGCAGGGAGGGCGTGGTCAGCGTGGCCAGCAGCTTGGTGTCGAGCAGGCGCTCGACCAGATCCTGCGGCGCCGCCAGGAAGCCCACGCGCCAGTTGGGCGCGAGGATCTTGGCGAAGCCGCTCACGTAGATGGTGCGCGAGAGGCCGTCGAGCACCGACAGGCGCGTGGCGTGCTCGGGCGCGATGTGGCTGTAGGTGTCGTCTTCGACGATGTGGAAGTCGTACTGCTGCGCCAGCTGCAGCACGCGGTGCGCGCTGCCGGGCGACAGGCAGTAACCCGTGGGGTTGTGGAACACGCTCACCGAGACGAACAGCCGCGGGTGATGCAGCTCGCAGTAGCGCGCCATCACGTCCAGGTCGGGCCCGTCGGGGCCGCGCGGCACGGGCAGCACGCGCATGCCCAGGGCGTCGAGCCGCGCGAACTCCACCGACCAGCCGGGCTCTTCGACCATCACCGGGTCGCCCGCCTTGAGCAGCGTGCGGCTCACCACGTCCAGCGCATGCGTGGCGCCCACGGTGGTGACGATCTGCTCGGGGCTCACGGGCAGGTGGATGCTGGCCAGCCGCTGGGCCAGGGCTTCGCGCAGGCGGGCGTCGCCCTTGGGTTCGCCGTAGCTCAGCGAGTTCTCGATCAGCGACGCGCCGCTGGTCACGCGGCGCACGGCCTGCGGCATGAAGGCGTTCTCGAGCCACTGGCTGGGCAGCACGCCGGAGCCGGGCTGCGGCTTGCTGGACGCCTGGTGGAACATGCCGCGGATGAGCGCCGTGGCATCGATGCGGCTGACGCCGGGCAGCGGGCCGCCGCCGCGAGCCGCCGGCGGATCGGCGCGGCGCGTGCGCGTGCTGGCTGCGGCCGGCGGCGCCACCAGGTCGCGCACGAAGAAGCCCTTCTGCGGCCGCGATTCCACCAGCCCCTGCGCCAGCAGCTGGTCGTAGGCGGCCACCACCGTGTACGGACTCACGCCCTGCTGGCGCGCGCATTCGCGCACCGAGGGCAGGCGCGTGCCGGCCGCGAGCAGGCGCGAGCGGATGCGCTCGGCGAAACGGGCGGCGAGCTGGTCGGTGAGGGTCTGGGCCGGGGTGCGCGTGAGCATGGTGTGCGAACCGCAAGCAGCAACTGTGCCGGGGCTGCTGCCGATACAGATGAGCTTGTTGTCAAATCATCTGTATTGGTTGTGTAGCGGTGCTCCAATTTAAAGTGTTCTCCATGACCTGGCAAGAGTTCACCGCGCTGCTGGCTCTGGCCACCGCCATGAGCTTCACCCCCGGCCCCAACACCGCGCTGTCCACGGCGCTGGCCGCCAACCGCGGCCTGCCGCAGGCGCTGCGCTTCGTGTGTTCCGTGCCCGTGGGCTGGGGCGTGTTGCTGCTGCTGTGCGCGGCCGGGCTGGGCGCGCTGCTGCTGGCGGTGCCGCCGCTGCGCTGGGCGCTCAAGGCCGTGGGCGTGGGCTACCTGCTGTGGATGGCATGGCGGCTGGCGGGCGCGGCGCGGCTGTCGCAGGCCGATGCGCGTCGGCTCGACATCGGCTTCTGGCAGGGCGCGGCCCTGCAGTTCGTCAACATCAAGGCCTGGCTGCTGGCGCTGTCCATCGTGGCCGGCTGGGTGGCCGGGCACGACGACGCGCTGCGCCGGCTGGCCGTGGTGCTGCCGGTGATGCTGGCCTTCGCCTTCGCCAGCAACCTCACCTACGCGGTGGTGGGCGCGTTGCTGCGCGACTGGCTGGCGCAGGGCCGGCGCCTGCTGTGGTTCAACCGCGCCATGGCGGCCGTGCTGGTGGCCACGGCTGTGTGGATGCTGTGGGCATGACGGCGACTCGCCAGGAGACGCTCGGACTGTGGCTGGGCCTGGCCGGCGTGGTGATGTTCGCCATCACGCTGCCCATGACGCGGCTGGCCACCGGCTCGCAGGCCGATCCACAACTCTCGCCCTGGTTCGTCACCTTCGGCCGCGCGGCACTCGCGGGCCTGCTGTCGGTGGCCTTTCTCGTGTCCACGCGCTCGCCGCTGCCGCAGCGCGGGCACTGGCGCTCGATCGCCATGGTGGTGATCGGCAGCGTGGTCGGTTATCCGCTGCTGCTGGCCTGGGCGCTGCGCGTGGTCGATTCCAGCCATGCAGCGGTGGTGACGGCGCTGCTGCCGCTGGCCACGGCGGCCGTCGCGGCGCTGGTGCTGCACCAGCGCGCGCGGCCGGCCTTCTGGCTGTGCGCGATGCTCGGCAGCGCGCTGGTGGTCATCTTCGCGGTGCTGCGCGCGCACGAGGCGGGCGCCGGCACGGGCCTGGCCTGGGCCGACCTGCTGCTGCTGGGCGCCGTGCTGTCGGCCGCGTGCGGCTACGTGTTCGGCGCGCGCATCACGCCTGCGCTGGGTGCCGAGCGTGTGATCTGCTGGGTGTGCGCGTCGGCGCTGCCGTTCACCTTGCCTCTCACGCTGGCCACCTGGCCGCAGCAGCCGGTGGCGCCCTCGGCCTGGGCGGGCTTCGCCTACGTGGGGGTCATCTCGATGTGGGCCGGCTTCTTCGCCTGGTACCGCGGCCTCGCGCTGGGTGGCGCGCTGCGCGTGAGCCAGCTGCAGTTGCTGCAGCCTTTCTTCGCCATCCTCGCCTCCCTGCTGCTGCTGGGCGAGCCGCTGGATATGCTCACGCTCGGCTTCGCGCTGGCCGTGGTGGCCACCGTGGTGGCCGGCCAGCGGCTGGCGCGGCCGGCCGCCGCTCCTCTTCCGTCAACCGCTTCTTCTCCCTCTCCCAGGACGACCCCATGAACTGGACCCTCGCCGCCCGCGCGGCCAAGATGAATCCTTCCGTGATCCGCGAAATCCTCAAGGTCACGGAGCGCCCCGGCATCATCAGCTTCGCCGGCGGCCTGCCGTCTCCGCTGACCTTCCCGGTGGCCGAATTCCAGGCGGCCTGCGCCCGCGTGCTCACCAGCGATGGCGCGGGCGCGCTGCAGTACGCGGCCAGCGAAGGCTACGGCCCGCTGCGCGAGCAGGTGGCCGCGCAACTGCCGTGGAAGGTGTCGCCCTCGCAGGTGCTCATCACCACGGGCTCGCAGCAGGGGCTTGATCTGGTCGCCAAGGTCATGATCGATCCGGGCAGCCGCGTGCTGGTCGAGACGCCCACGTACCTGGGCGCGCTGCAGGCCTTCTCGCCCATGGAGCCCGACGTGGTCGGCGTCGAGAGCGACGACGAAGGCGTGAGCGCCGAGGATCTCGCGCGCCGCGCCGGCGAGGGCGCGGGCAGGGCGCGCTTTGCCTACCTGCTGCCCAACTTCCAGAATCCCACCGGCCGCACCATGAGCGAGGCGCGCCGCGCCGCCGTGGTCGAAGCCGCCGCGCGCGTGGGCCTGCCGCTGCTGGAGGACAACCCCTACGGCGAACTGTGGTTCGACGCGCCGCCGCCCCCGCCGCTGACCGCGCGCCATCCCGAGGGCAGCCTCTACCTCGGCTCGTTCTCCAAGGTGCTGGCGCCGGGCCTGCGGCTGGGCTTCCTGGTGGCGCCGCCCGCGCTCTATCCCAAGCTGCTGCAGGCCAAGCAGGCGGCCGACCTGCACACGCCCGGCTTCAACCAGCGCATGGTGGCCGAGGTGATGAAGGACGGCTTCCTCGACCGCCACGTGCCCACCATCCGCGCGCTCTACAAGTCGCAGCGCGATGCCATGCTGGCGGCGCTCTCGCGCGAGATGGCCGGCCTGGACGTGACGTGGAACGTGCCCGTGGGCGGCATGTTCCTGTGGGCGCGGCTGCCCCAGGGCGTCGATTCGGCGCAATTGCTGCTCGAGGCGGTCGAGCGCAACGTGGCCTTCGTGCCCGGCGCCGCGTTCTATGCGCAGGGCGCCGATCCGCGCACCATCCGCCTGTCGTTCGTCACCTCCACCGTGGCGCAGATCGACACCGGCATCGCCGAGCTCGCGCGTACGCTGCGCGAGCATGTGTCCCGTCGCACCTAGTCAGGTCTTTCCTTCCGGAGCTTTCCATGCGCACGCGCCCGTTCAAGCAGGTCGATGTCTTCACCTCCACCCCGTACTTCGGCAACCCGCTGGCCGTGGTCATGGAGGCCGACGGGCTGGACGACGAGGCCATGCGCCGCTTCGCGCAGTGGACCAACCTGTCGGAGACCACTTTCCTGCTGCCGCCCACGCAGGCCGGCGCCGACTACCGCGTGCGCATCTTCACGCCGGGCGGCGAGTTGCCCTTCGCCGGCCACCCCACCCTGGGCAGCTGCCATGCCTGGCTGGAAGCCGGCGGCCGGCCGGCGCGCGCCGACCGCATCGTGCAGCAGTGCGCCAAGGGCCTGGTCGAGATCCGCCGCAAGGGCCACTCGCTTGCCTTCGCCGCGCCCGAGCTCAAGCGCAGCAGCCCCAGCCCGGCCGTGCTGGCGCAGATCGCAGGCGCGCTCGGCCTCAAGCCTGCGCAGGTGCTCGCGGCCCAGGTGCTGGACAACGGGCCGGTGTGGTTCGGGCTGTTGCTCGACTCGTCGCAGTCGGTGCTGGGCCTCAATCCCGACCATGCGCAGCTCAAGGCACTGGGCTGGAAGGCGGGTGTCGCCAACGTCGGCGTCGCTGCGGCCGATGCCGGGCAGCCGCAGGTGGTGGTGCGTGCCTTCGCCTCACCCATCGGCGTCAACGAAGACCCGGTGACGGGCAGCTTCAACGCCTCGCTCGCGCAGTGGCTCATGGCCGAGGGCCTCGCCCCCGAGCACTACCTGGCCACGCAGGGCCAGCGGCTGGGCCGCGATGGCCGCGTGCAGGTATCACGCGACACCGGGGGGCAGGTGTGGGTGGGCGGCGAAACGGTGACCTGCATCGACGGCACGGTGAGGCTCTGAGCGGCGCCGTCCGTGACCTGCGGGGCGCGGGACGAATGCTTCAACCCCGCGCGGCCACCGGAGCGCGCTGAGCGCCCGAGGTCTGTGTCGGCCGCGGGGACCGCAGCGTCGCCGCTGGTTCGCGGGTCGGCCGGACCACGCTCTGGCGCTTCAGTGCCTCGAGCGCGAGCCGCAGCGCCGCCGAATTCTGCCGGGCATCGGGCAGCAGCGCCTGGCCGCGCTGTTCGTGGGCGACGCTTCGCAAGAAGTTCGCGTGCCGGCGGAGCTCCTCTCTCGTGACGTGGCGGCCCTGCTGGTTCTGTCCGTCGACGTAGTTGCACAGCGCGTGCAGCATCCACAGCATGGCCGAGCGGCCGATGCCGGCTTCGCAATTCACGACCAGCGGCGCGCCGCGCGGCACCAGCGCGTTGATGCGGCGCAGGGCCTCGTCGGGTGGCGTGCTGCCATCGCCGAAGCCCTCCACGTCGATGTGTCGCACGTCCTTGTGTGCGCCCGTGCGGGTGTCGGTGACGCGCAGGCTGGACAGCCGCGCCTGCATGGCCTCGCCGCGCGCATTGGGACCGAGGGCCACTGTGTCGCCCTCGGTGCGTTCGATGGTGTGGTGCGGTCCGGCGGCAACCGCGACGCCGGCCGGAAAGTGGTCCGTGGCGTGCCTGACGCCGGGCGGATGGTCCCGGCGCTCCGACAGGTTGAGGACCGCGGGCTGCAGCCCGGCCGGTGTGGCCAGGAGCGCGCGGAATATCTGCTGCGTGAATTCTTCGCGATCGAGCGGATGGCGGGTGATGGTGCCCAGCGCTGCCCCTGTGCGCGGATCGCGCAGCCGCTGCAGTTCGCGCGTCGGCCGCTTCTCCGGATCGGCGAGCGCTGCGATCTCCTGGCCGGTCTCGTCGGCGAGTCTGTCCCGTCCGGTGGAGATGGCCGGGCGACGCATCGCCGTGGCCGGCGGCTCGAGGCCCTGAATGTCCGCTGCGGCGGACGCGTTGCGCGGCACCTGGAACGTGCCCGCCGCGAATCCGCCCCCCGGGCGCTCGGTCTTCCCATGCAGGTGCTGCGGCAACGGCGAGACAGGCGGCGCGGGATGCCCGGGCGTGCGCAAGGCGGGCGACGGGAGAGGCATGCGGCCGACGCCGCCAGGGGAAGGCGGAAGGGACGGGAACGCGTTGCGAATGCCGGACATGCCAACCCATCATGGCGGCGGCACGAGGCGCCGCGCGGTGCGGGGCGAAATCCTGCCCCGCCACGCGAAGCGCGACCGCCTGCGCACCCCCCGCAGTCTCCGCCGGGACATGGCGACGCATCATCATCGCGACAATCCCCTCATCGCCCCGCTTTCTTTCATCCATGGGAACGCTCTACCTCGTGCGCCACGGCCAGGCGTCCTTCGGCGCCGATGACTACGACCAGCTCAGCGAGCTCGGCCATCGCCAGAGCGTGCGGCTGGGCGAGTACTTCCGCGAGCGCGGCATCGTCTTCGACGCCGTGCTCACCGGCACGCTGCGCCGGCACCGCCAGACCTGGGCGGGCATCGCCCAGGGCCTGGGCATCGCGACGGAGCCGCTCGACTGGGCGGGGCTCAACGAATACGACAGCGCGGCGCTGATCGCCACGGTGCATCCGCAACCGCTTGGGCCGGCCGACACGCCCGAGCTGTATCGCCACCACTTCCGGCTGCTGCGCGACGCCCTGGCCCGCTGGATGGCCGGCCAGTCACAGCCCCGGGGCATGCCCGACTACACCGACTTCCTGGCCGGCGTGACCACAGCGCTCGATCACGTGCGCGAGCGGCATCACGGCGCGCGCGTACTGGCCGTCACCAGCGGTGGGCCCATCGCCACGGCGGTGGGGCATGTGCTGGGCGCGGCGCCGGCGGCGGTGATCGATCTCAATCTGCGCATCCGCAACACGGCGGTGACCGAGTTCTCGTTCACGCCCAGGCGGCACATGCTGCTCACCTACAACACGCTGCCGCATCTGGACAGCGCCTCGCACGCGGACTGGGTGACCTACGCCTGAAAAGCCGCGCAGCGCGCGTCTCAGGCGCGCACCAAGCGAACGCGGGTGATCTCCGACGGCGCGCCGAAGCGCTTGGGTGGACCCCAGTAGCCCGTGCCGCGGCTGGTGTAGATCCACAGCCGCCCCAGCCGGGCGAGACCGGCGACGAAGGGTTGCTGCAGTGGCACGAACAGGTTCCACGGCCAGAACTGGCCGCCGTGCGTGTGACCCGACAACTGCACGTCGAAGCCGGCGCGCTCGGCCGCCGTGGCGCTGCGGGGCTGGTGCGCCAGCAGCACGCGCACGGCATCGCGCGGCGCGCCGGCCAGCGCGCGCTCGGGGTCGCTGTGGTGCGACGGATCGAACAGGTGGGCTGTCACGTCGGTCACGCCGGCCAGCACCAGCGGCGCGGTGCCGGGTCCGGCAGGCTGGAGCACCACGTGCTCGTTGAGTAGCACGGTGAGGCCGAGCCGGCGCAGCTCGTCGATCCATGCGCGCGCGCCCGAGTAGTACTCGTGGTTGCCGGTCACGAAGAACGTGCCGTGGCGCGAGCGCAGCTCGGCCAGCGGGGCCACGTGCCGTGCCAGTTGCGGCACGCTTCCGTCCACCAGGTCGCCCGTGATGGCGACGGCATCGGCGTCGAGCCGGTTGACGCGCGCGACGATGGCCTGCAGGTAGCGGCCGCGGATCGTCGGGCCGACGTGCACGTCGCTGAGCTGGGCAATGGTGAAGCCCTCGAGCGCGGCGGGCAGTCCGTCCACCGGCACGTCCACCGTCACCACGGCGGCGGTGCGGCGCGCATTCCACAGGCCCAGCAAGGTGGCGATGCCTGCCAGCAGGACGACGGCCCAGGCCGTGAGCGAGTGCATCCGCGACATGTCCATTCCCATCGGCTGCAATCGCTGTACCGCCAGCAGCAGGAGCAGTCCCAGGTCGCGCACCACGGTCAGCACGAAGAGCGAAGAGAACAGCCCCATGCACAGCATGCCGCCCCACGACAGCACGCGTGCCCACACGCCGTCGCCCGCGTGGCGCCGCGTCACCAGTGCCAGTGGCATCAGCACGGCCGACACGGCGAGCAATGCCGCGAGCGCCAGGCCGGCGGCGGCGGGCAGGTCGGGCACGAGCCGCCATGCCACGAGGGCGTGCAGCAGCAGCGAGAGCACAAACAGCAGGGATCGGTTCATGTCGTTGACTCGGCGCGGTGTGGCTGTGAACGAAAAGGCCGCGCCTGTTGCCAGGTGCGGCCTTCATGGTCCGGCAGGCGGCGACAGGGCCGCCATCCGGTCCGCTTGGGATCAGCCCGCCAGGCCTTCGTTCAGCTGGGCGCGGGTGGCGTAAGCCTTGCGCGCGGCCTGGGCGGCTTCGGCACGCACCGACTCGCGGCTGCGTTCGCTGGCCAGCATCGGAGCGGGCTGACGGACGCCTTCGGCGACTTGCGTGTTCACGATGCCGGTGCGGACGGCCTGCGCAGCCTGGTTCTGCACTTCGGCGCGGGTCAGCGTCGTGGCGCCCACGTTGTAGGCGGGCGCGGATTGAACGAGGCCTTCGCTGGTGAAGGTGTCGGCCATGGCACCGGCGGACAGGGTGGCGATGGCGAGGACGGCGGCGATCTTCTTGACTTGCATGATGGTTCCTTCGATGAGTTTGAGGGTGAGGTCTGGAGGCTTTTCCGTGTCGACCTCGAGAACCGCTGTGAGCTGTTTTCGCTGTCGATGGGTGAACTTTGCCGTGAGGCGTTTCGCGCGGCCAGGCACGAGAGACGAATCAACGGATTCGCATCGTCAGATGCGAAATGCACGGCGCGAACGACCGCGCATCCAGCCCGGCGTCAGACGCCTTCGTTGGCCTGGGCGCTGGCGCCGTACGACGCGCGGTTGGCCTGCTGCGCTTCGGAGCGCACGCGGTCACGGCTGATCATGGCCGAGGAGGACACCTGCGTGGCAGGAGCGCGCAGCCCCTCGGCCACCAGCCGGTCGCGGCTGAGGGGGATCGACGAGCCGGCCTGAGCCTGGACTTCGGCGCGCGTCAGCGCATGGTTATGTGTGACGGAATGCGTGGGCTGCATCGTTCCTTCATCGACGAAGGTGTTGGCGATGGCGCCGGCCGAAAGCGTGGACAGTGCGAGGACGATGGCGACAGTACGTGTTTGCATGACGGGCTCCTGGTGAGGAAATGGATGGGGACACATGGAGGCCGGAGCAGCTTGCTTCGGACCTTGCTCACCAATACGCACCCTTCATGCGGGCGGATCAGCGCAGGGCGATCTCGGGATATCGGCCTACAGCGCCATACGCAGGCGTCCGGCGTCGTGCGCCGCCATGCGAGAAGGCCGCGCCCGTTGCCGGGCGCGGCCTTCGATGTGACGCAGACGCCGCAAGCGGCGCGGGCCGATCAGCCCTTGAAGCCTTCGTTGGCCTGGGCGCTGGAAGCGTAGGCCTTGCGGGCGGCTTGCAGCGCTTCGGCCTGGACGGCGTCGCGGCTGCGCTGGCCGGCGAGCTTCACGTCGTCCTGGCGGAGGCCTTCGGCGGCGATCGCATCGGCCACATCGGCACGAACGGCCTGGGCGGCCTGGGCCTGCACTTCGG
>VFQN01006120.1_pt1 | contig 14089 bp, 17 predicted proteins | sample 3512371 | NCBI WGS metagenome assembly VFQN01 (sample SAMN10412370, study PRJNA504923) | tailings metagenome | isolation source: Replicate 2 from Balatoc abandoned mine | place: Philippines: Itogon, Benguet | collected 2017-08-28
TAAGATATTTGGGGGCAAACTTTGGTAAGCGAACGTGCAGAAGCCGAACGTGCAACTACTCAACCGTCCGCCTCCCAAACCGCCACCCGTCAAACCTAAGCTGCGAGAAAGGCAGAGCACGAATAAATTACAGATTGTTGTAGAGGGTGAGTAAATACACTTAACTGCAAACGCACATAGCCTGGGGCTGCTGTCTGCTGAAGGGCCAAACAGTGGGCAGAAGGGCACCACCGGAAAAGGCACCGGAATTTTTGCTGTGAGTGTTACTACCAGGCACCTGTAGCACTACGGTACTGTGTACTAGCGGCTGAAGGGCGTGGCTGTGCCTCGGGACTACGGTGCGCACACAATGCGTGCTAGATAGCGTGCAGTAAGCCTGAGTAAGCAAATCACAGTAGAGCACCGACAGCGTGCGTGCTTGGCAACGTGCTGCACTGGTGCCACATGACATGCAGGCCTGTACGCCTTTCAGAAGCGTTTGAGCCTCTAATGCCTCCCATAAACCGGTGCAAATCTGCCTGCATGCAGCTTGTACGTGCTCTCCTCCGACGTCGTGCGGCGAGTTCTGCTGCACAACCGCAGCAGCCTGAGGCTGCTGTACAACGAAGGTACGCCCCGCCTCCGCTGACTCGTGCACTCGTGAGACACAGCGTCGGTTACCTTGAGCTCCGTCTGCCCTCCATGCTCTCACGCACTGTGTCCATTCCGCTCACTGCTGCTGTACTTACCTACCCCACCTGTCCACGCGGCGCCTGCAGACACGGCCGTGGGGCTGTGGCTGCTGGCGCATGAGGTGGTGCACTTCGAGGACATGCGGCTGTGCGTGGACGGCCCCGGCTGCGGGGCGGCGGGCGTGGCGGTGGCGCCCCCGGGCTGCGCGGGGCTGTGCGACCCGCTGGCAGACATGGCGGCAGCGCACGCCAACGGCACGTGCCGGGATGCAGGGGGTGTGGGGGGCGACTTGGAAGGAGAAGGAGGCAGTGCTGGGGGTGCGGTGCAGGCAGGGAAGGGGCGGGACGGCGCCTGGGGTATGCAGGCCCTGCCGTTCCTGCCATCTTATCCGGAGCACAAGGCATTCGAGAGCCTGTGGGTGCTCACAACGGAGGGGGACGGGACGCAGCGGTAGGTGACCTATGTGCTCAGCCTTCCTGCAGGTTAAAGGTCAAGTGTGTGCGTATCGCGGCCTCTGGTGCAGGACTATACCCGGATGGGTGACTGGCATACCGCTGCAGTTACCGGCGGCCCACGCAGCTGGCTTCATGGCCTTGGTATCCAACTGGACTGCACTCCTGTAACAAGCGTGCTGTTAAGCGTATGAAGTGGATGAAAGAAGTAACGGTGGTCTGGTGGGGGAACATTGAAGGGGCTGGGGTCGACATCCTGCCCGGCCACAGGTGCACGGCAAGCAGAGGGCAGCAGTAGCGCTCGCGCCCGACCCGTTGACAGCGTCCCAGCCAACAAAGGTACCGTCGCTTCTTCTATAATTTATCATATAGTACTGAGTAACAGTGTCTACTGCTAGCGCACGGCTGCAACCGCCGACTGGCTGCCAACTACCGACTCGAAGCTTCAATTCGCGCAGATGTTTCATTACAAGCCTTAATACTACCTACATTTCTCGGACTTGGCAGTATGCGAGCCCTTCACAGTGCGACAAGCTCTCAGTAACATGAGAGACCGTTTCGCGCCCTTTATCCTGGTCTTGGCGCTAGGGTTAAGCTTCTCATACCGGGTTACCACAGAAAGTGTTTCAGCCGCGGGTGTGCGGTCGCTGCTTGGCGAAGCCAGCAGCGGCAGTGCCGGGCAGCTCTCCGCTGAGGACTTGGTGGTTGTGTACCCTACCCACTCCAAACGGCTAAAGCTGGTGCACGCAACGAGGGCAGCAAGGTGCGCACTGGGCTGGCATCATGGCCCACACGTGTGGACAGGAAAACGCAGGGTCCATTGCCTTTTGGAATCAGGCAGCCTCTGTGCCCCGTGCACCCTCATGCGATGCACTGCCAGGCAGGGCATCCGCACGGTCATCGTCGTCGAGAATGCCACAGTGGCAGCGGCGCTTAACGCGCAGCCAGACGCCGCCAAGTACCGGGAAATCTATGTGCCTTGGGGTGATGCTACGGACGGAGAAGGGAGGCCCGTTGTTGGCCACGCCCTGCTGCGTGGCGGGCCCCGCTGGGCTATGGCGCCGTTGCAGGTAGCGTTGGGTGCTCGCCGCATGGTCCAGCGCACGCAAGCAAAGAGTCCCCGTTGCTCCCGCTTTCTGATTGTAGACGGCCGGCTGTAGACGGTCAGTGCATGCGTGGGTGTTGCAGAGCCTGTGCGTACGAGACCGCAATCCTCCACGCCGATGGTATCGTCCCTGCCCATCTTTGACCGCAGGCTCATCACATCATACTGGTGGCAGCGGCAAAGCAGGCAGGGCGCAGTGCAGCCGATGTCACGTCTCAGCTGACTGGAGCGCGTCAGGAGGTGCAGGGCGCTCAGGCGGGGAACACAGAGGTCTGGAAAGCAGACATTGTGGGCGGAAGCGTCAACCCAGACAAGGCTGCCAAGCCATCTGCGGCGAAGCTGCCGTACAGGTGGATGCTGCTAGCCCGGGACGACACCCTGTGGCTACCGGGCAACGCCGTACAGCTCCTGTCCAGCTATAACGACTCGTATGCAGTAGCGGTGGCCGACAACATCTTCGACTTCAGCGGCAAGCGCCTGCTGCTGCCGTCTGTCCTGGCGGCGGTGTGCCTGCCGTGCCACGCAGACCTGACCACCCTGCTGGGCCGGAAGCATCCCCCGGGCGTGCCGCAGCCAGCATGCCCCATCTGCCGGCCCGCTGTGGGGTGCGAGTTCAGGTTCGATGCGTGCGGCGGCTTCACAGGGGGAGGGGATGAGGAAGACGGCGCCTCAGCGGCGGTTGTGGCTGAGGCGGTGGCGCGGGCGTCGGGCCGGGCAGCCCTTGCCGCGGGCGGGGAGGCGCAGGACATGACCAGCCCCGGCGGGGGCGCCATGTCTACGGCGGCCTACACGGCGGGCCTGGGCCGCCTGCCCTGCGGCAGCAAGCAGTTCATGGGCAGCGGGGACCGCTGCACTCACAGCACTGTTGTGGGCGGCGCGGGCCTGGCGCTGAGTTCCACGCTGCTGTCGTATCTTGACAAGGTACGAGGAGGGTCGTGCGGGCCGTGTCAGGACAGAATAGGGATGTGGCCTGCCCTGAGCTTTCCGCTTCCCTCCGCATGTTGGAAGGCAGGCAAAGTACGGCGCGGTTGAGTAGAACCCGTTTGGATGACCGGTGGTGCACATGCGCTTTGCCCTGAAAGCCCAACCTGCAATTTGTGCCAAGTAATTAAGCAGATCATCTTGGTCCTTCTGCTCCCCACCTTCGACCAACTTGACAGCGGCATGCCGTGCAACCCGCACCTTCCCCAGGAACGCTGGCTGGACTGCGTGCGCGACGTGCAGCCCAGCACCGGGGAGCGCTCCCTGTCGCGGTGCCTGTGGCGGAACGGCTTCGCGTACACGCACCCCGCTGCAGGGCTTGTCGCGGGCCGCACGAGGGACGTGTTCTCCGAGCAGCACATGCTGTTCGGCAGCCCCCTCGCCCGCAAGGTACTGGCGCCTGAGGCGGACTCAGTGCTGAGCGGACTGCGCACCGCGGCGCTGAACCCAGCGACGGGGATTGCGAAGGGAGCCAATGGGTCGGCGGTAGCGCGTGCCGCGGCGGCGGCGACGGCGGCAGGTGCTCAGGCGGTGCTGGCAGCAGCGGTTGCGGGGGCAGGCACTGACCGGATGGGGAGGTTGGGTGTGCCGGCGGCGGTAGCCCTCATGGCGTCCCACAGTACGACGGTTGTGTCTGCAGTGGTTGCGGCCAAGTGTGCTAGTGGGGTTGACGGCAAGGACTGCGAGGTGTGGGCAGCAGGCAACGCAGTCAGCATCCACCTGGGGGTGCCACCAGAGCTAGGGCTGGAAAGTGATGCTAACGAGAAGTATATTGCTGAGGTCGCAGCAATGGTGGAGAAGGTGGCAGGCCGCATTGAAAAGCGCAGCTGACGGCTTTGTGCGTAGGAAACACGAACCGCTGTATGCGTGCTGGTTGTCCGTGCGGTGTTGTGTGCTTGGCGCAGCAACGTTCGAGTCGTGCACTCCCATCCATGCATGTGCTGGTTGGTGGTTGGCGTCAGGTTCCAGGTGTGTCTGGTACACTTCCCAGACGGACACTCCCTGTATTGGGACAGACCGTTGCAGGAAACCGAGACAGTAAGGGAGCCAAGACGACGTTGAGCACTTCTATCGACACTTATTGTATCTAGGGCAATTGCTGTCACCCGGTTGCGAGACCTCGTAAAAACACGGTTGCTTAGCTTCGGTTGCCACTGGAGCGGTTCAGTCCCCACCCCTGGATACACGAAGCACACACACACAGGAGGCAGCGAGCGCACTTCGCTGAAACGGCCCTTACAACCCTCCTCCGGATCACTCCTGGTGTACCAGAACACGCATGGCCGTCTTGCCCGTCTGATCCTAAACGCCCGAATGGAAGCGGACTGCTCCATTCCGACGGTGACGGCAGTCAGGTCCGTTCTACAATGCATGGCTAGCCCTTGCTCAATGGTAGCAACGTGGTCAACTGCCATGCCCGCCCGTCAGGTCACAACAGTGTTGTCCGCAACATCCCATACATAACCTTACTTGCAGTACAAGCGCTATTCTTCGTTCCGTTAGATGCAAAACATTTCAAACCATGGTCGTCTCGTCGTCACCACTAACAGCGCCCAGCCTTTGAAGCCATGGCTACGGCGTCCCGTAAGCACCATCGTGCCCCTCCGGCGCCCTCCAAGAACACGATGACACACTTCCGCACACACCAGTGCTCAGCACACGACGGATCCTGCCGCTTCCGTTGCCCTTGAGCCAGCCCGGAGCGCTCCTGCGCCAGAGGCCCGCTCACGTGCTGGCGGTGATGCGGCTGGCGATGAGCTTGCCCAACTCCTCCACGTCGCGGGCGCGCAGGGCGCGGGCGGAGGCCAGGAGCTCCGCCGCCACCACGTCCTCCGCCAGGCTGTCCGCCCAGCCCGCCTGGGACACGGGGCCCACCTGCAGGCGCAGCGGCGAGGGCGCAGGCGGCGTCAGCGAACATGCGCCGACCAGGCGCAGCGGCAGCACAGGATAGGGGTGTGTGCACCCTGCACCAGTTGTGCGGTTGGTGCCATGGGTGGTGCGGCTGGTGCCAGGGGCGGCGACCTCCCTTTCCCCAGCGTCTTCCAAACCCCGTTCTGCAACGCATTTGAGGGCGGAGTAAGTCGTCGTTGGGTCCTGAGGAGGGTTGGAAGAGGGAGGCTTGTGGGAAGCGATGGTGGGAAACATGTCGTTTATCAACCCAGGGCGAGCCCCAACTCCGCCCGTCCCTCCCTGGTTAATACCACCGGCCCCACCTTCTCCAAGTCCATTGCCTCCGCTGCTGCGGGCGACAGCACCGCCTGCACGCCCTGGCCGCCCGACACAGCGCTGAGGCCGTCGTTGTAGCCCTGGTCCGTGGCCTCCGCCGCCAGCGCCCCCATGACCTTCCCCGGCAGCACCAGGTAGTCGCAGCCGGCCAGCGCAAGGGCGTCTGCGCGGGGGTGGCACGCGACCGCATGCGTGTCGCTCCACGGCAGGTCAAGGCACTCAACTAGTCCTTGTCTACCCCGGAGCCCACCAGGACAGCCGTAAGGTACATGAGCATTATGGCCATACTTGACCGCAACGTGCCCTAATATGCGGGGACGCGACGCCAAAAAACGGGGATTCCCACACGCCGCCGCCTGGTGTCTGCCATATAGGGTACCGTCAAGCCTACATACGGACCACCACTCCCAGAACCACTTGGAGCTGGCGGGTGAACAAGGTAGCACACCCGTTTGGCCTACCCACGTAAACCCCGTGCAGTTGAAACGGCTTCGCGTTTTAGGTATGGCCATGATACACTCCAGACAGTTTCCAGCTAGGCTCCGGCTGCCCTGAACGCCCGCCTTACCCTGCCTGCTGCGTAGCCCGGTGGCCACGATGGCGGTCCTGCCCCCGTGGAAGCGGCGGCTGTAGCCGTACAGCGCCTTGACCAGCTCCAGCGCGGGGTCGTCGCCCAGCTGGGAGCCGCCCAGGCCGGTGTTCTGGCGGGGGCTCTGCGGGGGTGCGGCACATGCAGGCAGGCGTGGGGTCATAAAAGGGCGGAGGTTTCATTTCGCCGGCGGCGGCGCTTTGCCCCCATTCCTCAACTCATCCGTCATACCCATACAGCATATCCGTCTTGCTTGCCCGATACATCACCACTCACTACCGCCCATGCTCGTAAGTTGCCTACCCATGCCGCACGGATGCTGTCGCTGTGCTACCACTGCACGCCCACCACCACCACCACAACCGCCACCGGCCCCGCGCACCTTGACCGCCAGGTTGAGCTGCACGCCCGGGTGGCTGTTGTACCAGTCGCGGATGCGGCCCACGTTCACCTGGATGGCGCTGGCGCCCGCCTGGGGGTGGAGCGAGTGGGTAGGGAAGCTGGCTCGAAGGGCCGTCTGAGCTCCGTGACAGGACAAGGCGCAGCGGCGGAATGGGCAAGGCAGTGCCGTACCCGAGCGGTGGACATGAGTCAGTCTCCATGCACGCTGCGCAGGGCGCATCGTTACGCAACAAGCACGCCGTCGAGTGAGCTCTTGTGTGGAGCCTGTCTCGGGCCACGGGAACTCCCGCTCGCCTGAGCTGCGCATGCCAGTCGGCACAGAGGCCCAAGCACATGAGCCCAGCCTTGCGGTGCAATATTCGTAGCCTGCCACCTTTCCAGGCCTGCCCGCCATGGCCCCGTGCACCCCACCCCCACCCACCTGCATGGCGGCGATGCCCTGCGCCATGCCGTACACCATGAACACCTGGGGGGCAAGGGGCACCACACAGGAGGATCACTGCACCAATCCATACCTGTAAGCACACCTACAAGGCCCTGCTGCCGCTCTACCACCGCCGGTGGCATGTCACTTCGACGGCCATGACCAGCACTGGCAGATCACTACCGACGACCCACACGTGTACGGTGCTGCGGCCACACAGACCTGCCCACCCGCATGCCTCACCGTGGTCTCGATGCCCTCCGTCTCCAGCGTGTGCGCCGCCTGCGTGCCGGCCCACGTGGCGGGCAGGCGGAACAGCAGGCGGTCGCGCGGCACACGGAGCGCGGCGTACAGGTCCACCAGCGAGCGGACCTTGAACACCAGGCCGGCTGCGGCAGCAGCAGGCGGGCGGCACGGGCAAGGGGTTGGCGTAACAGTGAGCACAACCTCTTGGGCCGCTGCCCACGAGCCTCTGGGAGAAAGAGTGCCGTGGCCCGCGTCCTTCTCGAGCTTTGGGTGGGCTTACGCACGTAATACCGCAGTGCTTGTCTTCACGCGCAGTGCATGTCTTTGTCGTACAAGAAAGCTTTCACCACGGCTTGTGTGCACATGCGGCGTAGTTCCTAGAACGTGCGCTTCGCACACCAGCAAACACGCACTCTCGTACTACGTCCCCGCAGTGCTCTAGAGCACTCCTGTATCAGGTCCGTGCCCTGCCCCGCTCGCGGTGCAGCGCCCTACCCTCGTCGTCCGCCAGGCGTGGGTCCACCTCCGTGGCCACGCGGCCCCACACAACGTCCGTCAGCATGGCGCCCACGTTGACGAGGGCGCGGTCCAGCGGGTCCGAGGCGAGGGCCAGGGGGGAGCCGCTGGTGGGGGTCACAGCCAGCGCGGCGTTGATGGCATTCTGTCGGGGACAAGCGACGTGGACAAAAGAAGCAGGTTGGTACATGCAGCGGTGTGTCTCCCGCGGTCGCAAGGGCCTTAGAAGCCGGTGCAGTGCAGCTGGGAGGCAGCGACGGGGGGTGGGGGCGGGTGGGTGGGTGGGGAGAGGGTTCCAACCAGCTGTGACGGCGCCCAGGTTCAAAAGTAGAGTCCCATCATGGATCGAGGCTTTATAATTATATCATAATTTCCTTGCGCCTCACGTGTCAGCACCCTGTAATGCCGAAAGCTCAAACGGCAGAACAGGCCGCGCTGTCGGAACTTTGAGCAAGCGGACAGTGAGTGCGACACCATGCTCCCCAAGTTAACTAACTGAATTACACATACTATTTACAGCAGTGGTGCTGGTGATACAGCTTCACCAGTGGATCCTTCCTCGTGACAACGCTCTCGCGTCTCGGTGCCGATAAACGCTTCCGGTACAGCGTACCTCAAAGGGCTTGAGTCCTAGAGAGCCTCCAGCAAGAACCGCACGAAGAGTGCCAGCAGACACCACGGCAGCGGCGAGCTTCGCCCCGGGGGTCAGGGTGTCTGCAGGTACCATGTCGGGTTGTCATGTCTACTTTGCGCATCAGATCGTTGGCCATGCGAGCGTACATGCACGCTTGCAACAATATAGGAAATGGATCGGCTCCACTATAGCTCTCGAGACGTATGTACTCACCAAGCGCAAGTGTGTCAGGCACGATAGTGCTCAGGCGTCCCAAGCTCTGAAGCTCGTTGGCAGCAGTCGCAGAAGATGGGGTGACTGCTGCCCCGGTGGCAAGGCGGGCGACAGGGCGCAGCGAGCTGCGAGTGGAGCGCCCGGAGCGGCATTGCCCGGCGACGCGAGGGGCTTTCAAGGAGAGCATGATAGTGATAGGCGAAGTAAGTGTCTTTGTGCTATTCTTGAGCGTGAATCGTCGTGAATCCTGCCAAAACTGAGCGGTCCTTGGCTTATTATCGGCTTACATTGACCCTTGCCACGTCAGGCCGTACTGGTACGACCCTGTAACGCTACGAAGCTCCATGCCGCATGAGTACCGCGTCAGGGGAGCTCCCCTGCACCGGCCGCAAGGCGCAGGCCACAGTAAGCCAGGGGCCCCACAGAATGTCATCTTGTCCCAAGCGCAAGGTAGGGTTACAAACAAATGAAATTGGGCACTGGTACCAGGCCGAAGCATTCTGGTGGCCATTGTTTGGCAGGAAAGCACACTGATTACATTTTTTTTTTCTGTGGAAAGGTTTACAGGTAAGAAGACGGGAAGGGACAGGCCAGCGGGAGTCCAAAACCCAACCAGCACAGGCAAGCACCAGCACCACCGAAGACCCAAACCCAGCACATGCACAGCCACACACCAACGGTAGGAAGGGCAAAATCAACAAGAGCCACAGGAACGCACTGGCTGTCCTGATTTGCTGACCTAGGGATGTGTGTGTCAGGGAGGGCCAGAGGGCCCCTTGGCAACGGCCCTGACATCCTGTCGGCCCTGGCGAGGGACCTGTTGTACCCTGGTTGTCCCTGCTTGCAGTCAGTGCTGCACAAGTGCGAACACGGCCACGGCCTGTCCTCAACGCCGTATACATGCTTGGTCATGACGCCGTCACCCTACATAAAGCAAGCACACCTGTGTATCTCTTTGCCCACATGTTGCCACGGCCTGCCTTGGCTGCTCATCCCGCACCCCGGGCTGTCTTGGGCAACAAGAGCCCCAGCGTCCCAGGTTTCCCAAAGGCAGGCCACACGGCCTTGAAGTCGATCAACACATTACGCACTCGTTCCGTATCCGAGGCGCTGTTGCAATCGCCCTCTGTCATTGCCTTTCGGTTGGTGATCCGCGTGGCGTGCGCGCCTAAGTGTCGCCTTGGAACTGCCTCGCTGCAGCCAGCGCGTGCAGCGTGTGGGAGCAAGGCATTACTAATAAAAGTAAAAATCTAAGACAAACAGTCCCTGTCGACACAGGCTGGTACCACAGGCTGGTCCCCCGCCAAAAAGCACCGCCCTCGTGCTACCATGTGCGGAGCATGCTGTGCAATTCTTGGATAATGGTCAAAGAGCAGTCACCGACAGCCCTCGTGCAATTCAATTGTCATAATGCAATGTAATCTTGTGAACTGCTCAGTGTCCCCAAGCTGCCATGCACCCCTCTAAGGTGGTGGGTTGAAGGGTCACAAGGGTGTGCAGCGTGAGGGCCCAGCCGCGCCGCCGCCTGGCGCGCCGCAGACATGCTGCATATGAGACCGAGCGCATGGCGCACACGCTGTCTGTAACGTGTCGCCGGGGCTACGGTTCAGGCGCTGTCTGACCCGACCAGCCCGCATGCTGCACATCATCGGGTTGAGCTTCCACTTGCTGCAGTGCGCACAGTTCTTGGTTATAATATATGTCATGTGATGCTTGAACCGTGCATATTCGGCACTGTTAGGAGGGTAGGGACATGGCCTGCTTTCTCGCTGAGACAGAAGCGACGGAGTCACCGAGGCATCCGCGGCGGACGTCAGACCTGGTACCAGAAATCCATCTAGGGCTGATGCAGCGCTCCTGGACTGTGTGCACAGTTCAATACTTCAATCCGAGTCCAGGCTCACCGGGGCCCGCTCGTACAGTGCATGGGGACCTACAAAAGGCCAAATTTGCTCGTTGACTTCAATTTCGCGACTCTCGCACGCTCTCGCTCTCACCTTTTCCTTCACTTATAAACAAAAGCAATCATGTCGGGCAAGGGTGCTAAGGGTCTTTCGGGCAAGGGTGCCAAGGGCACCATGGGCGACAAGAAGCTGGGCGACAAGAGGAAGCCCACGAGCCGTTCCGCAAAGGCCGGCCTGCAGTTCCCTGTCGGCCGTATCCACCGTCTACTCAAGGTTTGTCCGTGTCTGTGCGTTGTTGGTCGACGGATGGGCGCCAGGTGACCGCCGGACTCCTAAACGCTTTTGCATGTTTTCCCCACAGAGCCGTGTGACTGCAAACGGTCGTGTCGGTGCTACGTCGGCGGTGTACGCGGCGGCCATCCTGGGTGGGTCTGGTTTGCAAACGGTCCGCGCGATGCTTCGGGCGACTTTGAAACTTGGCGCTCACGCCGCTGCCTCTCTTACCCGCAGAGTACCTCACTGCTGAGGTCCTGGAGCTTGCCGGAAACGCCTCCAAGGATCTGAAGGCAAGCTTTGTTGACTTGGCAGCGCATCTCAGCAACCGCCTCTTTTCGCTCTTCGCTGAACCTTTTCGAAACTCCATCTTCTATATCTACAGGTGAAGCGTATCACGCCACGCCACTTGCAGCTGGCCATCCGCGGTGACGAGGAGCTGGACACGCTCATCAAGGTGCGACCAGTGCTGCGCGTTGCAGGTGTAACTGTTACCAGCGCTGCCCTTCCACGTTTCCTTGCAATACCCGACTGCTCTAGAGATCCGGTGCAGCTGTGCATACGTGGGCGGCCTGTGTTAGTCATACGTGCTCGAGCCCTGTTTGACCTGTGGTCAAACATGGTTAGGGCGCCTTGAGGTGCCCGACCAGGTCCGACTGCCACAAGCGTCCGCGCACTGTTTGCATGCATTGGAGCATTCATAGTACTCACAATTGTGATCCACCATCACAACGCTAACGGTGCTTGTCGCTCTTCCTCATGCGCCGCAGGCCACCATCGCGGGTGGTGGTGTCATCCCCCACATCCACAAGTCCCTCATCAGCAAGCAGCAGAAGAAGGAGGGCGGCCCCCTCGTCATGTAACGTGCTGGCGGCTTGTGTACCCATCCGTTGGAGTGTCGATGAGGGCTGTACATTACCGAACTGGGTCTCCGCCACCGCGGCGTGACGTGATGACGGCACTAGGCAAGTTAGCATTTGACTTGCAAGCCATGAGCCTGGCACGGAGCTACGGCTTTGACTATCTAGACATTGACCGGTTTGGTGTGAAGTGGGTGAGCTGTCGGACTGTTCGGGCGTTACTGGTGTTGACCTGGGAGGCAGGCGTTCGGGATTACCACGAGTTGTCGTTGCCGACACGTGCATATGGACAAGTCCGCAAGGACCATGCATTCTTGGGGGATGAGCCCTATCTCGTAGCACCTCGTGTGCATATAAGGAGGTACAGTTACTGCATGCTGCTCAGGAGCCTCTCATTTCTGTCCTCATCTGCTGCTGTGCGTGGCAAAGCCACACACAACTTTGTAAGCAACGGAGTCAAGCGAAAACTTGCCTTCTATCCGGAATGTCTGGGGCAATTGCCGTCGTTACTACAGCGCTCGCACAGCCGTGCACCCCAGCACGCCTCGCAGCAGGGGAGCTCCCCCACCTCGCAGCACTCGTGGCGCAGGGAGACCCCTGCTCAGCCTTGTGCTGGATTGGATGCCGCCTTTGATTCGCGGGTTTGCTGCTTATATATGATATGAGCAAGGGATACGACTGGAAGCAGCAGCGGATAGGCAGAAAGCTTAAGGAAAGCTTGGCTTTGCGGCCGTCGTCAGGAAAGCAGGCCCGCAAATGGCTTTGTGCGCGATAGCTGCTAATAAATGAGCCTGTAGCCAAGAAAGCTTGACAAAAAGGCTCGGCAACTCCGCCCTAGCCCATTGACATAACCAGGCATAAGAGCGCTGACCACTAGGCTGCGAACGGGCATGCGCAGACACTTGTCCCATAGCTCGCGATAACACATTGACGGCCGTCATGGATTGTCGCTTAGTTGCGGGGAGAGTGGGGTGGCAGGCAGCACGTGGATGGCCCTTCGTTGCACAGCGCTTGCTGGCCTTCCCGAAGCCCCACCATGGACAGCTGGGGCCCATCACGTCGGAACGAGGTTGCTTAGCGACGCTTGGCGCTTTTGGAACAAGTGCACCCAGCAATGGCAAGGGCAGCTCTGGCGGCAGCAGCAGCGGAAAGCAGCGCAGGCGCAGCGGGCGGCGGACTGGGAACGACAGCCTCGCTGGCCCTCCCTCTCATGGCCAAGACGGAACGCCACACTTAGCATCCAGTGACGGGGAACTGGGTGTGGGGCACGACGGCAGGGAGGACGCGGGCAGTGCGGTCCCTTCCTTGCCCTCCGGCGCATCCCCCGCATCCCCACTGGACCCCGCCGCCCCCTCGCCGCCGCACGTGTCCGTCATGCTGCACGAGGTGCTGGCCGCCTTCCAGCCCGTGCAGCTGCGCACCTACCTGGACTGCACGCTGGGGGCGGGGGGACACGCCGCGGCGCTGGCGGCAGCACACCCGGTGGGGCGGGGCGAGATGGGGTGGGGCTGTGCAAGGCAGGGCGTGGTCGGAATGTGGCTGCGGTGCAACCAGGTCAGGCCAAGCCCTTCCTAGCCTGAGCGTGATGTTCTGTAGCGCGACACGTTGACAGCCACTCATGGGTTTTTAGTGACGGCTTATCACCGTTGCTCGCTGAAGGTTAGAACAAAAGGGTGCGGCCAAGCGGGCATGGCGGCGTGTGCCCTGCGCTGGTGCCCAAGGCTGCACCTGCACGCACCCACACTCTGTTCGCGCCCTATGCGCCCACGCCTTCTGTGCACCCACGCGCCTGTGCGGCCCGCAGGAGATGACCACGCTGCTGGGCATCGACGTGGACCCCACGGCGCACGGCCTGGCGGGGCCGCGCGTGGCCGCCGCCGTGGGGGACCGCGAGGGCTTCCAGCTGCGCCAGCTGCGGGGGAACTACAGGTGGGGAGGCGTTTGGCCGGGTTTAAAGAGCCGGAGCAGCACCTAGGAGCTTTGGACCTGTCCGCCATCCGTGTAGACGAGACGGTGAAACACAGGCCTTTCATGTTCCGCGACAGCTGCTCGGCCTGGGGATCGTCGGCATGACCGTGTGCCAGGGCGCCAGGGCAGCGGTGGTCTCAGCGCCCTCGTAGCCAAACTAACTTGCCGGTGCTGCCATGTCTTCTGCCATGCCCCCCGTTGCTCCACCCTTCCCTGGCCCCCTCCTCCCCCCACCCCCAGCGACCTGCGCGTGCTGCTGTCCTCCGTCAGCTCCCCACCGCCGCGCCCCGACGGCATCCTCATGGACCTGGGCTGCTCATCCATGCAGGTGGGCGGGTGAAGGGGGGGGGGGGCACCGCAGCGGCCAGGTACTTTTCGTGCGGGCGGTCGGGTTTTGCTGTCTTCAAGGTGGGTTACGGGTAAACGCGCGCGATGCACCTTAAATGCCGTGGCAGTCCTACCAATATGCGGTGCCCCTAGCGTGTGCAATACAAGTATACCCTTGCTTGATGAGTACCCTTTGCATCTGAGTTGCCCCAGCCCCAGAAGACGCAGTCCACCCCCCAACTCAGCTCTATCACCCCCCCCCCCCCCCCCCCCCCCCCCCCCCCCCCCCCCCTCCCT
>VFQN01006121.1_pt1 | contig 14086 bp, 11 predicted proteins | sample 3512371 | NCBI WGS metagenome assembly VFQN01 (sample SAMN10412370, study PRJNA504923) | tailings metagenome | isolation source: Replicate 2 from Balatoc abandoned mine | place: Philippines: Itogon, Benguet | collected 2017-08-28
TTAAATGTTATGAATAATCTCCGTTATTTTACGAATCAGTCATTCTTGAAGCGCAACTTATCGAAGAAATATGATCGCAAGGATTCCTGATTCGATCTTCTCTCAACTTATCAATGGTTATCTACTCCAAGACGATTATCAACAACTTCTAAATACCTCGATAAAAGAATTCGGGATTTTGAGAAAGAAGACAATTCTCTATTCACTGACCAATGATGCTTCGTCAAAGTACCTTAAGGATGAAAGCTTTCGAAATGCTTTACTGGAAAAGGTTGAGAATCCTTTAATTCAAATACGAGTTACACTTGATACAACTCAACTATTAGCTTGTTTAGATATATTTGCAATAAATCCCGTCTATCTAAGATGCAGAGACCTAGCACCTGTTAGATGTGGATTTCCTTATATCCCAGCACTCAAAGAGATTGACTTTGATTATGAAGATTCAGATAACACTGATCCAATAGATCTATCAACATATTCTGATGTTCAAAGTGTAAGATTCGTTGATTTCGATGAACTAAGGGATCTATCACCGCTCAGTGAATGTCCGAGAATAGAGCTTCATCGGTGTCACAAGATTCAAGACTTTTCATGTTTAAGGAAACAAAAGTTTTTATTTATTAGTGAAAATGAGAGTTTGAAGGACGTGAGAAACTTTCAAAATATTAAAGTAGTGTGTTTAAGACAGTGTGAAAACCTCATCGATGTTAGTCCACTCTTCGGTGTTTATGATCTATCACTCATCGGATGTCAACAAGTTCGTGATATTTCAGGATTAGGAAATCATCAGAAAATCAATATCTCATTTTGTTCATTTTTTCTCCAAGGTTATGATGCTCTTCAGCATATCCCTCATGTCAGGCTCGAGGCATGTAACATCTCGAATGTATCATGTTTGAGATATGCCAAGTCAGTCTCGCTGGAATATTGTGGATTATTGGCTGATGTCAGTCCACTAAGGGGGATTGAGAGGCTAACTCTAACCGGTTGCTCCAATAACTTGCGAGATATATCTTCGATTACAGTAGTTCCTTACCTGAAATTAGATGAGTACTTGATCAACACAACCCATTCATTCGATAAGACAAAGAATTTATCGATACTATGTGGCGACTCCACTCATTCATTTGATAAGACAAAGAATTTATCCATACTATGTGGTCGATATGAAACAAAGAGAATAGATATATTTCATCCTGCTGTTAATGAGATTCATATCTATAACAACGCTGCTGTGGAAGCATTTCTCCTCGCTGCTCCGATACTTCATAATTTAATTCATGTAACATTTTGCGATGTTGGGAAAGGACAAGGGAAAGAATTAAAGATTCTAAACTGTGAAAATATTCCCAAAATTCATTTAATTGATTGTATTATTCTAAGTATGGAAGGTTTGGGTAGAAATCGAGAGGTTCGTATGATAGGATGTCGGGGAAAGGAGAAAGCCGATGTGAGCAATTTAAAGAATGTTCCAATTGTTTACATCAAGAATTGTCAAGGATTCATAGGTTCAGAAAGCTTAGTAACTGTGCCTCGTCTAAAGCTTGAAGGGAATAAGTAAAACGCTATCTCTTTGAAATAACTAAAATTAATGGAACCGAGGCAATTATCAGACATTTATAATAATAGTAAATAATTCCAATCTCTATCTTTTAAATCGTTCAATAACATCAGATTAATTGATATATTTTGTAAATGGCAAATGATAGAATCCTTAGTTGTTCGTCTGCTGTTGAGTCGTTCTTCATTCCCAAATGACGGTAACTCTACTATTCTTAATATCCAGACAACCTTTCTCCTTTTGATAAATTCCTCCCTTATATCTATTTGACGTCGAAGATACCTGGTATAAATCCACTCCTTTCAACGCCTTTATCCACAGAAAATGCTTTAACATTGATCCTCACGAAAGGAATTCCGCTGAATATTCGTTGATATCTGTTGATATCTTCTTTCATCAACTTTTTCAACTTTCTGCAATTGATGATGATTAAACATTGTTGGTTTCTTAAACAATTTATATCTCCTAATTCATCGCATCCCTCTAAATGAATATGAGGAACATTCTTTAATCCTACTAATCTGTGCAACTTATCACAAGACACCAAACATAAACTCTTCACTTTACCCAAGCCTCTCGTATCCTCGAAGTTGCTGCAATCATGAACAGTTAGATGTTGGACATTTGCTAAATGCCTTCCATTCGCTAAACCATCGCAATGGCTAAGGGTAACCTTATATATTGATCTAAGTGGAGAGAGAAGAATATACCTCGATAAACCAGATAGTAATATATCAGAGTTTCCTTGCCCTAAGCCTTCTAAACTAATCACTCCACAACTGAAAACCTTAAGACGATGTACGCGACCCAGTTTACTTATATCCTTCATCTGATGGCAGCCAATGATTGTCAAATCATATACTCCACCTAAACTACTCACATCTTCTAATTCACTTATGAAATAAAAGTATAACTTATGAGCATTAGATAAAGCATTCACATTTTTAAACCCTCTTCCTCTACTAGAACGGAACTGCAATTTCTTCACATTTGATAAAACTGACAAATCAGTAAAATAACAATGATTAAAATCTCCAAGCTGTAATGAAGAAGGAAATGAAGCTTCAGGACTAATTTTAGCATGGTGTAGATTAAGGAATCGAATGTTGGGGAAATAAGAAGGATCAAAAGAGAAGTACGAGTTTGCATGCATGCAAAATAAAACCAAATATATCAGATTCGCAAATATAGGCAAACCTGAATATGGCGGATAAACTGCGGCAGCAAGATCTAAATATTTTACAGTTTGAAATATTGACACATCATATGATCCACCCCAACATAAAGATACCCTTTCATGGCTTCCTAATCCTTGCAAGCTTAATTTAGGACAGCGAGTAATCTGAAGTTCAGGAATATTCCCAAATTCTGAGATCTCTAACAGGTTTATGAGAGAATCAAGCACCAATCTCTTCAATCCAGGTATAAAGTCTATTGCAATAAGACGAGAAGAATCATAGATTTCCAATATCTTGACACCCTTTAATCCACATAAAATATCTTTGCCGAAAAACTTCAAATGAACATGATATATGTTACAAAATAAACTCACGTTCACACTCTTTAGTAAAAGCTCGTAGTCGTGAACAATTAGTTTATGAATTCCTGATATTAAATCAGCCCACTTTTTCAAAGTCTTACTCGTCGGATCGGTTATTGTTATTGATATTTGTTGGCTTTTATCCTTCACAAACCCATCAAATACAGATAAAGAATCGGGTAATTGATGGGGATGATAATAGCCAATATAAAGATCATAATAGACTGTCTCGTACTTTGAATACCCGAAGATAAGTTTACTACTGTTTAATAAATTCCTATAATCTCGTTTGTTCAAGTATTGTTGAATGATTCTTAATGTTTCTGTGGGAATCACTTCGAAGGTATCCATTTATGATACGAAAAGGGAAGGTGTCAAAAGTTGTTAGTTGTTTGCTGTTGATTATTTATTTTTTATTGTTTATTTGTTGGAATGAGTCGAAGGGACTTAGGAGGAAGCAGCCGTAAAATAACTGTTATTGTTGGCCGTTGACCGTAAAAGACCTTCGTAATATTATGTGCATGTCTTCGTAAAAAGGTTTTCGTGAAATTCGATGTTTAGCGTAGCTTTGTGAAAGGTCACTCGAGAATTCCTTTTTTTTTCTTTTTTTTTAAAGAAGGCCTGTGCATTAATGGACTGAGAGAGTGTGTACTTCTTCCATTCTTTAACGGATTCTATTCACAATAGAAAATTATAATAATGCCATGGAAGGGCAAATGATCTACCGTATAGAAAGTAAGTAGGCTCAATCCGATTCTGTTTATTTATCATTTCGAATGCGACTATTAATAAACTGGCTGAGTAGAAAAAGGTGATGCAATGCATGAATCACATAGATCTTTAGATACATTAAGATCGACATCTAGTTATACATAGACTTCTGAACTTTAAATGTACAACGAAGCTGCAAACACTACTCCACGACGAATCTTATTCGATCCTTCTGTAAACATTGTCACTAATTCATGATTCCCTATCGATAATGATGCTGCTGCTAACTGTCTTAATAATTCGTCTAATCGTCGCAATGAACGGATTATCGATCCTTCAAACACTTCAGATATCTTGCAGATCTCAACAAACTTCTGTCCTTTAGCCCATGCATAAGTCACATCAATTAATATTGGATTAAAAGAATTAATATAATCATTCTCATCTACATTCATATGACAATCTTTATATTGATGTATCACTTCTTTAATCACTTGTAGCATATTACGATATGGTTTATGCATCTCGGATCTAAACTTCAATATGCTTTGCTCTGACGCACTTCCACTACCTCCACTACCTCCTCCTGCGCCTTCACTGTGAACAAAACATGATAATAAAGCGACAGTTTGTTCAATCGATAATTCATTAAATAAACCACTAAACACCATATTTGTGATAATAATCTCATCACCAGCTGTTATTTCACATGCAAATCTTCCTTTAGTTGTTAAGATATTCTCCATATCAATATATTCTAATTTCTTTAATAATTTCTTCATCTTTCTTAATTCATCTTTCATTATCACACTTTGTAATTCATTCGCTTGTTTCTTCAATTTCAAGATTTCTTCTGTCAATTGTTGTTTCGTTTGATATTTCTCTAAATTCTTCAGATAATATGATTGGACGACAGGTGATTCTAATTTAGAGATATTCGAATATTTATTATGTTCTAATCGCTCAATCACATCAGATTTTCGATCCATTAATTGATATATTTTATCAATATTAGGATCATTAATACCTAAATCAGTTTTAGGATCTAAATAAGGAACTCCCTCTTTATTACCACTCGACTCCTTCTTATCCGTAGAGGCCGCTACTGAAGGTACCGCTGGATTATTCCCAAATCTTCTTAATATTTCATTAATACAATTCTTAATATTCAGACGATATTTCTCCTTTGATAAATCTTTTGGGATATTTAATTTTATTGCTGATAAAGTTGAAATACAATCTAATCCACATTGTATTAACATCATTTCATTCTTTCCTTGGCCGCTACTACTATCAGTATGACCGTTTTCTTGTAATAATCTTGGTGCAATATCTAATCCATTGTCTTTATTACGTGATGATAAATGACATACTTCAATCATTATCTCTAATATGTATTCTGAATCAGGTAATTTCTTTGGTGTTAATTTACCAAGATAATAACTCATATTTAAATGTTTTGACATATGTTTCGCATTCCCTAAGATCTCGGATGTTTTCTTAATATCAACAATAACACCCCAACCATAAAGAATATCACTATGTTGTAGTTGTAATAAACGTCCATTCTGTAAAAAAGGTAAAATATAAGCACTAATCATTGTCTTTTGATTTAATTCTTCGTGTAATTTACTTAATAATTCTTTTAATGTAAAATATTCTTCAACAACTGATTCTTCTTCGACTAAAATGGCAGCTTTCTCTCTTTCTAATTCTTGTGCCTCAATTAATAAATTGGGTGCATTTGCTTCTTGTTGGTATTGATGAAAGGATGATTTAATTAAATTGGATGGATCAGCACCTTCTACTCTTAACATATTTAAAACCATGTTATAGGAGATATGATAAGAGGAATATAATGGATCTGATGCACCATAAATCATGTTCTTCACAACATCTGGTTCCATTTTCTCATCAATCATCTGGATAACAATACCTTTATCATCTTTACCACGTCTACCAGCACGTCCAGACATCTGGATATATTCACCGGACGTAATCCAACGAAAGTCTTTCCCGTCATACTTCCTAGTTGCAGTGAAAACAACAGTCTTTGCAGGCATATTAATACCAATAGAGAAAGTTTCTGTAGCAAATAACAATTTAATTAATCCTTCTTGAAATAAGATTTCAATAATTTCTTTTAATATTGGTAATAAACCACCATGATGTATACCAATACCACGTTTTAATAATGGTAATAATGTAATAATCTGTGGTAATTGTTTATCATCTTCTGATAAAGCATCAATTGCATTATTAAATACTTGTTCAATTAAAAACTTCTCATCTTCTTTATTAAAATCCATTTTTGACATTTGTAATGCATATGTTTCACAATCTTTCTTTGAGAAAGAGAAGATAATACATGGATCTAAAGATCTTTCCATAATTAATTTCACAATTTTCAATAAATCATTTTGAAAATTTTTAGTTAATTGTTTACGTGATTTCTTATCATTTCCACCACCATTTGCATCATTTGAGACTTCGAATTCTCCTAATGGATTTGTTTGTAATGTTGACATTGCGCGTTGAAAATTATCGTCACGAAATTTTGCTTTTTCATCAACAACAAGAAAGATTCCTTCGGCATTCGCTGGGAACAGATAATGCTGCAGTGGTACTGGACGATAGTCAGTGTAAACAACATGACATGGTTGATGGTGGATCTTAGAAACCCTAGAAAGAAATAAGCAATGTTCATGCATTTCATGCTTATACAGAATTTTCTTACCAAGAAACAAAGGACTGGGCATTTGGAATGGTGGCCGATAAGAAAACAAATCTCACTTTATGTGGTAATAGAATAATACTCTCTTCCCACACCACACCACGCTCTTTATCTCTCATATAATGAACTTCGTCATAAATGACCCAAGCGACTTCTCGTACAACTTCTGATCCACGATACAACATACTTCTTAAAATCTCTGTTGTCATAATTAAACAAGTAGCATTCGGATTAATCGTCATATCTCCTGTCATGAGTCCAACATCACCAAATTCTTCTTGTAAATCACGATATTTCTGATTACTTAATGCTTTAATTGGAGAAGTATAAATGACACGCTGTTTATCACGGAGAGATTTAGCAATAGCATATTCTGCAACAGCGGTTTTACCAGCAGATGTGTGAGCAGCAACTAACACTGACTCATCACGTTCAATGTATCCCACTGCTTCACGTTGGAAACCATCAAGTTGAAATTTGTAAACCTTTGCTGGTGGTTTTGGGACGTTTACATCTGTCGGTTCGTTAAACTTAGCGACCTAATGAAAGGGACATTAGAGTAAACAAGAGAAAAGAGCAGCGAGCTTACCTTGGTTGTTTCGTCGCCATCATGGTCAGGTTCAGTGTCATGCGTTCTCTTACCAAGAAGAGAGGAATCTTCCGCTAACGCCACACCTCTACTATTGACCGAGGAGCTTGAAACTGCAGGCAGCTGAAATGAGGTTGAACCCGAGGCGACTGAAAGGCCTTTAGTCTTTACAGGTTTGCTGCTGGCTCCACTACTTCCTTCAAACACATCAAATAACGACAGATCCATGGTCTCTTATCTCTTGTGGTATTTCAATAAATCGAATGACGCTTTGGATATCTTAAATCCTGAAGAAAACTGAAAAAATTTGATGAAATCTATCGTAGTGAAATGAATGAATGGGAGAAGGAACCGTTTTTTCAAAAAACAAAACACGAACGAATCGTTCTTGAGAATAATGTTTGAAAAAACGATTAACTCCTAGATTGTCGACAGTTTTTAACACTTCTATTTGCTCGCCGGAAAAGTTTGAACACTCTATCGCGAAGAAGAATCAGGCGTAAACAGTATGCTTGTATTATTACTAGTGTTGAGCATTGCGGTGATTTGCTTCAGTGATCCCGTTTCGGTCTCTGTGAAAGTAAGAATGCTTGGAGTTTTGAACTGTTTTTGATGAGACGGTTATAGGTCATAAATTATGCTGGCGAACCAGTTGAATTATTTTGGATTAATACATTTACCAGAGAAGTGGAATATGTCCCTCAAACAAAGAAACCCATTAGAAATAGCACAGAAGCCGTTATTAATAGCTATGAGACTCATCAATTCGAAATACGACTACTGCGTGATGACCCAGAGGCGACTGTAACCTTCACGAAAGGTCCTGAGGATGAGACTGTAATTGTTCGATATAATGAGGATGAAGGGAGGTTAGTTTTAGAGCAAGTGACTGACCTTAATAAACTATTCAAATATGTGGAAGAGGAAATATCCAAATGCTATAATGATTATGACAAAGAATCGGAAGCCCTTTCTAATTGTGTATCAGAAGCTGTATTAAGTGAAGTTCGTCGTTTAGAAAGGACGAAAGGAGTGATGAAATATTATCAATCTTTAATGGGACAACAGCTGAGAGATTACTCTTGTCAAGATCCGAAGTTAAATCATAGTAGTGCTTCAAAAAACGTTCGTTTAAAATTTTTAGGGGAGAGTTTCAATGCAGGCGTTTATTTAGATACTGATCAAGCGAAAGTGTATGCTATCAATGATTTTATCACCGCAGAAGAATGTTCTATCCTACGACAGAATGGTCGACCAATACCGAATATGAGTTCTCATCCTTCTCTTACTGTAAACTATAACATTCAATCAAGAGAAGATCCTTTATGGTAAGTCTTTTTTCGAGATGTATGATACGATACCTTGTCTAACGTTCTTTCAGGAATCTATACTCTCGTTCTGTCTATTTTGCCAACTACATTGGAAAATATAATATAAGACTTGGAGGACAAGATGGTATTGTACTCTCAAAGTATACTGTAGGCGAAGAAATTAAGTAAGTGGAAGTGTTTTTCTTTAATTTTGAAAGTTTACGCCTCCTGGATAGATCGCACTGTGATGGTCTTTGCAACGGAGAACAGTTTAATAAAGGGGACTACGTAACTACTGTCTTATTTGACTGCTCAGTAAGTTACTTTTTATGTCAGCATGATTATTTCGCTTGATGGTCGTTTTTAGCAACCTATTAGCGGTGGGGATATCATCTTCGCTGAAGCCAACGTGTTCATGCCAGCAGAAACAGGCCAAGCTATCTTTATTACCTATAAAGGTGAGAATGGTAAGATGGATGAAGGATACAGTAAATATAGCACATGTCCGGTCACGCAAGGAGAAAGATTTCTCGCTCGGTTAATGCTCCGTGAAGGAACTCCACTCATTCATGCTCGACCAAGCACAAGAACATCACCTTCACCTAATTCTGAAAGCTTTGATTCTTCGGCACATGAAAATGAAGAACTCTAACATAATGTTAGAATATATGTATTTCATTAGCTACAGTTATTGTTTGACATTTTCTCGTGTGATTGGTATCAACTTACACATTTTCATAATCTGAGAAAAAGAAAACTTTAAAAAATATGAAGAAGTTAACTTTAATAGAAATAGGTCGGGAGGGGTAATCGTATTCGATTTCAAAGAAAATATATTCTACTGTTTGATAAGTGTGACTCTGGTTAATTAGACTTTGGAGGGAGTATAAGGCGCGATCTTGCGATCCGCCCCGCGAGGAAGATCTTTCCACTGATTACGAGCTTCGGTCACATTAAAATGCTTAAACCCCCCTTCAAGATAGCTATCAATCTGATCAAAACGATCACTTCCCCAAAATAAAGCATCCCCATCAATGATGGCAGAAGGAACGCCAAATATCCCGGCCTTTATTGCGTCATCTGTGTTCTTTTTCAATTTATCCTTAATATCCTTCTCTGATGCACGCTTAAAAAGCTCATGACCATCAAGTTTGCACTTCTTCGTTGCTGCAAGAATATTTTCGTGCAAGGTGATGTCTTTACCGAGACCCCAACAGGTATGCAACAGCTCTCGACTGAGTTGAAGTCTATCCTCATCGTCTTCTACAGCTGTAAGAGTGCGAAGAGGAAGTAAAGGGTTGAACGGATGGGCAGGTGGCAACTTAAAAGGAATGGAAGACATATGAGCTTGTCGGGAGCAATCCAGGAATATGTGATCTCTCTTCGCTGGAATTTCAGCAGGTCCCTTTTGACCATGCGCATTCAATAAACCAGCAAATAAGATTGGTATAGGAATGATTTTCAGGTTCCCAAACTTCGGTTTAATAAAAGTAAACAACTTATTTGCAAAGAAGTACCCATATGGACTAATGGGATCAAAATACCAGATTAACTCCTTTCTTGGAAGCTTGGGCATATCTCCTCACTGCACGTTTTTGATCAATTGTCGAAGAATCTTATCTTATTTGATGCTATCCTTTACTCTATCTATAATACTTTGCTTTCTTCACCTTCGTTTCAAGTTGAACTTCTCAGAAAACATCATCAAATCGCTTCTTAGTAGATTGAAGACGCGAATAAAGCGCCTCCGATCCGCCAAAATGGCGTTTTAAACATTGGTTCCGCCGACATCATTTTCCATCATTTTCCTCATCGAAGTTTGGAACGATCATGTTAAGGCAGACAACGAGAGCGATTATAAACTCTACGAGACCTGTTGAAAGAATCATCTGCCCAAGCGTTTTTGTTGGGGGTCAGAGACTGTATCATAAGAGTGCAGCTGTCGAGAATGAATTAATTGTTGGTGGATTGGTGGCTGCTGGTGGAGCAATTACTTTACAGTACGCGATTGCAGCTTATCGAAATTATCAGGCTTCTCGACCACCACCAAAACCTGAAGATGAGGCCAAGGAGGCGAAAGCTACTAAAACCGAAGCTACTGAAGCTCCTAAAGCTAAGAAAGCTTCGGCTGGTGCTACTGGTTCCACTTCCTCAAATCCAAATTCTTCTCCTTTTGCAACTTGGTTTGCAAGAAACTTTTATGATGGTGGATTTGAAGAGAAAATGTCAAAGCGTGAAGCTGCTTTAATCCTTGGTATTCGAGAATCTGCATCAGTTGAGAGAGTGAAAGAGGCTCATCGTCGAATTTTGTTATTAAATCACCCTGATCGTGGAGGAAGTGCTCATATCGCTGCAAAAATCAATGAAGCCAAAGATTTGCTTCTGAAAGGAAAGCAATAAAAATCGTAGAATCTTTCTTTTTCCTCCTATTTCCTTACTGTAAGTAATGTGCTGTAATTAATGTGCGAACCACTCCTTAAGCTCTCCTACTTGATGGTTCAAGAAATTTGAATCCCTTTTACTAATCATCATTTGTAACATAGAGTGCTTTCCACCTTTTGAAATAATGTTCACTACTCATTTCAATCATCCTTGAAGCTGCTCGTTGAAACGCAAAACCGAGTTCTTTGATTGAAGCTAATTCTCCCTCATAGACATTAATCTCTTCTTGCTGTCCCATGGTCAGTCTCTCAACAGCTGCATCTACAGATGATGAAGAGAAGAGATAATTTCAGTGATGAGGGGGAAACTTACTATACTCATGATTTCTACCATACCGCACAGATGAATTATTCTCTGAGGAAAGAGCTTGATTGTTGATTTCTGGCTCCTCTTTTGCATCAATTTCTTCCCATGTCTCTTCCTGCTCATCAAAAAGATGTGACGGGTTCGTTTCTGAAACAAATAACAACCTAATATTATGATTATATAATTCATCAATAAGAGTAATGAATCTTCGCGCAGAATTATGAGTGAGTTTTGATAACCGTGGAATCCCAAATAAATACACAGAATGAAAATATTTCGTTAAAGCTTTATAATCAGATGCACCACGATCTTCCTCGCATAATGTTGTAAAATCTACAAAACAGATTCCTGCTTCTAAGTCACCGGTTTTAATCGTCATAGTTCGATTAAATGAAACTGGAATCTTAACTGCTCCGTGAGGAAGGTATTCGACCTCTTTTGATCGATCCATCAAGGTTAGCGACAAATTCAAGAATTTTTCTCGTTCTTGATAATACAGTCTTCTCAAATTCTCGATGTTTTCGAGGGAATTTGGAGAAAATGATGTATTCGTTAACGCGATACTCTCACTAATACGATAATCATTTTCACCATTCAATTCACGTACCAGACACTCTTTCTCTAATTGATCAATAAATGGTAAGAAATCACGACGATTCATACCATCAGCGTAAAGATCTTTGGGTGGTCGATTCGACGTAGCAACAAGGACAGTTCCATGAGACCACATCTCACCAAATAATTTAGATAAGATAACTGCATCAGCAATATCTGTCACTTGAAACTCATCAAAGCATAATAAATTCGCTTCTCTAGAGATTTCTGTTGCTATTTGTCGAATAGAATCATGTGAAGAAGATAGATTGAGGTGGCGACTTCTTCCAAATTCTCTCAGCAGCTTTTGTTTGTGATCATGGATTCTCTTATGAACTTCAAGCATAAATTGATGAAAGTGAACACGTCGCTTCTTTTGGATTTGAACTGATTGGAAGAACATATCCATCAGCATAGATTTCCCTGACCCCACCGGCCCATATATGTAAAGACCTCGTAATCGAGGTTTTGGAGTAGGATCTACAGGACGATCTCTGTTTAGTTGAGAATCTTCGACTTTACTCTTACTCTCCTCTTCATTCAACTGATTGAAATCGAAACTTTGAATGTAACTGCGCAGTTTTTCAAGAGTTTTTATCAGTTTCCATTGATGTCGATCTTCTTTGAGTTTCTGTTGTTTTACGAGATCATTATAGTGACTGGAGAGAGATTGAAGTGTAGAATCACTAAAGAGGCGTCGGCCCAAGTCTAATGGAGTCTGAAAATAGATGTTTCGAGAGAACCTTTGCCAAATCATTTCTTACTTCATTTTCTCAAAACAGAAGGATTTCAGAAATTGGCGTTATAGGCAAGAAGATCTCTAGATTCGCAAAACTCTAGATTTTTAAGAATTCTAATTCTTTCCTCATTTTCCTTATTTCTTCATCATCGGAAGACTTACTTTATTCACCAAAACAAAACAAAATGCAGATTTTTATTAAGACGTTAACAGGCCGAAAGCAGGCTTTAAACTTCGAGAATGACAGTACAGTTGCCTCCGTCAAGCAAGCATTGCAAGAGAAGGAAGGTATCCAAGTTGATCAAATTCGTTTAATTTACAGTGGAAAGCAGCTAAGCGATGAAAAGACTTTAGAAGATTACAATGTTACTGCAGGAGGAACCATTCACATGGTTTTACAACTTCGAGGTGGTAATTAAATTGAAAATCTTGTAGTTACAGTCATCCGCCTACTTATTTCCTCATCACAATCTTTTCGTGTTTCTTTGTGCATATTTGAAAATTTTTTAAACTCGGAAAGTAAGTTAAGATAGGCAAGTAGGAAGTAATTTGTGGTTGATCAAAAGAAAATGTGATAAGCTTAAGTTAAAATAAGACACATTTATTGATTTCTTCTTCTTTCATTCAAACTCGATTCAACATAACCTACTTTGAGATAGCAAACGTAGCTGAATGCAAATGATCTAACGCCTGTAAATGGCAAGTTAAGAGATAGAGTAAAATGAATTGAGCACCTTACATCGTTTGCTGGCACATAATCCTCTGAGTTATGATAGCGTTCAATATTTTTATCCAAGAATCTATAGAATCAATAAAGTTAATTCATTGACGAAATAAATGGTCATTCTACCTTAAAAGATCAGTGAGGTTTGACAAGATACGATTCAGATCTCTCGGTGCCATGACTATATGTGACAACAAACGAGGCAAACGAACTATAGTGTACATCAAGAAAACCTCTTAAGCTCAAATACAATATTACCGTAGAATCTTAATAAATGATGAGCACCATAAACATCACAATAATTCTCTTCGGTGCATTGCTCTAGAATCTTATCAAACTATCATGCAGGAAAACTGTGTCAAGATTATCAGAAACTTCTGTCAAAGGAATCTTACCTGATCTCGCTCTTGACGAAATAGCAGAATGGAAGGTAAACTTTTATTGAACTGAATTTTTAATCCATGAAAGAACGCGCGATATTCCGTCAGCTAGAGAAGGTTGTTATTGATTAAGTCGGATAGTAAAAACTGGACTCTCACCTCTTGACTCTTGGAATTTTTTTCTAAGAAATCATTAATGATTGCAGCGACTGTTAAATTTGGTTTTACTGGGAGTAAGACTAGTTTGCGAGGATTCTTGGTAATAGCCTTCCAATCGTCTAAAAGAAGGCGTTTTAAACCAGCTGGAAGTTGAATCTTTGAAACAAGATCAGGATCATCATCGTCATCATCAACTAAATCACTTTGAAGTAATGCTTTCCTCTTCCTAATGACTTCTAATTGTTGGGCTTCCTCACTTTTAGTAGATCTAGACTTCTTTCTGCTCTTTGTAGA
>VFQN01006122.1_pt1 | contig 14084 bp, 22 predicted proteins | sample 3512371 | NCBI WGS metagenome assembly VFQN01 (sample SAMN10412370, study PRJNA504923) | tailings metagenome | isolation source: Replicate 2 from Balatoc abandoned mine | place: Philippines: Itogon, Benguet | collected 2017-08-28
CTCTCACGCGCCAGGTGGCATTCACGCCTTGCCGATACTGGTCGTCCCCACAGCTTACGTCCTCCTCTCCCCACCCCTGGCCATGATACCTTTGTGCGTTTGTGGTGCACCGCCGTGCACAGCTGCACACGCGCTGCTCCTGGTGCGTACAACAGCCAGCGCCTGCAGAATCCATTGTGACCGGCATAAAGCGACGAAGGAAAGCAGCAGATGTGATTGCCACACTGGCAGACCCCCGAAGGTTACAGCGTCTGTGAAGTCCAGCCGGTCAGCCACTGCACGCAATACCATCATGTTACCTTTTTGGACAGTTTAAAGTAGGGCATGAGGTTACGGCGCAGTCCAAGGGGAACTCCCCTCAAGCCTGCCGCAGTCCGGCAGCTCCCCTGCTCGCCGTTCAACACCTAAACACGCCGCGTCGTGTTGACATATGCGTCCTAGCACCCTGCCATGTAAACGCCGACAACGTGGAGACGTGTCCGGGTGAACCCGCAACACAGCACGACCTGCGTAAAGCAACCACACATGCCCTGACACATGCTAAAAGAAGCCATACAACCTCGACCCTTAACAACGATACACTCGCACCCTCGACAAAATCCCAAGCCGGCATGTAGAGGGCTCCTATGCCGCAACCCTGCAGTTCCAGGCAGCTCCACAACCAGGCGTGACATTGGTAACGGACAGCCCTCTAGAGGGCCCTTCACCTTCGAGTAGTGGTACAAACGATGATGCGTCCGCATGCGGCCAAGTCTTACCAAAATGCTGACAGGGCTAACCACGTGCCTGCGCAACCCTGCATGCGTTATTTGCGCCGGTTTGCCTCACTGCCCCGCATTACCCCAGCCGCTTTCGCCATCACCCCCATGCATGACCGATAGAACACCCCCCATGGTACCCTCGGGCCCTGCCCCAGCACTACCGGCCCCTGGGCCGCACCCCCAGCCCCTGCGGCCGCGCCCGGCCCGCCGCCGCGCCGCCGTCCTTGCCCCGCGCGAACGTCAGCGAGTCCAGGAACCCGCCGCCCAAGCCCCCGCCTCCGCCCTTGCGCCGGGTCTCCTCCTCCAGCGCCGCCGCGTACCGGCTGGCGTCCTCCGCCTGCGCCCGCGCCTTCTCAGCCGCACGCTTCGCCAGCGCAGCCGCCACCACCGGCCGGTCATCATCCTCCCCAGCCCCTGCACTGCCACCCCAGTCCGCGCCACCCCCGTAGCCGCCGTCAGGTGACATGGAGCGCTGCGCTCGCCGCCGCCCGCCAGCGGTGCCGCCGCCGCCCCCAGCCTCAGGCTCCCCCACGCCCCCGCTGCCCTCCGCTCCATCCCCGGCGCCGTTGGGTCCGTTGCCCCCAAACAGGTCGGCCAGGGCCGAGTAGTTGATCTTGTTGGACAGCTTCTTGGCCTCCAGCAGGTTGCGGGTGGCGCCGGCGGCGTCGTCGGCGCCCTGCACCTGCTCCTTGGACTGCGGCAGGTGGGGCAGGTGGGGCAGGTGGGGCAGGTGGGGCAGGTGGGGCAGGTGGGGCAGGGGCCCGCAGGGTGCGGGAGAGGGTAGTCAGGATGCGGCATGGAGCAGCCGGCATACAGATTGACGGCAGGCGGCGGGTCGAGCCTCAACAATTGAGTGCTAGTTCACGTGCAGGCCTGCGGTCAACGGCAATCACAGACAGCAGAAAGTAGCCGGATCGACTGGTACCGCACGGTGTGCTGCCTGCAGTGCCATGCCATATTGCTCCCCGCCGCAAACCCACCTTCTTGCTGTACCTCCGCTTGGGCTTCCCATCCGCCTTCTGATCCGCCGCGGCCGCCTCCGCCGCCGCCTTTTTCTGCTCCTGCTTCTCGATCCAGTCCTTGTTCATCTCGACCCACAGCTGCTCCCGCATGGTGGCCTCCTCCTCCGTGGCCAGGTACATGCTGATGTCGGCGTCGTCAACATCCGACAGGTTGTCCTTCTCGCCCTCCTCCTCCTCCCCATCCTTGTCCCCATCGCCGTCCTCCTCCCCGCCGCCCAACGCCGCCGCTGCCGCAGCCGCCATCGCCTCGCCTGCGTCCGCCACCGCTGCGGCATCGCCCCCGGCCGCAGCTGCCGCCGCCATCACCGCCGCTAGCCCCGCCGGGTCCGCATCCCCGTCCAGGTCCGCCAGCCGCCGACGCTTACTCCCTGCCTCCGGTTCCGTCGCGTCGGGCCTCTTGGCCCCGCTGACCACCTCCCCATCGCCCGCGCCCTCCCCTTCCGCGCCGCCCGCCGCCGTCGCCGTGGCTGTGGCTGTGACGGTCACCTCCTGCCCGTCGTCCATCATCCGACGATGCCGCCGCGGCGGCAGCGGCGCCGTGGCCTCCTCCGCCACCTTGCCCCCCAGCGCCCTGGCCAGCCCCTGCAGCTCAGAGCTGTGCAGCGCTTCGTCAAAGTCCTCCTCCTCCTCCAGCTGCTCGAGGTCCTCGGCGCCCAGCACAGCGCCCGCCGCTGGCCCAGCCGGCCCCGCCGTCGCCGCCGCATCTCCAGCGGCAGCATTCGTGTCGCCACTTCTCCCCCTCCCTCTCCCTCTCCCCCGCCCTCTCCCCCTTCCCCTTCCCCTTCCCCTCCCTCTCCCCCCATCCTCTGCAGTGTCGAGGGCTCCGCCGCTAGTGCTGGGCCCAGCACCGTCGCTAGGCTCGGCGGCCGCCGCCTCCCCGCTCTTCCCCTCCTCTGGCCCTTTGCCCTGGTCGTGCTCTTTCCCAGCTGCCGCTGCCTCCTCCGCTGCATCCGCCGCCGCCAGTGCGCGCTCGTTCTCCTCATGGCGGCCTGGCGGTCGCGGGAGTACGGCAGCAGGCTCAGGAAGGAGGCGGGGTGGAGGCAGGACGTGAACGCACAGGCTGTTACTACGCGTATCACCGAGCAGTGTCTGCTGGTGCGCTCGTTGGCCACATTAACGTCCTTGTCAGGGAAACGCTTTGTTTTTTCCACAACGGCAGACTCGACTAGTGTCCTAGGTTACGCAACCTCAGCTGCACATCGTGCCAAAGTCTCACCGACACGTGTTCAGTGGACTCTGTGCGGCCCTGGCCGCTCCTCCACGCACACCCTTTTCCCGGGCGCCAGGGCCCACATCCCTCGCCCGCAGGCCCCTGTGTCCACCCACGTCTGTTCCGCTCCTCGTCGTCCTCGTCCTCGGGCGGCCCCTCGATGGCCAGCAGTTCCTCCACGCCCTGTGGCGCAGGGAGGGACAGGAAGACGGGAACAAGAGGTAACCAAGTCAGCAGCTCGCCCGACACAGAAACCCAGGATTTCCCGAGGGGGGCAAAGGGTATTTATGGATCGACCCCGTGCATCAAGCACGATAAGCGTGCTAATCGCAAACATAGAGAGCAGCAAAATGGCCTCGTCTGTGCTCTACCTTTTCCAGTGCAGTGGCAGTTCCTGCCATCTCATTGTGAGTCCATACTGAATGGATCATCGCTGGCCATGAGCCACTCCCGCTGTACATGCGCCCACCTTGAGCAGCAGCGGCCGCTTGCCCCCGAACTGCGCGCGCACTCGCTGCCGGACCTCCCTGCGCAGGTTGTTGCGCCACGCGGGAGGGTAGGCGGTGCCCTGCGGGGGTAGGACGCAAGTGCCGCGCGCATGGGGGCAAGGAGCCGGTCGGACGAAGCAGGCACGACACGCTGCGCCAGGCGTGAGCATGGGACATAAGCAAATTGCATGTATGCGGCCTGACGGATGGCTTGGGCTGCAATCAGGCACAGCCATGATACCCCATCCTCCATGCCCTAGGTGTCCCGGACTCTGTCCGCCTTAGACCCTTGCCCACCTGGCCGTTCTCGGAGCCCGCAATAACCAGGTACTCCTCAAAGCATTGCCTGCGGGAAGACGTTGGGTATCCGGGACCTCGGTACGGTGCGGACTACCAGGATGCAGCCAAGCGGGGTGGGTATGAAACGGTCGGGTGCCGGCCGGCAGGACCAGAATGCCGATGAGTATCGAGCAATGCAAAGCCCTACGAGCAGGGAGTGACCCCCGCATCATGTTGCTGCCCCATCCGTAGCTGGCTCACCTGCACATGCCATGCGCCAGTAGCGGCGTCCCCGCCCGCACGTGCTCGCAGTAGCGCCCCGCTTCGTTGGGGTCGGCGGTCACCACAGCATCCTCCCCGCCCTCGCCCTCGCCTGCCGCGCCCTCGCCGCCCTCCCCGCTGCCGCCCGCACCCGCTGTGCTGTCGCCAGCCGCCTGCGCGCCGCGGATGAGGGGAAGCGGCGGCGCCGCCAGGATGGGCTGGAAGGCGGCGGCGTTGCGCTCGTACTCCAGCAGCAGTTGCTCCTGAGGGGTGGGAGCAACGGTTCGTGGTTGCTTCACAACGTGAACAGCTGTCGACAATGGGATACAACCCTGTAATCCGGAACTCATTAGGTAACCTGACGCTGCTGCTCAGCACCATCATAGCACCCTGCACGCCCCCACGCCCCCGACACCACACACCCGCTTCTGCTCCGCCTCCCTGTCGCGCTCCTCCAGCTGCGGCACGGTGAGGTGTGCGTCGAAGGCCTCCGCCAGCTCCATCACGCGCCGCTCCACGGTGGACAGCCCGATGTGCACCACCGCGATGACGTCCTGCGGCGTGCGCGCAGGAGGGCAGAGGGGCACACGCGGTGCCACTGGCTTGGGGTGCAGGTAGCGGCTTGTCTTCCACTTGAGGCAAAGCTGGGCACATGTTAGGTGGGTACGCACGGCCTAGGCTGCGTGTCAGTGTGAGACACGCGCCATGTAAGTGCTGCCTGTGATGCAAAACTCCACACCTTCTTTGTCTTCTCCACTCCGTGTATGTGCGCTGCCAGGTACAGCGCCGCTCCGCAGATGCCGCTGGGCCTCCGCCCCACCAGCATCCAGTCCCGCTTCATGGACTGCACCAGCCGCATGGCGGTGTTGCCCACGCGCTGCGGAACCGCGTGGCCGGCGGGGGGGTGCAACAAGGTGAGACGGCGAACTCGACCTGAGACTGGGACTGGACCGTGTTACGCTGCTGGCTCCAGGCACACGGTGGTGCACAAGCCCACGAGTTGCCGGCATAAGGACATAATATCAAGAGCTTGCTACCAGGCAGCACTGCTTGTCGTTCACGCTCTGGTGTACAGCGGCTGCGCTCGCTGCTGCCCCTCCCGCGCACGTGCCTGCTTGAGCTCCTGCGTGGGCAGGCGCAGGCGGTCCACGAAGCGGTTGAGGAAGAGCGAGGGGTCGATGGGCTTGGTGAAGGTGGCGTTCTCGTCCAGCCGCAGCAGCCGCAGCATCTGCAGGAACACGGCGCCTGGGGCAGCGGGGACGGAAGCAAGAGGACGCAGCAGGGCCGGGAAGTCCAGCGCGGTTGTTGGTCTGCAAAGGATCGGCAGTGAAGGTGGCGTGGCCAGCCTTCATTACGTGCACGAGACCGTATAACCGGTATGTGCATGTGCGGACTTGTCATGTAACGTGTGCTCAGTTGCTCGCACGCACCTTCCCTGTCGTTCGTACCCACCCAGCGTGTACACGTTGATCGAGAGGTGGTCGGAGAAGTCGATCAGCATGTAGGGGCGCTTCTCCAGGCGGCAGAAGATGTAGAGGCACACGGCCGCCACCTGGTTGACGCGGCGGCCGCGCGTGAAGCCGCGCTGCAGCGCTATCCGGTAGAACCTGGGGCAGCAGGCGGTACGGGGAGGGTATTGAGGAAAGGGGCAACACGACACGATGAGGATGATCAGCTGCAAAGGCTGGGCTGCGCAGCGCAGGAGTGAGGCACGCTGTGCATGCGGTGTCGTTCCCGTCGTGCCGTCTCACCAAGGTCATGCCAAGCCTGGCGCCCGCCGCGCCCCGCCGCCCCACCTGTGCGCCGTGTCGGTTGCCTCCCCGCCCGGACTGATGCGCAGGGCCTCCACCAGCGCGCTGATCTCGTAGCGCCCGCGGGACAGCGAGATCTCGTGGCTGTCCATCTGGAGGCATGGCATGGGGTGTGGGGCACAGGCGAGGGGTGGGATGCACTACGTCCCGTTTGAGCAGGGACCTCCGTGTGCGCATGGGTGTGTCAGTTGCCACCAACTTTGCCCGCCTGCCCCCATGGAATTTGTGTGCCGGACACTGGCCTGTGGCTGCCTTCCAGGTGTGCGCCCCAATTCTGCTGCCGAGCGCCTAGCACACCAGGCAGCGAAGCCGCAACCCCCCGCCCACATGCCGAAAAGCCGGGCGGCGCTCTCGCCTGCAGCCTACACCACCCTACGCACCACTGCGAGCTGTTTGTGCATGCAACAGAGCAACCCAGCAGACTGCGTACTACGGCGCGGTGCACACCACCCGCCTCGTGCCTCAGCCACAGGCGTGCACACCACGCACCTCCTCCCCAGGACCCGCGCGCTCACCCCGCCCGCATAGAAGCGGCCGCCCGAGAACCGCCCGGCGGCTCGCGCCTCGCCGCTTGCGTCCACCATCTGCCCCACCATCTCCCCGTCGCCATCGGCGCCCTTGGCGAACTGCAGCGAGCTGGCGAACGCCGAGTCCTCCACCACACGACCGCACTGCAAGGGGTGACGGAGGGTTAAGCGGCGAAGGGTAAGTCACTGGAGATGCAGGCAGGTGGAACTAAATCTAGGCGTCCAGGTACTTCACCGTCAAAGCTGAGCAAGCTTGAGGATCATGCCCGTGCCCTTGGTAACAGGTGGAGCTGGCGCCACTGCCAATCATTGGCGGACAGTCAGCGTGTGTGTTAGGGGGCCAAACACGTCTATATGTGTGACTGGAATTCTCCACGCACATTAACGATGTGTCACGTACACGCACTCAGCAGCACAACCGTGGCGAGAGGACGTCTCCCAGGCACAGCCGCCAGCAAGCGCAACACCCTACGCCCCGTTGCGCGCCAACGATTTGCTGGGCGACATAGCCGTCGCCTCAGCTGCTTTCCGAAATGGTTGTTTACCTGCACGCAGCAGCTGAACCCATTGGCCTCGTCGGCCTCCACTTCCACCTCCTCATTGCAGTTGGTGCACCACACCATGCTGACCGGAACCGCTGGGCGTTCGTATTGCGCCTAATCGGTTACCAGGCAACGGTGCCCCTCAATTCCCTCTGTCACAATGGCCCCCACAAGGCTCTGAACAAGGCCCTGGGGTTCTCTTTCGCAAATTGTTGTCACGTGGTGACTCGACAGAATAATACGTGTGCCATTTTTGCTGATATATACTTCAACGAATTGCTGTTGGATATGAAGGCTGTCGCAACGCGCTGCAACAAAAGTGATGCCGCCCGGCCCAAAAGCCCAGCCACGCTGCAGCTCAGTGCCGCTTGCCTATGAGCTATATATGATGTGGTCGGAACTTGTAGCTGCACGTCGGGAGACCGTGTCTATGCGAGAGAGCGCAAACAACTGATGGACCTGCACATAGGTACGAAAAGAAGCAGTCTCAACAGCGTTAAGGTAAAAAGGCTCTCGTAAATTGCTGTCTGGACACAGCCTAGAGGTATGGACTCAGCCTGCGCACACTAGCACACAACCAGAAATGCGGGTACGGCGTCCGAAAGACTTCTGCTCCACCATCTGCTTCAGCCTCTGTTTCAGCTTGACGGCTTCCAAAGCATTTATAGCTTGGTTGTATAAAGTGGATAAGTGAACACCTGCGTCAACCTCGTGTATTTTCATGCACCTTACCCCATCACTCATGAGTCATTGACATCAGACTATAACAACAATGCGAGAAGCTTGAGCACTAGAAGCCCTTGCTTGCAGCTCGAGGGGGCGCGCGGCTCAATGGTCGGTGCCCGCGCCATGTTGCACATGTGCTCGCTAGCAAGCTCGAAAGCGGCGGTCCAACCGCATGCTGCTTGTGCAGGCACGCAACCTGGTTTGGAAGGACCTGTCAGCCCAGCAGCTGGAGTCCATCCGTCACCCACACCCAAAGAAGGGTCTAACTGGGCGGGACCTGCTTGCCAAATACGTGGGACTCAAGGACTACACAAATGATCCGAAGGAGGCCGTCCACCTTGACCTCTACGTGCACACGCTGCAGTTTGGGGACGAGTTGCGCTTCTCCGAGGACAAGCTGTCAGGGCTGTTCTCCATAGTGAAGACCGTGCACTTGCGCTCCGTCACAGAGGCTCTGGCCCTAGAACGGTCCTTCCTCCTGTTCAAGGAGCTGCTCCTTGCACACAGCGTGCAGCGCCCACCGTACAGCATAGGCCTGTTCACCTTTGCTGAGATGCAAAGGATCATGGACTGGATGCTCGATAGCTACTACCGGCACTACAAGCTGTACCAGTACTCGTACACCAACCGGTGAGAGCGCTTGATTGCACGTCAAGGCACGTAGCGACATGTGTGTGATGCCGCTTGCAAGGTTACACCTACCCTGTGCTGCGCCACACTTAAATCCACTTGCCCACCACCTTGTGCCTCACCTCCTCTCCTCCCATCCCGTCACCCCCGCCCCGCCCCCTCCCGCCAGCGTGACCCTGTCCGCCAGCACGCTGCACCCCTCGGACGGCGTGGAGCTGGCGCCCGAGGCCGGGCTGCCGCCGCTGCAGGAGGCGCTGACGCAGGAGCAGCACGAGCAGCTGCTCACGGAGGAGGAGAAACGGAGGGAGCAGGTGGGCAGGTGGACTTCTGGACGGCAGCTGATACGGATCGTGTGACCAACAGCTCGTTGCTAAGGATGGTGGTGTTGAATATGGAATAGTGACGTTGGATGAGTAGATTCTAGGTGCTGACCTGTGGTACAAGGCAACAATGGGGAAGGTGGCACAGCACCGTGCTCTGGGATGCCTAACTATCGTGCGCAGCTAGTTTCAACGTGCCACGAGGCTGTGGCCGCGCGTCTTGTGCCTCGTGTCACATGCACACAGGGCTTAAACCGCATAGCAACGTTTCAGCTTCCCGTGTAGCCTGCCCCACCAACGAATTTGCTGAACTCGAGCTTGCGTGTTGGACAGCCCCGTTTGCCTTGCCCCTCCAGCTCGCTGACCGCCCCGCGCCGGCCCCGTCCCTCAGGAGGCTGAGGCCGCCGCTGCGGCCGCTGCCGCCGCCGAGGAGGAGGCGCGGCTGGCCCTGCTGCGCGAGGAGTACGAGGCGGCCATACCGGAGGAGGTCAAGGAGCGCGTGGCGGCGGCGGTGGAGCGGGAGCTGGTGGGTGGCAGGCGGGCAGCTTGCAACCGTGGGAAGGGGTGAAAGGAACGCAGGGATAGAGTGAGAGGGGAAGAGCGGCGGCTGATCAAAGCTCAAGCCTTGAAACAATTCTCCTATTGTACAGGGGCCGCTGGGCCAGTTGTGGCATTGTGGACATGGACGCGTGTCCAGTATGGCACCAAACGCTCTGCGTCAGTTGCTGCGTCAGTGCGACAGCCGCTTGGGCATTTGAGGCAATGTGAGCCCCTCAATTCTGTCCTACCAGGCTATGCTGAAGAAGACCATGGAGGAGCAGTTTGCCGCCCAGCAGGCCGAGCTGGTGGCCAGGCTGGCGGCGCTTGAGGCCGGGGGACCCGCCCCGCCTGGGGCAGGGGCGGCGGCTGCCCGGCCCATCAGCGGCACTAAGCCGGCATCAGCGCGGCCCGTCAGCGGAAACAAGTCCCCAGCGGTGTCGTAAGTGGTAAAATAGCAAGCATGGATTCGAGCGGATGTTGGGCAGTCAGGGCCGAGGCTAGTGCAATGGGACTCGAGCATAATGCACACGCCTGCGGGTGGCAGGCAGTTGCCGCTAGTGGTGTGGACCCGCCATAGCCCCGAGAAGGGCCGTATGCGCTTTTGGGTCACATTCAAGATAAGTGAGGTGCGGGTGGGAACTGTAGACGTTTCAAATTGTACTCAGTCGTGAGCCATGGTGTCAGGACTGCCGCTAATTCGCCAATACGAGGCCCCTTCATATTGTGCTGGGCCCTTGATCCTGGCATCCACACACTGTGCCGGATTACACGGAAGAGCGGCATTTGGATGAGTACTCGTAGGTATGTTGCCGCTGTACACGGATGAAGCATGTTCTAGGCTGTTTCTGGTACCCAGGTTGGTGTGTGTCCTTTGTGGCACCAAAGTGAGTGCGCATGTGTAGTGCTGGCCTTCCCCGACCTAGGGTCGTCAAGGTCTCAAGGACCATGTTCGTGGACCCCAACCAGGGGGAGTTTTCTCTCGGTGTGCTGCCTAGCAACCCACCCTTCAACCCATAGTCATGAACGCGCCGACGGCTTGCGAATGTAACGGTAGTATGGAAATAGTTCAGGCCTGGGAACGTGGGTACACGTCCTTACCATCGTGACACACAGTTTTGTGACCCCAGATCCCCAGTCACTCGCAACGCACTTGGGTAAAATTCGTAGCATTCTAGAAAGCCACTCAGTGCATACACGTACTCCAAAAGGGGTACATCTCTGGAGCCCTGATAAACTTACGGCGGATCGCGTTGAACAAGACACGATACGTCTCTTCACCGTCTGATGTCCAGTGTCCACCCTGCACCACGTGCTGATGGTCGGCCCCCATCAGTGGCCTCCAGACTCATTCCAAAACGCCAGACAGTTTGCGGCAACCTGCCCATACCTGCACCGGACGCGCACAGTCTCAAGCTAGTAGCAGCACATGAGATGTACAGCAGGCGCCTTGCCTGCCGGGTCAGTCCCATTCTGCTCTCCCCTTAAAAGCCCCGACTGAACAGCCCACACCCTCACAAAAACCGCACACGTCACCCCCCTCTCATCATTACCCTGTTCATGTACGCCACCACGTCTTCCACCTTGTGCCACCACCTGCCTCTTGAGCAACCGCGGTGCAGAGTCAAGCACCGCACCCAGTAATCCCCCTCAACCACACTGCACAAGCGAGGGCGCCCTCACGTCGTGCTATGACAACGTGTTTGTGCGGCACGCGCGAGCCGTGGGCAGACGTGACGCACCACCCTGCACGTACTAAAAAGGGCTGAGCGCTTGTCCACCCAGCCAGGCAACTAAGACGCCTTCTGGCTGTGCTCGCGCAGCACCTTCACGACCGACTTGAAAGCAAACCACTCCGGGATATCGTCGCCCGCGCGCAGCATCTGCCGGAACTTGGTGCCCGACAGCTTCTTCACATGCAGGCCCTCCTTCTTGGCCACGTCGGCCGTCACGTAGCCCTGCTCCTCCGTGTACACCACGTCCGCGCTGGGCACGGTCTGCATGCCCAGCTCGGGTGCGTGCTGCTTTGCGAAGTCCTGCGCGTCGTAGATGCCGTAGAAGTCCTCACCTGCGGTATGCAAGACGGGCAACGGGATGGGCTGATGTTGAGGGTCTACGAAAGTACCATAACCCTTACAGTGACCTACCCGGTTGATACCATTACGTTTCGTTTTAAAGCAGGGATGGACAGACATCAAGTCGTCAAATATGCGGCTAATGCCTCGCACATGCTCTGGACAGCGAATTGGCACGTGCATCATGGTGGTAGGTCAAATTCGAGTGGTGGCCTCCTTGCTGGAGGACCCGTGCGCGCGGTGCCCCTTTGAATCGCCTTTGTGCCAACGACGCTGGAGCCTGTGCTGTGCAGACCAAGAATTCAACGCTGCCACGCCAAACCAACAACTTCATCAGGGCCGACACTCAAGACGATCCAGTCGTGCAGGTGCTTGTCGTCACCTGTGAGGCAGCTCTTGGACCCGGCCATGTCGCGTCCAACAATGAAGTGTGTGCAGCCGTAGTTCTTGCGGATCAGCATGTGCTGGATCGCCTCGCGCGGGCCCGCCATGTGCATGCTGTACGGCAGGTATGCCCACTTGATGGCAGGGTTCTGCACCTCTGCCTTGAGCACCTCGTACGTGTGGTACCGGACAATGCCCGGAATGTCGTCGTCCTGCAACACAGCAGCAGGTAAGGAGGATTGTGCATCAAGCAATACCGTAAGTGCTGCCATGTGGTGCAGGTTGGCCCCTCCCACGCTGGTGGCTTTACGACATGTGACGCATTTGACTGGCTGCATAATATTGGGGGTCACAGACAGCGGCGCTATGGCAGAAGAGCGTGGAGTTCTGACAGGCGCGGTAACCCATTGGCCTGCTACATACCTGGGTGGGTCCACACGTCGGGTGCACCAGGCATACCGACCCCGGCCGCACGTTGGGGGCGTACAAGGCGCGCGTGAACAGCTCGTAGTGGGCCCTGTGCACGGGGTTGCGGCACTGGAACACCACCACGTCCGTGTGCGCCGGAAGCATGGCGCGGACCTCAGCAGGCGTGGCGCAGGGGAACACCCTGCAGGGGGGACGAGGGAGCATGTGACCGAAAGTGCAAGGCCTGCCTGCACTTGACACAGCATGCATGAAGGGACTGGAAAGGCTGCCTGCCAGACGTGTACGCGGAGCACGCAGCTGTCTTACTGCATGCCCGCATCCACAGTGTAAACTACGGAAGGACTGCGGCATGACCCTGGCAGCACTCCGCAGAACCTGCCATATAAGGCCATGTGCGAGTGTATGGCATGTACCCTACGCGCCCCCTATGGCTCTCCAGCTTCCGACCAATGGATACAACCTCATAGGCCACACGATCACTGGCAGCTGACGCACTCCCTGCACTCACCTCTTGGGAAGCTCAAAGCCCCAGACCTTGCCACCGAGGTAGTACTTGCCGCGCTCCATGGCGACCATCTGCACGCCCGGGTGCTCCAGGGAGCTGGTGCGGTAGCACTCCTTGGTCTCCTTGGCTTTGTTGGGAACCCATTTGCTCTCCACCTCCAGTACGCCCAGCTTTTGGCCCCTGTAGTTGAGCAGCACCTGTGGGGTGTCCATGGGCAAGAGTCACCACCAGCGACGTCGAGAGTGCACAAGCATTTGGTGACCTTTTTCGACAGCAGCTGTTGGTAGTCGACCTATCTGGCGGTTTGGTCAGCACTGGGGTACGGTATAACAAGAACTGTTGCTTCTCCTGGCTCTTTCCGTGGTGGTCACAACAAGGGTCAAGTACCTGTGGTCTGGCAACAAAATTCCGGTTGACTTGCCAGGAGATGCACAGTCTGGGAAAATGCATGCACTCGGGCACACCGAATGCAGCAGGGGCGACACTGCATGGGCTAACAGTGACTCACGACGGGTCTAACAAATCCGGATATTGCACGAATAAGCGTGCAACATGACCTTCAAATTGGTTTGCTCCGTACGGGGATGAGTGATGAGTGCGGCCCCCTGGGGCAGGAGGCAAGTTCCGGAATGGACAGCGTCCCTGTCCAGAGGCGCATGCGGTCAACAGCGCCCCCCAGCACACCGCATTTGAACCAGTCGCCTGTATGTGACCCACCCTGTCGCCCTCCTTGATCGCTTCGTTGTTGGTGTCCATAACTACCGGTAGGCCAAACAGCAGGTTGCTTCCAGGCAGCCTGCGATGGGAGTAGAGGGCACTCGCTACACAGTGTGTACAGACAGCGGAGAACAGCAGCACATTGCCACGTGCTCGTGGGGTCACCACCCTGGCTTGCCCAGCGCACCTCATGTGTTCTACAACGTGCTCGTAGTCAGGCTTGTTCATGAAGCCCGTCAGAGGAGAGAAGCCTCCCACAGCAAGCAGCTCAACGTCGCACGCGTTACGATCGCTGCACTCAGTCTGGTGTTGGCATGAAGCAATGAGGTCCCGCTGCTGAACCGAGTCGCTGATCATCAGACTCTGAATCTTGCCGCCATGCGGAAGGATATGTCCTGTGGAGTCCCTGCAACGTCCGTCGCGCGATTACAGTCAGAGCTGACACCCGTTGCAGTAGCCGACCTGCTACGGACAAGTGTCCTTACGTCTGAAAGGTTTGCGCCACGGATGAAAATGCACGCCCGTTCATAGAGCCCTGCGTGCCACAAAGGGCAGTCTTTCAGCAGGTGCAGCAGGCCAAGAGGCCGTTTTGCACTATGGCAGCACCCGTTGCCTTGATCAGTTTTGTCACTTGCCATCGCAGCTGCTCCATATGCGCTAAGCGGCGCAAGGGCACTGCCCAAGCGGTTGGAGACGCCGCGACACAATGCAAACATGGTCGCTATTTCTATTACGCGCAAGGGTGCGCGTCTTGACTATAGTTTCCCTACGTTTGCTCAACAGATACAATGAAGTATTTAGTTGAAGTCCCCGCAAAATCGGTGACCGTAGCACCGTACTGTGGCCACGCGCAATCTACT
>VFQN01006123.1_pt1 | contig 14077 bp, 22 predicted proteins | sample 3512371 | NCBI WGS metagenome assembly VFQN01 (sample SAMN10412370, study PRJNA504923) | tailings metagenome | isolation source: Replicate 2 from Balatoc abandoned mine | place: Philippines: Itogon, Benguet | collected 2017-08-28
CTATGAAGCGGTCTCCGTCCGTGCCCATGGGCTGGCCGGATGTGCTAGTGGCACCGCTGCCGAAGGGGCAGTTGTCGGCCCGGGCTCCGGGGGCGAGTGCGCCCAGCAGCAGCGGCACCACCACCACAAGGACCAACAGCTTTGGAGCCAGCAGATTGCTGAACGTCACTTGGATGCTGCCGATGCACCGCACTGGAGTGCGTGGGAGCTCGCGGTTGGCTGCAGCAGGCGTTGCGGCTGCCGCCGTGCGCCTAGCCGGTCCTCCGTCACCTAAGGGCAAGGGGGACACCAGTACAGTAGAGCGTTACTGGTACAGCAAAGCACGCACGCAGTCCGTGGGAGCGGTTTTTTTGTGGAAAGGTTTACAGGTAAGGAGTGGTGTGGTGCTGCACCAGCCTTGTGCAGTGTGAACCGGTGGTTTTGACAAGATGCCGCAGGCTGCGCCGTGGGAGGACTTGTAACTTGTTTGGATTCTGCAGTTGGCACAGGCAGCGAACATGCTGATGGGCCGAGCAGGCGCCGTGGGGCACCTTCAGAAACGTATGGTCGTTACACGTGGCAGCAGTGGCACGCCTGCTGTGCCCCTATGGCGCGCACCGTTGCGCCCTGAGAGGTCTCCCATAAAACAATTATTAGTGCAACAGTACGTATCCCGCGTCGCCGTGCTGGTGCTCATGTTCCGGGGCGCCTCGCTGATGGCGCATGATGGAACTCGCGCTGTGTTACAGCCCGTCTGACGGTTTTTCACAAGCCCGTAAGCTGTTCAGTCGACTTGAACCATATAAAATGCGTAATCCGAAAGGTTGGTGGCCACGGCATCAAAAAGGCGGCGGTTGGGAGCACATGAACCAGAGCATGAACCTACACTTTGCTCCAAGCGCCATCTTCCGCGTCCGGGGCTGGCGTGTTGGAATGAGGATAACGGATTAGTGCTGGATCCGCGGGTTACTACTGTATGGGGCGCGGGAAATGCTACTTGTGGGAACCGTGCGGCAAGGGGCCACAGCTGCTGCTGCGCGCCAAAGCGGCGAGAAGACGCTGCAATATTGTGATGCAAATAAAGCAGTTACACTCGTGTTGTCCTTATACGAGGATACTTCCTTGGATATCGCATTTATGCAGAAAGGTTCAGTCCATGAAATGGCCATGTAATGTGTTGTTTGTCGAAGCTTTCCGTGGCGGGCGGGCACGAAGAGCAAGGCAACGGAAAATGCGAAATCCTGATTTTGACAGGACTATGTTATGATGGATTACTGATTTCCGCAAAAGCAAAGGATGGGGCGGAGGTAGGTACGTATGGCATGAACATGGGAACTCCCCCGGGCATGAACTTGCACGCTCTTTAATCGAATGGGCCGTCACTAAACAATGTGTATTATCCAACCGACAACAGCATTATATACCATATGCTGGAGGTACACCGCAGTGGATGAGCCAACTACCACCAGCAATACCTTCGCCCCGACGCAAAGGGTCTTCAGTTGGGAGCCAACCTCAACATTCCCCCATCACATACAGGCATGTCTCCTAATCATGGACGGTCATGCTCTACCCAGTCCCAGCCGCTGGCACGGCCGCTGGTGTGTTGCCGCTAACCCACAACGACCAAAACACACTGCAGGCACACAAGTCATCTGCGCAGGGCTCCAAGAATGAAAGCAACACCTGCGCCGCAACGCCAGATGGAGTCAACAGTGGAACCCCATCCCCACTTCGTCCATATGAATCCGGCAAACCCACAGAAATCAATTCGTTGTGTCTTAGCAAAAGCGCCCCCTTGCCCTGCCGCTGGCCCGGCCGCTTTTCCTCCCTGCCGCTAACCCCCGAGTCGCCGAGTGACACACGCGGGCGGAATGGCACACCGCAGCAGTCGGCAACTCCTCTGCGCAGGGCTCCATCAAGCCTGCTGGCAGCAATGTCTGCGCCTTGCCAGGAAGGCTATCAGCGAGTCCAAACCCTCAGCAGCAACTCTCCAACAGTGAATATCGTCTCCAGGGGACCTCCCCTGATCCTCTCAGTCCTGGCGCCCGCTGGCCCGGCCGCTGGCCCGGCCGCTTCCTCGCTGCCGTAGCTCCCCCGTACTGGAGTGCGAGCTGACTGCCAGGGGAGACCTCTCCCCCTGCCCTGCCCTGCTGCCCGCCAGGGGAGACCTCTCCACCTGGCCCCCGCTGCTGGCCGCCAGGGGAGACCTCCGGCCTTGCTGTGCCCCCTTGTCGACCACGTTTGCGAGCACCGCCAGCTCTTGCTCCTGGCCGCCTGTGCGTGCGAGACAGCCTTTGTAAGTTCAGAATATTGCAGACAGAGTGTTCTTTGACGTTTCGGCTTTAACCACATTTGCGAGCACCGGCAGCCCTTGCTCCTGGCCGCCTGTGCGTTAACGGCGACAGTGGTGTATACCGGATGTCAAGCAGGGGCCCCTGATGTCAAGGTTTTTGGGAAGCAGAATGAACAAGAAGGACGATTAAATCCTCATTGGTTCATAAGAGCATCTTATGGGCAACATGCAAACAGGAGGAGGGCAGGTGCTGTGGTGTGCGGTTGCAACCACTGTTGGTAGGGGATGGCACCAGCTGCAAACGTGCAATCGGCGTACCGGCCCAACCGCTCGCTTCACTGTTAGTACCTTGCACCACGCAGCAACCACATTCCACCACCCACCCCCAGCTGTCACCCCCACCATCCACCCCCAGCTCGCTGTTGCAGCTGGCTGGGGCTCACACGCAGCACACGCACAGCAACAGCACCCAGTGTAGCACTTATCGACGTGTAACATAGCAACACCCACCTTCTACCACCACCTGCACCTGGCCCAGCTGCCGCAGCTGGCTGGGGCTCATGTGCAGCACGCGCTCCCGCAGCTTCCGCCACCTTCGCCGCGCGCGGCCGCGGGCGCCCGGCAGGAACATGGGGTCGGACACACGGGACAGCTCGTCCTGCGAGGGCACGTCGCATGACGTACGACGCCGTACGTCATACGAGGGCTTTTAGCTTGGCTTTTTTGTGCGCGCATGCCTGAAGTGAGGTGTTGCCAGGAAGGAACACTTGGTCCCCTTCATGCGCCCCATGTTCATCCTGCTGCCATACCCTGGCTTTCACCTCTCTTGCCCTGTGTATTAGCCCACTAGCCCACTACTCACGTGCATGTGCAGGCCCGCTAGGAAGGAGTTGTGGGCGGCATCCAGCCGCTTGAAGAGCGTGAAGATGGTCACCTGTGTGGCAAGAGAAAAGCAGGGCCCATGCGCTTGCGTGATAACGTGGCTACGTGTGGCACAAGCCACCTGCCTGCAGCTTGTCGACGGCGCTACCAGCAGCAGGTCGAGCACCAGCCTTTAGCACCACTGGGTCACAGCTAATACACATGCATGTACGTGTGAGCGCCAGCAACAGGCCCACACCTATTACACAATCACCAGCCTGCACGCTAACCCACGCGCTAACCCACCTCCAGCTTGCCGATGGCCACCACGGATGTGACCAGCAGCAGGATGATAGCTGGTTCGTTAGCGTTAGCCATAACAATGATGCGCACCAGCGCGAGCAGCAGCTCCACAGCTAATACACATGCACCAGCTTGCACGCTAACCCACGCGCTAACCCACCTCCAGCTTGCCGATGGCCACCACCGATGTGGCCAGCAGCAGGACGATGCGCACCACCGCGAGCAGCAGGCCCACGATGAGGTTGGTGATGGACAGGATGATGACAAACGCCAGCCAAGCGGCAGGGTGGTGGATGTGGCTACCATCGGACAGGTAGTTGTTGCCAACGTACCCCACCAGCAAAACCTGTGCGGTTGCCGTACGGTACGGTAGTTGGCGGTTGGTGGCAACGGTGGGTTGTTTGCTCTTGGGCAGGCGGCCGTGGAGTGCGCAGACCAAGGGCGGGGACTGAACGGTGCCGCTGCCTGAGTACGGTGCGAGCCTTGGCACATGCATGATTGCGCAGCTTTTGGTTGGATTGCACCTGCTCCAGGTTGGTTGCTAATACCTGTGGCATCCTACCAGCCTTCTCGAGCGTACGGTAGCTGGCCATGATCGTTGTGGGGAGCGGTGCTGGTGCGGCCACATGGGCAACAGTAAAAACCACACCTTGTTGAGTACGATGACGATGACGGCCCCCAGCACGTACAGGCCGTACGAAGGTACGGCAACCTTCCACGTCCAGGGGTGGAACAGCAGCGCCAGCGCCAGGCCCAGCAGCGTGCCCACCTGCGGCATGTGTAACAGCGACATGTGTATTAGCCAGCAGCGTGCCCACCTGCGGCATGTGTATTAGCGACATGTGTATTAGCCAGCAGCGTGCCCACCTGCAGCATGTGTCATAAACGGCATGCGTATTAACCGGCAGCGTGAACATCTGCGCGGCGTCAGGCACGCCCAAGAGCAGCTAATACACAGGACAGCTGCCCGCCAAGCCGGAGCCACCACCATGCCTGATCACCCACTCCTGCCCGTGCTCCCGGCAGCCCGTTCTTTGCTGATACCGGTATCGCACACTACGGCCCCTCCAAGCGTTGCTGACTTCAGGAACCGGTATCGTAAGCCCCACGTGCATGACTTGCCGTGACGCGGCACACGTATGGCAGGATGCCGTACGACAGGGTGCCGTACTCACGGTGTACAGCTGGATGACGGCCGTAGACAGCAGCACGCCGAAGAAGAACACCACATTGCCCAGGGGGGCGCGCAGGGCACGTGTCACCAGCAGCTGGTCCTCTGCGCTCATCAGCTGCGAGTCCACCACCACAGCACCCCCGCCCCCGCGCCCACCGCCACCGCCTTCAAGCCCTCCTGCTGCAGCTGCTCCTCCTGTCCCTGCTTGCTCCGTCACGCCCTCGCCGCCGCCGCCGCTTGCTGCACCACTCGCACCGTTACCACCACCAATCATAATCTCCTTCTGGAGCGTCGCACAACGCCAGGCCTCCAGCGTTGCGCAGCGGCGGGCCTCCAGCGTGGCAGAGGCCAACCTACGGCTCGTGGGGGACTTGGCTGCCGCCGCTGCGGCGGCGGCGGCGGCCGCTGCTGCTGCAGCTGCTGCCTCCTCGGCCGCAACCGCTGCGTCTGCTGCCGCCGCCGACGCCGCCCTGGCCGCCGCCACACGTGCCAGCAGCTGCCTACCGTACAGCACGCGACGCGCCTTGCGTACGGCACGGCGGAAGGAAATCGCGGTCTGCGGTAGGGGCGTACGGCACATTGAGTACAGACTCGCGTTTGCAGCCTGGTACGGGACGTGGATGCTGTTCGTGACGGGGGTGGTGCCCGTTACGCCATGAACAGATCCTTCATCCCTATACCGGTAGATACAGCGGGGGAGGAGCACGCAGGCCGACCAAGATGCGCGCGTTAGGCCGTACCTGCCTAGGCCTCTCCCCGTCGTCTGTCCTACAATACACGTGTACAAAAATTTACCATGAGTCATTGTTGGACGCGGTTGCCGTTCTCACCTGCAGCAGCGATCCCAGGCTGACCACGATGCCCAGAGTGAAGGCAACCACGGAGGTCCACGCGAACCTGTTGCGGAAATCTTCGCGCCACGTATACACCTGCGAACATGTGCACCAGCGGCATTTCAGACGCTCACGCAAGCCCATAAACAGACGTGTGCAGGGCGAGCGCTTTGGTAGCGCTCACGTGCCGAGGGTGCATACCCTTTCCTGCCTCCTTACACGGCTTCCTCGCGTGTGCGCGTAACCTTGGTGCGGGCACCTCCTTTGAGCTACTACTAGGCAAGCAAATGCTCAGCAGGACTCACGACACGTGTGGTAGACGGCAACCGAACCGCTTCTCGTTCGACACGGAATGCCACATGGCCACACAGTAAAACTATGTTGTTGATACTCGAATATACTCGACTATACATGCAAAATTCTGGAATGAGGAGAATGGTACTCGCCTTTTCGTCCAGCTGCAGGGAGGCGTTGAGCCATCCCTGCATGGCGTTGGCCTGGCTTGCCCACTCTCCAGACGTTTGCCGCAAATTCTGGAAGAAGCGCTGTCCCTCCCGCGCCAGATCCTCCTGCAGGCAGCAAGTTACAATATTGTAAACAATGCAGTTGCAGGAGAGATTAACCCAAATGGCACGTTGGGGTTTCTGGCGAGGCCCGCCATTGCGTGCACGCCGCGCAGCCGCTCTATCGCCCGCCGCACCTGCACGCAGGAGATAATGCATCAAATACCAAAAAGACAGCAAACAAATACTTATATGGGGCTTGACCGCCGCCGCATTGTGGGCCAATACAGTTTACAGGGCCTCATGGCCTTCACGCCAACACGGCGGGCCGCAAAGGTGTTCCACCCACAGACTTTGCATCTGCCAAACAAGGGCTGCGCCATCGCCGCATGCTTTCAGCTCCAGCTGGGTTCGGTTCCGACACTCGGTAAGACCTTGGGTAGCACGGCCAAGTAAGCGCGTTGTGTTAACCCACCTGATGCTCCATGGTAAAGTTGGTGGCCATGTCAAGTGCCAAGGAGGCGGCGGTGGCGGCCAGGGCGGCGGCGGAGGGCGACTGCTGCTGGCCGGCGGCGGCGGCGGCGCCACCCACCAGGCGGGAACCCAGCTGCGCCTGCATACCGGTGTTGATGTCTGCAGGCACAAAAAGAAGCAGTGTATACGTGTGCATGTGGGGCGGGTATGACTAACCGGGTGTATTGGTGCGGTATTCACGAGCCAAGCGATACGGGAAGGGGACGGAGCAGTAGGGCCGACGGGATTACGTCGCCGGGGTCGTCTGCATGCAGGGTTCTCATGGAGGTAGCAAGCGGTGCAACTGCCCCCTTCCGGGGCATATGCTGTTGGTGTGTAGCAGCGGCCGGTTGGACCATCGAGAAGTGGCATGGGCGTGCATGCAGCTATCTAGTGCACACACCTGGCCGCATGCGCTGCAGCAGCCTTGGACGATAGGATATCTCCTACTTTCACATCTCTTAGACAGGGGTTAACCCACGCACGGCATCGAGGCCTCCTAAGCCACAAGATCCCTGCATGTCGCGCACCTGGCCCCACGCTCTCCAGCAGCGCCGCCAGCTGCGCCGCATCCGCCGCCTTTGCTGCCGAGGCAGGGGAGGTCCCCTCCTGTGTTGAGCCAGGGGAGGCTCCCTGCTGCGCCCCCGAGCCATTGACCGCCTGCAGCAGCAGCTGCGTGAAGTTGGTGTCGTGCAGCGTTGCGTTGAGGGAGGCGGCCCACTGCTGCGAGGCGTTGGACACCTGCTGCGACAGCTGGGCCTGTGGGTAAAGCGGGAGGCAGGGGGAATGGGGGGCGGGGGCTATACATGGTCACGCACGCAGCCGGGCCTGTGGGCGTGTGGTGATGGTTTAAGTGCCATCGAGGACATAAGGAAGGGACACGCACATGCAGGGCGCTAGCCTGTTGCTAGGGCCTGAGCATGGTTAGGAATAGGGGAACGAGGACGAGGGAATTGCATGCCCTGCAGCGTGGCGTTGGGAGAGGTGGCCCACTGCTGCGAGGCGTTGGACACCTGCTGCGACAGCTGGGCCTGTGGGTAAAGAGGGGGTGCGGGGGTGCGGGGGTGCGGGGGTGCGGGGGTGAGGGGGAAGCTATGCACGGTCAGTCACGCACACGGTCATGGTCAGGCATGGCCGGGCGTGTACCCGGGCCTGTGGGTGTGACACGGCAGCCACCCGTCACGTGCACAGATGCAACTAGCTTGAAGCAGCACGTGAGCACCCGAGGCCACCTAACCCACACGTGACCGTGACGTTGCGCATTGCCGCCTTGTCCCTAAGCCACGCCACAGCACTGCCAGGCGCAACTACTGGCATCTACGGAACCGATACCGGAACTTTACTCCCTGTGCTGAACCCTGTGCTGAACGCAGGAATCTCACGCAACTCAAGTTAGCTGCGCATATTTCCATAACAGCGAGAAGAACGGCTTTACCCACCATCCTGTTGCGCACATCCGCCTCGTTCCTAAGCCACGCCGTCGCATTTGCGGTGAAATTTTCCGCCGTTGCCAGCCACGGGTCGAGCTGCCCCTGGTAGTTTATGAACTGTCCTAGGTCGCGTTGCATCTCGTCCTGTATGGGTCGGGTAGGAGGCAAGCAAGCGCTGCAATGTTATACTCGTTGCCTGCTCATTATTCCATATGCCCAGCAATGCATTCGCCTAGCCGTTGGCTGGACGCCGTACGGCATTCGTCCCCGTGTGGAACGGCATTGTGCGGCACTGTACGGCAACGTACGGCAACGCACCTCGTCCAGGCTGGATGCCTTGCGGTACAGGATGCCCAACCGCCGTCCCAGGCAGTCGGTTGGGTCCTCCACGCAATCCACAACTGTGCCGCTGAACTGGATGGCGCGGCCGTAGTGGAAGAGCAGCAGGTAGGAGGCCACCAGCAGCGCCGCCAGGAGCCAGGCCGGGTACCTGTGTGTTAGCAGGTGTGTGTGTTAGCAGGTGTGGGTATGTGTGTGTTGGCAGGTGTAGCAGGTAGGAGGCCACCAGCAGCGCCGCCAGCAGCCAGGCGGGGTACCTGTGGGTTGAGGCACGTGTGTTAGCAGGTGTGGCAGGTAGGAGGCCACCAGCAGCGCCGCCAGCAGCCAGGCGGGGTACCTGTGGGTTGAGGCACGTGTGTTAGCAGGTGTGGCAGGTAGGAGGCCACCAGCAGCGCCGCCAGCAGCCAGGCGGGGTACCTGTGGGTTGAGGCACGTGTGTTAGCAGGTGTGGCAGGTAGGAGGCCACCAGCAGCGCCGCCAGCAGCCAGGCGGGGTACCTGTGGGTTGAGGCACGTGTGTTAGCAGGTGTGTGTTAGCAGGTGTGGCAGGTAGGAGGCCACCAGCAGCGCCGCCAGGAGCCAGGCGGGGTATCTGTGGGTTAAGGACAAGTGTGGGTTAGCAAGTGGAGGGGTGTGGGAGTCAGGGCCAGCGAAGGGAATCTCCCCTGCCTGGGGCGGGAAGCAGCAGGTAGACGTTGGCTTAAGAGCAACCACATAAAGCAACAATTCAGCAATTACCGCATAGCAGCATGCCCCCAAGGTCTATAGACACCGACGTAGCGGCAACCCCCCTGCAACCTGGCCCCCAACGCCACCGTCCCTACAGAGCTGTGCACGTGCTGATCGGCAGCGCCGTAACCCGCACCCACTTGAAGTCCTCGGTCTCCCGGATGCTGCGCCAGAAGCGACGCCACACGCCCTTGACGCCCTCCACCGCACGCCTCCGTGAGCCCTCGAACCAGCCCTCGTTACCCCCTGCCGCCGCCCCACCCTCCCCACACGTGCCACGCCCGTCCCCGTCGCTGCTGCTGCTGCTGTCCCCGTCCCCACCACCATCCCCCTCCTCGTCCCTGTCAGTACGCTCCTCGCCGTCACTATCGCCCAGCTCGCTCCCCTCCTCCTGCTCCTGCTCCCACACCTGCTCCTGCACCACCCGCTGATCCCTTCGGCCCCCTGCCTCCACGTCCTTCGCCTGCTGCTGCTGCTGCTGCTGCTGCACGTCGGACTGCAGCGCGTGTGACGCCAGCATAGGACCAGCACCACTGCCCTCCGAGGGCCGGAGCTTGGCGGCACCGAAGGGTGTGCAATCCATGGCCGCAGCTGCAGCCGTTGCCGCTGCCCCGCACCCACGCACCCCTCGCTGCACATTACTGTCCCCCGCTACCTCCTGCTGCTGCTGCTGCTGCTGCTGCTGCACATCCTGGCGTGGGCCGTTGCGCTGGTGGCGCCTGCTGCCAAAGACGGCTCCAACGATCCGCTTGGACAGCCGGCTTCCCCACCCATGCCTCCGGGGCCTCACGAAGATGATGATTGTCTGCAGGATGAGCACCAGCAGCAACCGAAGGAACCAAGTGAGAGAAGGAGCCGCAGAGATAGTGTTTGCTGATCTCGGAGGCGGAGCAAAAGCGATGCAGGACAGCGGGGTGCCAAGGCGTGCAACTCCGCATGCCCTGGGATGCCAAGCATGATGACCCCGCCCCCGCGCATGGGCCGACACACCAAGCCAGTGGTCTAAATCCACAGGTACGCAAATGCACGCCACCACCACCACCGCCACCCACCTGCATGACCAGCACGGCCGCCAGGTTGGGGAGCTGGAACGCACCAGCGGAACGAAGGTAGGGCCACCAGCCGCGTCGCACATCCACCAACGCTAACCCACACGCACGTCAATACACACGTGACTCACCTGCATGACCAGCACGGCCGCCAGGTTGGCGAGCTGGAACAGCCACAAGGGGAGGTAGGCCCGCCAGCCGTGTCGCACACCAACGTTAACCCACACGCACGGTAATACACACCGAGACCCACCTGCAGCACCAGCACGGCCGCCAGGTTGGCGAGCTGGAACAGCCACAAGGGGAGGTAGGCCCGCCAGCCGTGTCGCACACCAACGTTAACCCACACGCACGGTAATACACACCGAGACCCACCTGCAGCACCAGCACGGCCGCCAGGTTGGCGAGCTGGAACAGCCACAAGGGGAGGTAGGCCCGCCAGCCGTGTCGCACACCAACGTTAATACAAACGGTAACACACATCGAGACCCACCTGCAGCACCAGCACGGCCGCCAGGTTAGCGAATTGGAACAGCACCAGCGGAAGGTAGGGCCACCGGGGCTGCAGGTGGCCCCACACGGACAGCACCGTTCCTAGCTGCATCAGCAGCAGCAGGAGCAGCACCACCGTGCACACGCCGGACACGATGCACTGGGTGCGATAGCGCCTGTGGGCAGCAGCAGCAGCAGCAGCAGCAGCAGCAGTGTGGAGCGTTAGGGGCATGGCGGGCGTTTCCAAATGCAGGCCTGGGCAGCTGCACAGTAGCCGGTACATGACAGCGTTCATGGCACCTTGTCAGCCGGTACCGCCTGCGGAGAAGCAGCAGTGTGAAGCGGTGTGGGCGTGAGCGTTCGCGTTCGGGCACGTTCAAGCAAGGCGGCGGAGTCACCACTGCACCGTACGGTATGCACCTGCGGTGCGCCATTCGCTCACTGCAACTAGGTCCTCCCTTAGCACTCCTGGCTCATGAGTTGGAGGTGCTCGACCGTTTCCATCGCCAACTTACGAGTTGGAGGATAGGCAACCCCCCCTCCCAACTCACGAGTTGTAGGGCGAGTTGAGGTTAGCCACTAGCGACAAGAAGGACAGTGTGCCTAGGAAGGCGGAGAAGAAGACGATGTTCCTGCGAGGGGGTGCATGGTCGTTAACACACAGTGACAGGAAGGAGAGCGTGCTCGCTCAGGATTATAGAGAAGAACACAATGGTTTTGTGAGTGGGTGCATACACAAAGAGGTGCATTAATACACAGCGACAGGGAGGAGAGCGTGCTTAGGGAGGCAGAGACGCAGACCGCATCCCTGGGCGCATGGAAGTATGCGAGGGTTAGCTACAAACATGGACATGTATGCACAGCGTGTCAGCGGGTGCACATGGAGGCGGCGAAGAAGTGGGCATGCCTCGGAATGAGTCTAATAGGGAAGCGCCATTTCAGGGGCGCGCTTGTGGCGACACCGGGTGTGAGTCAGCGTGTGCGGACACGAAGAGATGAGCTATGGGGAAGTAAGCGCGCCGGTAAGCGTGGAGCATGTGTACCACAGGGAAGACTGCATGCGTACGGCGGTGTTGCTGCACCCGCGCGTGACACAGAGGTGGCCACCCACACGTGCGTCAGGTGCAAAGTCCCTGCTCCATGTGCACTGCACTGCACACCCACTTAATGCTCAGGTACGCAGGTGGAAAGCCAAGGCCTTCTATAAGTATAGGATCATCAGCTGGCTACACATGATTCACGTGCGTTAACCCACATGAACAACAGCAGGCCCCTCATGGGACCCGCCGCCGCCATCACTTGCAGCGCCATTGCAGTGTCATTGCATGGCTATGGTTCACGTTAACCCACATGACACGTTAACCCACATGAACAGCAGCAGGCCCCTCATGGGCCCCGACGCCGCCATCACTTGCAGCGCTATGGGCGGCAGGAAGTGGTGCAGCGGGGGCACCAGCCGCGGCTGCTGCACCACCAGCGTAACACACAGCGCGGCGGCGGAGATGACGGCCACCTGCGGGTGTAGCGGTGTGGACAGGTGGTAATTACGACTTACAGTTTGTTACTGGTATGTATGAGACGGTGCTGAGTCACCACCAGCGGTACGCACAGCGCAGCGGCCGAGGTTACGCACACCTGCGTGTGTACGTAGTGGGGCGGATAATTTGGTGTGTGGAGCGCATCAGAGGCACCAGCCGCGGCTGCTGCACAACCAGCGTAACACACAGCGCGGCGGCACAGAAGACGGACACCTGTGCAAGCGGGGCCACATGGATGAGTCGTATCGATTTGGCTGTTGCACGCATGGTTTGTGCCTTTCTGACAATGCGACACACAGGGCGCGACAGAGATGACGGACACCTGCGGGCGGGCGGGGTCCTGGACGGTGTCTATCGAGGTGTATAACGGTTGCACATGACGACCAACCCAATACCACATGCTCCGCTCACCTGCAGCACCCGCGACTGGCCCTCCGGGTAACATACAGTAGACACGGCGTACAGCACGTGCTTCCGTACATTGAACGCAGGCTGCAGCAGGCGGAGCACCCTGCTGCTGCGCTCCAGCCACGCCGGCGTTGGGAACGCCAGCCCGCTCTCCTTGTGTGTTGCGCCTGCCCCTGCCGCCGGTGCTGCAGGAATAGTGGCAGCAGCCGAGCCCTGCACGGTTACTGCTGTATCAGCTGCTGCGGCAGCAGCTGCTGCTGTTGTTGCCTTGGAGCCTCGCTTCTGCGTGTCCTTTGGGGCGTCGGATTCAAGGTCATCCTGCGCTGCCTGGCTGCTGAACGCTCCCCTTGCTGCTGCACTGCCGGACCCGACACCGCTACTCGCATTCCTTGGTAAGGCAGCAGCAGCCGGCGAAATCTCTCGGATGCTGCTGCTGCTTGCAGCGCCGCGGCTCCTGAAACCCTCCGAGCCCCTCATGCTGAGCGCTCCTGCTGACGCCCTGGTACCGGTACTAGCCCTCGGTTGCATGCCGGTATCCCCCGCTGCTGCTGCAGAGATCTCGGCGTCTGTGGCTCTGTCCTTGTCGGCAGTGGGCTTCTCGGCTGCAGCGCTGGCGGCGGCGGCGGCGGCGGCGGCGGCGGCGGCGCGGGCCGCCAGCTTGGTGCGCAGTGCGCGCAGGGGCACGCCAACGAAGACGCGGTATATGGATGGCAGCAGCAGGACGCCTATGAAGACAGCCAGGATGACACCGAAAGCGATGACCATCTGCAAGGACGGAGCGTGAGCGATGGTCGATTGTGAACTTACCGGTAAGCCATGGTGTAGATGACCGTGTGTTGGAGCGCTGGTGGGTGTAACACGGTAGGTGCTTGTGAGTGTGTGAGGAGGATTGAATGGCGACCGTGGGGTGTTTGGCGGTCGTGTGCGTGTGCGTGTGCGTGTGCGCCCTGGTACGGTCGCCCGGACGGTGAGCTCGAATCGTGTAGAAGACGCCGAGGGCGCAGTGAAAAGCTAGCGCTGCGGGCACATGCGCGTGTGCGTACAACTGCGGTATACGGTATGGCATAACGCTGACCTGTCTGGCAGCTTTGGCGATGGCCTGCGTCAACTTCTTGAAGCACCTGCAGGCACAAGCGGGGGTCCGCCCAGGGGTTCTCAAGTGGTCAGCATGTATGCAGCTCGCAGCGCAAGCCCCTGCTGCTGTCCACATGCTCGTTCGCGCCCCGAGTCGTCGTGAGGGCAGCCCCAAACGCCTGGTCCCATTTTGATGCACAAACTCAAGAGTTCACGCGAAGGCTTCGTACCAGGTCCTACCAGGTCTAAAACTCCAGCCACACACGATCTGGCCCGGAGCAACACACAGGCACGCAAACTGCCGGCCCACTTTCAACGGGCACGCGCACGTGTGTGCATGCCCTTAGTGCACACGTGCCACGTGCCACGTCGACGCGCACCTGTTGTACGGCCTGTACGTCATGGTCACCAGCACGTAGCCCTCGTCCCAGTCAAAGTCCGGAAGGTCAACGGCCGTTGCGTTGACAAGCACGCCCGCCACCCCTGACACTGCAGGTGCCGCCTGCTGCTGCTGCTGCTGCTGCTGCTGCTGCTGCTGCTGCTGCTGCTGCTGCTGC
>VFQN01006124.1_pt1 | contig 14076 bp, 17 predicted proteins | sample 3512371 | NCBI WGS metagenome assembly VFQN01 (sample SAMN10412370, study PRJNA504923) | tailings metagenome | isolation source: Replicate 2 from Balatoc abandoned mine | place: Philippines: Itogon, Benguet | collected 2017-08-28
GTCGTGGCCTATCCTTTGACGGAGCTGGTTGCTCCTTTCCGTACAGCGAGAGGGTAGCGGTGGGAAACCCCGTGTCCTTGATTGCCGGGACCAGCTCTGTTTCCCGAGCGGGACTGGGCTGGGCTCTGGAAGGGGACCAAAACTGTAAATCCATGCATACGTAAGGGCCGTAACGCGAAGAGCTAGGAGTTTTGGCGGGCGTTGGGTGAAGGACAAGGTGGTACTGGGCCACGTGTGGCATGCCGCATGCTTGGACAGCTCGACAGAGGCCCAAGTGCCCGAAAGCACAAATTCGTGATCCCTGGGGCAGATAGCGTTTGAGTTCAACGGCGTTGCCATGGTTGATTGCACGTACATGCCCTGGTTTCAGGCATGAAGACCCTTGAGCCCCCGGCTCGTGACAGGTCGTTGCAGTAGCGGAGGAGAGAATCCTACCCGTGTAACACTGACTGACTGACTGTGATCCCTGAGCGATTGCCGTTAACCGGGGTTCAGGAAGCCGAGGCGGCAGTTGGTTGGCCGTTACAGGCAAGGTTATAGGGGCATCCATACTCGACTACAACTCCTGCCACACGAGCCCTTTGCACAGGGCCTGAGAGTGCTCTACCCGCGGATTGCCCCCTGAAGACAAACGCAGTTATACACGCAATGTGCCCGTGCCGTATTACCGTATCCCACGCACAGCTTGCACAGTACACCACGCACGCTCATGCATCACGCTATAGCCACCCGCAGATGCCAGTCGTGCGACATTACAGCACGTTGTGGCTCGCTCCCTACAGGCGGCAACGCAGAAGCCACTACACGCATAATACAAGGATGCTTAGGTTGCCGATTACGTAAGCGGCCTGCCAAACAAGTAGGGGGTTATCAAGTTCGGTTTGGGAGACTGGCTTCGGTACCATGAATGTGCGTTTGCTGCCCACGGGCCCTCCTCCACCTTCAAATGCTATAAGTCTCATCAGGACGCAACGTAGCCGGATCCTCAGAACCGGCAGGCGCGCCAAAGTGCTGCGAGCGTGTGGCGCGCCCCATCCCCCATGCTGGCCCCATGCACCCTATTGCACGGCCCCTACAGGATCCAACCCTACTCCCTAGAAGACATCCCAGCTCTGCTGCTCGACGTCTTTCGTTAGCAGCTTGCTCTCTGCGCACAACGCCTCTCGCTGCTCAACCGCGCTGCTCAACACCGACATGTGCTAAGCACATACAGCCATAAAACCCACCAACCACCATTCAATTTCAATCGCTAGCCATACCTCAGCGCCAGGGCCGGGCTCCCCACGCCCTAGTCAAAGAGCAGTAGCAGCTCAGAACCCAAAAAGTACATAGTAGTGAGTCAAAGTCAAGCAACCTGTACGGCAGCCTTAGCGGCGGCGGTACTCGGGCTGCGCGTACGGCTCGTAGATGTTGGCGGTTGCACCGTTGGGGTACAGCACGCGGCCCTCGAACCGCACGTCGTCGATCCAGGTGCCCACCTCGGGCCTGGGGGTGGGCTTGACGGTGATCATGATGCCACCCACGGTCGAGTTGCGTAGGCCGGGCGGGAGGTTGGCGGCGGAGCCGGCCTTGCGCACCCACAGGTTGGTCCCGGAGCGCTCTTGCGGGATGTTGATGGTGAGCCAGTCGTCGCAGGGTGTGGTGTCGTTGCGGGACTTGAACACGGGGCCGCCCAGCACCCTGCCGATCACGGTGCGGCGGGTGGGGTCCACGGCCGGCCAGGACAGCAGCGAGACCTGCGAGGATGCGATGCATGACAACAGGCGGAAGGGGTTGGATGGCGGCCAAGGAGCAGCATGGACTTGCACACAGGCTCCTGTGCGGCGTGTGGGATATGCCTGCCAGCGGAACTCCCGAGCAAAGCACTGACGCTGAGCCAAAGATGCAGAGCTGTGCGGTTCCTCATGCCGGCCGCTGCAGCACCCGAGCGGACCCCAGCCCACAAGACCTCGGACCCACCTCCTTGACGCCCGAGTTCCAGATCTCGTGGATGCGGATCGAGTCCAGCTGCACCGGGTCCTTGAAGAACAGCGAGAAGGTGGAGCCCAGCACCTTGGGCCGCCACGCGCGGCTGCACGCCCCGCACCCGGCGCAGGCCTTCTTGTCATCCCACACCAGGTTGAGCGGCGAGAACGGCTGGTTCTTGCGGGCCGTCTGGAATTTGGCGTCGTTGAACCAAACCACTTTGCCGGTGCGGCTCTGGGCGCCGAAGGCGGGCAGGTTGGAGACCCACATGTAGCGCGCCTCGCCCTCGCTGGGGGAGGAGGGCGGCGCGGGGCTGGACGGCGGGGCGTTGGGGGGCGAGGGAGGGTCCGCGGGAGGCGCGGGAGGCGCGGGGCTGGGCGGGGGGAAGCCCGTGGTGATGTTGGCGGCCCCTGTGGCGTGGCACAAGTAGCGCGACAAAGAGTTCAGTCAGACTCCAGACAGTTCCATACCCGTGCAAAGTAGGCAAGCAACGCCAAAGGCTCAACAGTCCAGCTCCGATCAACGCTTACCGAGTGCTGCTGCCAGGCTGGCGTAATCAACGGGGCTCTTGGGCGGCGGCCGCGGCGGCCGTGGCGGGCGAGCGGGGGGCATGGTGGGCGGGTTGGGCGGCGCCACCTGGCCTGGCATGAGCGGCGGAGCCAGGGGAGGGGCGTTGGGCAGATCCACTTCCTCGATGTCCACATACACGAACTGGACGATCAGCTCAGTGTCCTCGTTGCCGGAGGATATCAGCCAGCGGCGGGCGGCCAGCATGCGCTCCCGGAAGCTGGTGACGATTGTGGGCTCCTCGGGGTGTTGGTTAGCGGCGGCGGCGTCCTGTGTGTTAGCTGCGGAGGAGAGCGAGACACGCTGGTCGGCGATGCTCATCATGTCCTGGTGCAGGGAGCGGCTGCGGGCCTGGGAGTAGCTGCTGGTGGAGAAGGTGTTGTGGAAGGCGGCGGAGGGGTCTCGCGCCTCGTGGCCCAGCTTGGAACGCAGCTGCGCCAGGAGGTCCACCTCGCGCAGCTGGGGGTGTGGGTTAGCGGTGTGGGTTAAGGATGTGGGTTCAGCCGGACGGGGCAGGGCAGAGGATGGGCAAGAAGGAGAGCAGCAGAGCGTGCCACACCTTAACATAATCAGTGGGGCTAAGGCCAATGTACCCTTTGCGCCCTTGTTACCTCCTAGCACGCGTGTGCGACTTACCGCAAAGAGGTGGCGCTCGTCACCACGGTACGAGCGGACCATCAGCAGGCGGTCCACGCCCATGGCCTTGAGCCCGTGCGCGCCGTACTGCTCGGCCAGGTCGGTGCCGTACCACGTCTTGAGCGAGGACGACTCGATCAGGCGGCGCGATGGCGCTTGCTTGGGCACGCGGTTGATCGCGATAACGACGATCTGGGGAGCAACAATGGCATCAATCGCTTGGTCAAATGTACTGCAAGCCGCTGTATGGCCCTTGTAGCTGTTGCAGCTCATTACTTCAGTGTCAAGTACGTACTTCGTCAACGGTAAATGGTCAAACCGGTGACTGGGGTTTAATGGTAAACGCTCTCACCTTGGACGGGTCCTGGTTCATGGCCAGCGCCGCATTCTGTTGGAACTTCGTCAAAAACTCCTCCACCGCGGTGTCGTTGTTGAGGTCCAGGTCGTTGCTCTCAAACACGGCGTTCAGGTCCACGAAAACGGGCGCAAAGCCAGGGGGCAGCGGCGGGGGAGGAGAGGGAGCCGGGGGCTTGGAGGGCGGGGGCGTAGGTGACGGGGGCGGCGGGCTGGGAGGACGAGGGGAGGGTGGGTTGCGTGGGGGGCGTGGAGGCCGGCGGGGCGGGTTGGCCGGGTTGCGCGGGGGGCGCGGGGATGGGGGGTTAGGGGCGAACGGGGGCGGGTTGGACAGGGGCAGCACGTAGGGTGCGGGGCCTTGCAGGGGCGGGCTGAGGGGCGGGGAGTTGGCGGGCATGCCGGCAGGAGGGGTGATGGGAGTGGGGCTGAGGGGCGGGGAGCCGGTAGGCATACCGACGGGTGGGGAGACGGGGTCGGAGCTGACCGGAGGGGAACCCACTGGAGCCCCGACGGGTGGGGAGATGGGGTCAGGGCTGAGGGGAGGGGAACCCACGGGAGCGCCGACGGGTGGGGAGACGGTTTCGGGGCTGACCGGAGGGGAACCCACTGGAGCCCCGACGGGTGGGGAGATGGGGTCAGGGCTGAGGGGAGGGGAACCCACGGGAGCGCCGACGGGGGGGGAGACGGGGTTGGGGCTGAGGGGAGGGGAGCTCACGGGCGCCCCGACGGGGTTGGGGCTAGCGGGAGGAGAGCTCATTGGCGCGCCGACGGGTGGAGAGACGGGATTGGGGCTGAGGGGAGGGGAGCCCACGGGCGCGCCCACGGGGGAGGTGCCTGGGTAGGCGGGCACGGGCTGGCTCACGACTATTAGGGCGCGGTGCTGCTGCTCCATGACGGGCGGGGGCGGCGGCGGGGAGGGCTCAGGGACGGGAGGGGACGGCGGCTCGCCGGCCTCCTGCCCGAAGGAGGGGACGAGGTCTTGGGCGGTGGGGGGAGGGGACGACAGCTCCATGGGCGGGAGGTCGGTCGGGGGGGACAGCACGGGCTGGCCGACGAAGGACAAGGTGCGGCGGCTGAGGGAGGTGGCCTCAAGCTGCTGGGCGGCCTCGGCGGCGGCGGCGGCGGCGGCCTGGTCGACGGTGGTGGCGGCGGCGGTGGCCTCGACGGCTGCGAGCTGCTGCACCTCAGCAGTCACGACCGGTTGGGCCTCAGCGGTGGCGGCGGCGGCAGCGGCATCAGCGGCGGCGGTGTCGAGGGGCTTGGGCTCCTCAGGCTGCACGACAACGGTAACGGCGGCGGCGGCTTCAGCAGCAACGGGCTGCTCCACCTCCGGCTGGGCGGCGGCGGTGTCAGCGGGCTTAGCCTCAACAACGGCGGCGGAAGTCACAGCTGGCTTGGGCTCCTCAACCACCGGCTGCGGGGTGGTCTCGGCGGGCGTCACCTCGACAACAACAGCAGCGGCGGTTGCGGTGGCGTCAGCAGGCTTGGGCTCCTCGGCCGCTGCTTGCTGCACAACGACGGGCTGGATGACGGCCTCGGTGGTGGGCTTGGCGGCATCGCCGGCGGGCTGCAGGACGGCCGTCTCGGCGGCAGCTGCGACCGTCTGAACGACAACCTCAGCCGCCTGGACCACCTGCTGCTGCTGCTGCTGCACCTCCTCCACAGCTGCCACGGCGCGGGGTTGCACCATCTTGTGGGGGCCAGTCATCTTGGCGTGCTGGGAGAAGGCCTCGTCGGCTGGGATGAGGAGCTCGGTGGTGGTAGTGGTGGTGGTGACGGCGGCGGCGGCAGAGACGGTGGCTGTTGGGGCGTCCAGCTCGACGAAGCTGGAGGTGTGGATGCGGAGGCGTAGGGGGTAGGCCTTGGACAGCCAGGCGGAGCTGAGGGGCACTGCGTAGTTGCCTGAGGGGGGGCATGGCGGGGCGGGGGCGCGGGGCAGAAGCGTTACCGTACGGTACTAATGTCGGCAAATTGGCAAGCGGGTGGGGGGCTGTCAGGTGAAGCAAGCAGGTTGCAGACAGCGGTCTGCAGGCTTATTGGGGCTACTGTGGATGGCTTGGCACAGGCCCACACCCGGCGCGCTGTGTGTGCAGCCACCTGGAGTGCGCATATGGTGGCTCGAACAGACACCATTGTCCGTGCATTACCGGTACGCATTCAACACAAGACATACAAGACTGCCTACCTGCGAAGTCGTTGATGAGTTTGCGGAGCAGCTGGCCCCAGGCGCCCTGCACGCCGTCCCTCCAGCTGTAGCCCAGCCACACGACGGCGCCGGGAACACCAACCTTGCCGAACGCCTGTGGGGAGGGACAGAGCACGAGAAGCCGTTCAACAGTGGCTTCTAGCAATGGATGAGCAATGGACGCCTTCCCGCAGTCCCTTGCTGCTACGCGTCACGTACGACACGTGCCATGCTGGCGGACGGTCAGGAGGGATTACGGTTGTGAAGCAGATGGCCATGGAAGTGCGCGAGTGCCCCACCTGTGCGACGGTCATCATGTCGTCTCCGGGGACGGTGTACAGGGGCCACGTGACTGAGGCGGGGTCCTGGTGGCGGCACCAGGAGTCCAGGGAGGTGAGCTGGGCGTCCTCCAGGGTCCGTGGCCAGGCAAATTGCGACTCGGCCGGCGTGGGCAGAAAGGTCGCCGCGTGACGGTTGAGCGTCGGGAAGCCGTAGGAGACGTGGTTGTTGTCGCCGTAGCGCTCGCAAAGCGCCCAGTCGCCTGGAAGAAGTCACAAAGGAAGCGCGCGGGGCGTTAGAAACCGGGCGAAGAGGTTGGTCCTTGCAATGCTCGGCTGGTCGCAGGCAGCGGACCAGCGCGAGACAGCTAAAATGCATACGAGTTGCCAGATTTATGCGTGAACTTCAGGATTGATGTGGCGTTAGCCTGGCAGGAGGCATGGGAAGTCGGCAAGGCAGCCCTGTGCTGTCAGACCCTTGACCTACCAGTGTATCCAAGCGTCGACGCGACCATGTGACGCATGGCATCGCCGCTCCCGATTTGGGCATCGACCAAGATGACCAGGCCGCCACGGGAGACGTGCTGGCGTATGGCGAGCATGCTATCGCGCTCAGTCAGGAACCGCGGTCTGGACTGAACCGGAACCACAAGCGTAGTGCCCGCTGAGAGCTCCTTGATAGAGGATGTCAATAGCTCTACTTGCGTGTCTTCCATGAGCTGGGTCAGCAGGCCCAGTTGGGGCCCGCCCCAGGTCAGAGGTAGGGGCATGCCGGACATGTCATCTCTCCAGTAGAGCGACACGTGGGCCGCAGCGGCTGCCTTCAACAATACTGCTAACGCAGCTAATGCTAACGTTCGTCGCCCCATATTGAGGCGCATGGTCAAGGGTCGTCGGCGACGGTCTACCCGTTGTGTCGCTCGTTGTGTACCGACCGACGAGTGAAGCGGGCTGTAGTATCTGCTGGGACGGTTTTTGCTAGTATCCCAAATTCTATACCTACAGGCAAGGAATGCCTGAATAACATGTTATGGGCGAGGCAGCGAGCATATATCCATGACGGTTCGTGTGACGGTTCACGGTTGGGAGCTGGAAAGGCGAGTCACACCCCGCCATGACTAAACCCTCGACCGCAAGCCAGCGAGTATATTTGTGCAGTAATATTACTGTGTAGCGCTTAAACCTTTGCCCAGCAGCACAAGGCGCTCAGTCAGACGGGCGGCGAGGTTCTGGAGCAACCATTGCTATACCCCTTACCGTCCACCGCGCGTAGGTCAAGAGCCTCTCAGCCCATCATAAGAACAATTTGTTTACATTAAAACTGCTGACCTTGTGCGAAGAACACCGGAAAGTGGTGCTTGCCATCTGCCGTGTCCTCCCGTTGCCTTGCCCGTTGTGGCTGCTCGTTTGTCAGAGCCTTGGCTCACGTGGCTATGTACGCCTGGACTGGACTGGACTCCAACTCCGCATGACCCTACTCACGACTGTACACAGTGCTGCTTCTCCACCAAGGGGAGCTCGCATATGCCCTCCTGTGCCCCCGGTATACCGGCACTGGCACCGCACACCAGGCCACCAAGCAGCTGGGCACCAGGCGGGGCACGGCAACGCCGGCACTCGTGCGAGGAGTTTTGCCGCCTACTATGCCACCCAGCTACCCTTGTACTTAGGTCAAACCAAAATGCCAAACCATGGCGCATGGTGCGGTTGCGGCTGGGGGTAGTACGGCTGGTGGTGGTGGTACGGCAGCGGCGGGGCCATGCCGTGCGGTGGGTACGGCGGATGCTGCTGCTGCAGGTGTTGCCAACCGCTCCTCGCCCGCCACCGTACCCCCGCCGCGGCGGCGTCCCGCTGCAGCCCCTGCCGCCGCCGCGCCCCACCGCCGCCGCCGTCCCAGCTGCCTAGCCCCGCCCGGTCCCCGGCCATGCAGGGGAGGTCCCCTGCCCCTGCCGCCCCCCGCTGCGTGCTGAGGCGGTGGACGGAGGGGCGACGGGCTGCGCCGGGCCTGTGGTGCCGCCACAGTGCCGCACGACTGGAACGTACCGGCCGGTCGGCTGCAAACCGTGTGGGCTACGACGCATGGCGTGATGCACGTGGTTTGGCCATGTGTGTGCGCAATAAACTGTAGCAACCAGGTGCACGGCATCAAGGGGCTCAGCCTTGTGGCAGCAGCACCGGCCAGAAGCCGCGCTGTTCTTGCATCGTTCAAAGGTCATAAGCTGTTGGCGCAATAAACTGTAGCAACCAGGTGCACGAGAGCACGACCAAGGCCCAACCAGCACAACTCATACGTGAAGGGTGCAATCCGTGCGCAGAGCAACCTCAAACCCTACAAAGGGCTGCAGTTGCACGAATTGAAAACAAAGCTGGATGCCCTTGTAACTACCGTACCAACCGGTGCAACCGATGCCCGACTCGGTTTCGCGTCAGCGTGCCCCCAGACACCCCCATGCTGCCGACCAAAAGGGTACCGGCACACGCAGCTGTATGTCTGTGAAGCGCTACGGCACATGCAGAAGCCAGCAGGGGACGGAGCATCCCTGGTGCCAAACGCTTCACGCACATCTACATCCACGGTCCGATTGGCCCCTCTGTCCGGCATTGCCTGCTGACCACCACGCACGGCACGATCCACCGCCCACCGCATTCTGCCGCAGGTTGTTGTGCATGCCATTCATTGCCTCATCGTACACTTCCTTTGCCGTGCACCTGAGCCGAGTACCATACCGGTACAGCACTGACAACCACAAGACCCCAGCTACCCACTACGGTAATCAGCACCCAGCAACACACGACGGCTGTAGCACTTGATGCATGCATGCATGCATGCATGCATGCATGCATGGCCAGGTCGAGGACGCCATACGTACGGCAGCTGCAGGCAGCTGCACGTAGCTGCACGCAGCCGAAGGGCAGGCCGCCTGGTGGGTGCCGCACAGCTCCTGTTGCACTGGGGGCCACGCGCCCTCGTGCCTGTCGGCCAGAACGAAGCCCAAGGGCTGCGCACACCGCCCACGACCATCGTCAATACACCCCCGCCCACGACCTCGACAGGGGCAGCTGACCTCCCGTCGTCCGGACTGCTATCTGCCCGTGTTGCGAGCGCGTGCAGCTCGCATCACATCCTCCCCGTACATCCATGCATGGCCCTTTCGCCCCCAGGCCACCCATATATGTTGTGATGACCCCAAATGTGTTTAGGTAGGTTCAATTCAACAACCTAGCTGCAACCCTTCTGTACCCAGCCAGCCAGCCTTTATCCCACCTGCGTTGTGCACCCCCCATCCCTTCACGCAATGTATATATCCCTTCACGCACCCCCCTGCGTGCTGCGTTCCCTTCACGCATTCCCTTCACACGCACATCCCCCTGCGTTGCGCATCCCCTTCACGCATCCCCCTGCTTTATGCATCCCCCATCCCTTCACGCAATGTATGACATCACCCCGCTGCTCTCGCGCCAGCCGGCTCTACCAATTCACAATGCCCTTCTGCTCTGTATGAAGGCAGCTAGCTAGCCCACTGCAATGACTGTCCCATACGATAAGTAGTAAGGGTGCCAGTCAAGCCCATGCATGTAACCATTAGTAGCTCGTAAGGATATCAATGAACCCTGCGTGACCCATTCATTAGCCTCCCAGAAGGACCTGATAAAGTATCAAATGAACACATACTTTTGACCCATTAGTCTTTGTCCAGGCCCTTGATAACCCACAGGGGCTTGCCCACCACACTCTCTGGACACGCCGCCACCGCCTTCGCTGCCACGTCACGCACGTGCGGCAGCAGCTGCTCCCACCTTCTGAACACCTCGGCATAGTCCACTTCGCACGCCTCAGGCAGGGGGCTCGCCTCAGGCTCGTGCTCGAAGCAGTACCTGCAGGGTCGCCACCAGGTACCGACCGTAACCCACCAGGGTATGTGTATTAGGTGTGTAGGATGCGGTGCGGGGACAGCAGGGACCGTGTAAAGAACGTCCTGGAAGCGCGGCCTCTAGACCCCACCAGGGGTTTCAGCGCACATACGGTTCCCATCCACGAGCACACTGGCGGCAAAACGCAGGTCGTCCCCTCACCCCTCCCGCTCGCACATAACACATACGGGCATGACCATCTACCGGTGAAAGTTGCCCAGCCATCTTGCCGTACACGCATTCCCCCACCCGAGCAGTGCTCCCACGCCCCCACCTGTGTGCTTTCTGGGCCGTGCCCGCCACCGCCTTCCTCTCCCGTGTGTTAAGACCCATGACCCAGCCCGCAAAGGGCTTGCAGTGGATGGGCAGGACGGGCAGCAGCTGCTGCTCCGCAAAGGGCGTCGCGCATCTGAAGTCGCCGCGCAGGATGGTCGGACCGCATGCGCACGAAGTGTATCAGGAAGGTGGTTGCAGCCACCACATTACTGGGCACCGCGGAGTTGCTCGCTGACGAAAACGCTGCGGTGCTGTTGTTGTTGGTGGTGTTGCTGGTGACGGGCGGCAGGCCCATGACCTGCTCCCACAGCACCCGGAAGGGGTCCAGGCCGGCCGCTACCACCCCTTCGTACGACACCAGATGGAGTGCTTCCTCACTGCATGGTGTAGGACAAGGGGAGGCGACCGTGACACGTGGGAGACACGTGGCAGGGCACAGGTCTGAGAGGCTCGCTGCGTGGTGGACGGAGGTGGTCTAGTGAGCGGAGGTGTGCGCATCAGGCGTTGGCCGGTGGTTGCTTGCGTGACGACGACATAGGGCGGCGCAGGCGGCACGTGCACAGGTAGAATCACCGCCGCTGTTGCACACAGGCCGCCGCAAAAGCCCCGCCGTGGGTTGGTACTTGCAACAGTGCCCGCGTGTGCTCACGTGGATGTGCTCTTACTTGTGCTTCACGCATGCAAGGCGTCCGGCGCAGCGCTGGGCGGGGGCATGGCAAGGCAACACCTGCCGGCGGCATGCGCTGCCCCACAGCGCGTGAATCTCGAAACGTATCTACTCTAATACACACTCCCGGCACGCACCCGAACGCCGCCGCCCAGCGCGTCAGCAGTCCTCCGTATCCGTCGTCCAGGAAGTCGTGGCCGTCGCCGCCCCGATGCATGGCAATGCGCAGAAAGTAGTGGCTCAACGGCTCTGGAGCGAACCTGGAGAATCCTGGGAGGGAGGGTGGGCAGGGGACGGTGCGCGTGGGACGTAGGCGGGCATCTGTGCAGCAAGATCTAAGCGTCCCACCTTGCCATCTGTGCAGCAACGTTGAGGAAGCGTGTGCTGGGATGGGCACAGCCTGGCACAGCACACGAGTGGTTCGCGCCGTCCGTGTGGGGGACAACCCACATTGTAATGACAGACGCACAGCACAGTACTCGGCGGCGCGGGGCGAATGCACAGGCGCTCCCGCAGGCTCTCCAGCATGGACCATCTCCGTCCCAAAGAATCCCATGCACATAACGGTACCTAACCCGCGGATCCGCTGGCCCCCGCCTCCGTCCGCCCGCCCTGGCCGCCCCTGCATGCACCCTTTGCATGTACGTCAAGGCCCTCACCCTTTTGGTTTTCAAAGTATCTGCTGAGCAGCATCGACAGCGCTGAGCGCACGTAAATGACGACGGAGACGTTGAAGCCCTGGAAAGACTCGGCCAGGAGCTTCAGCCTGGGGCGGGTTTTCGGTCATAGGGTGGCCGGTGCGGGCTGCTGAGCAGGGTGCAGGCCACCCGCCTACTTGCGCTTTAGCAAGCATAAGCGCAGTTTGGAGAGCCATGGCCATGCCACCATTACCGAGTGAGCTGCTGCCAGTCATGACACGTGTCACTGGCACAGCCAACAGCCAGTGTAAGCCATCATGCCACCAGCAGCAGCCACACGGCCGCCTCGCCTCCAGCTGATCAAACGCTTCACAGCAGGCGCCAGCCACCCCAAGGCTCCTAGCTAGGACCTACTCCCTGTGCTGCCACTTCTTCCACCCCCACTAGCCGCCAACCTTGCTGCCCGCACGCCGACTGGCATGGGTTTCGTTCCTGTTGCTTTGCCGCTCGGCGGTTAGCCAACCAGGACGGCAGTCCCACAAGGCCTGCGCGCACTCCACTCTCTTCCCGTGTCCTCTCCTTGGCGCAAAGCCCCCGGCGCACGTAACAACGAAGGCAAGCCACCATGCATACACTATGACATTGAATAAGCTCGCATGCGCTACGGCACTGCAAGCCGCTGGCAACTGCGGTACACACGGCGGAGCCTCACCGGTCACCGGACAGGGGGCTGAAGTCCTCTGCAGACACAACACGTTGCGCCCCGCAGCCGCCGCCGCCGACAGCGCGCCACGGAAGCACGTAATTGCATCGACGGCGCACTTCCACCTGAGCTCGTCATTGAAGTACTGCCACGCCACGTTGGCAAACGCCTGGCGGCAGGCAAGGGGTGAGGCGGGGCAGCAGGGCGGTTGCGTTGGGTGTGTGGCATCAGGGCCGGCGCACGATGAGGGCAAGCAGCTGCTGGCTGGCGCCTATGCAGGTAGTAGGCGACTGCACCTATATACTATACCAACATCACCATGCATCCCGACATGCCAGGTGTGCCTCTTCCTTCCAGACGTAAGACAGCAAAGGCTGTGACCACACACACGCCGCTGTGCCCCTGTGGAAGCAGGTGGGGGATGCTGCATGCAGCTCCGGTGACCAGGACGGAAACAGTGCACGTGCTCCATATCAACAGTGAAGGCAGCTTGACTGTCCGCAAGATCGTCCCTTCGATAGCTGAGGCCGGCGCCGTGTGTTGGGAACGGGATGGGACACAGTTGCTTTCAAGCTGGTGTACTCGACGCAAGAGAGCTATGCTACCCCCGTGCGCTGACCTGCGGCAGTTGGAAAGGCTACGACAAGCCCATGAGCACGGCCCAAACAGCCTGGAACGACGCGTGCAGGAGGGGCAAGCCACACGCACGCCCATTTCCCCTATCTACATGCGTATGCGGTGCGCGGTCACACTACCCATGCCCCACCGTCAACCACGCACCCGAGCCACGCTCACACCCATCTACCCGGGACACATGCCTGAGTTCAGCAGCTGCCCCTTCGACAGTTGGCGGTTGGTCACAAGGTCACCCACCTTGGCATGACACCGGCGCTGACCGCACTGCGCGCAAAGGGGGAGCGTCCAGCCGTGCTCCTCCAGCTGTGCTTGATGCGCACATACAAGGGACTGCACTCGCACAAGAAAGCGTTGCATGTATGCTCAGCAGCGCGTAAGCATTGAAGGTAAGGGTTCTCGTTTGGGCTGGCCGGTTTTGAAGGTCAGGAGACTTCGCTCCTCCATGTGCAGGCAGCAGTGGCAGGCTGGCAGCTCTATACCGAATGCTGGCCCGTCTGCTAATGCCAGTGTGCCAGCGCCTTGAGGCACACAGCACACCATGCAGACATGCAGAAGTTGAGGTTAAGACTCTACTTGCCTGGATGTACGTGGTGGAGGTCTTGTGTGGGCCTATGTGGATGACTGCCCTGGGCACCGTTGTGGCGCCAGAGGTGAGCCAGGAAGCCCTCGATTGCAGCAGCAACAGCAGCAGCAACAGCGGCGCCCGCATGGCAGCAGCTCCATAAAACGTTGCAGTGAAACAGTAAGTATCCTTAGCACTAGTGTCCGTCGACCGAAGGGCGTAGGCGGCCTACAGTAGGCCCAACAAGAAACGGCACGGCACTGCGCGGCCTCGCGACAAAGATCGGTTATACACAATCGAAAGAATGCATGTTACCAACGGAAAATGGCGCAGCGTCTCAAATACGCGGTCAAGTTATCCACGCACGGCAGGAACATCGGGTTGCACCAGGGTACACCTTGCTCGTCCGTTCCTGTGCGTGCTCGTCCAAAAGCGGCCTTACAACGCACCAGTCATGCAACAACGAAAGTGGCACGCATACCTTCTAGACCCCACAGCTCCGCTGTAACATGGCTTCATCAAGTGCAGTGCAGGATTACGAGGTTACGACTGGTGATCAGGGGAGCTGCCGTGGTCATGAGCTCCTAGCGAGGAGCAGGATGACTTGCGCCTTTCAGGGGAGCTCCCCTGGTGCCTCTCATGCAGTGTCCCGGTCTTATTTCGCGGAAAATTCTGACCGCTCATAATTTTCGGCCTT
>VFQN01006126.1_pt1 | contig 14075 bp, 21 predicted proteins | sample 3512371 | NCBI WGS metagenome assembly VFQN01 (sample SAMN10412370, study PRJNA504923) | tailings metagenome | isolation source: Replicate 2 from Balatoc abandoned mine | place: Philippines: Itogon, Benguet | collected 2017-08-28
GGGTGGTGGGTGTGGTACGACACCCCGACCGGAAGGGGTCCCCTGTAAAAAACCAGACAAACAAAAAGCTCCTTGTTCCATTGTGGCGCCACCGCTACCTAAAAATGTACCAACGGTAACACATACGTATCTCACGCCGTAGGCCGTACCTTGCATGTTACCTTGCATGTGCACGTACACGTCCCCGGCTTCCACGCCGTTGCTGGGGCGCAGTGCTGACTCCAGGTCCTCCGCCCCTGGTGAGGCCGTGGGCCCTGGGACGTGCGCCGTGCCGCCTGCGCCGCCGCCGCCGCCTTCCGTGCCGTACTGCTGCTGCTGCTGCTGTTCCTGCATTTGCTGCCCCTCGGTCTGCTGCTCCGCCGGCGGTTCAAACGGCCTAGTAGCCGCACAGCTGTCGCTGAGGGACGGCGCACCAGTGGGTGGGGCGCGTCTCATTGGTGGCAGACGGTGTTGCTGCAGGAGTCAAGATTTCCCGGCCAGGCGCAAGCAACACAAATACTGCAGGACCCAGTGTCAAGGGCGCAGCGGCGCACGTTTACAGGCTGCCTGTGAACCATCTGCATGCCTGCATTCTTTCTTCGTGACCCACGGGTCTGTGCCGCAAGGCACCACGCCAGGTTGCGATCGTCCATGGCCACGTGCGCGTCGGCGCTTCAAATCAGTTGCACACCAAGAGGTCATGCACTGTAGCCATGCATACATGCATGAGGGTTTGTGTTATAGATCAACCTCGAAACTGCGTGCAGCTTACCAGCCGTGGGACTCAAGGTCGTTGCTCCTGCGGTCGAGTGCATCACCCTTGGCACCGTCGCGCCCGTGTGGCCTCCGCCGGGCCCAGCGCACGCCCAGGACCGTTGCCAGCGCCAACAGTGAGGCGCCTGTAGCCAAGCGGCCAAGCGGCGTCCGACGTGCCCAATCATGAGGGTGACAACGGTGAGCGGTGTGAGTTGACAGCAGGCCAGGAGCGCAGGAAGGCAACGAGAGGCAACAACGCAACCCGAGTACCACAGCCACCAGCCAAGGGGACGTAACGGAACCGTATGCAGTTGGCCTTACCTCATTGGCGATCGCACACAGGCACAGCTGCAGTAACATGAGGGGTTCAAGGCGTACACAGCCCGTTCTGCTTCCCTTTTCAACGTGCACCACCGTTGCACCGCAACTCGTGCGCTCGCGTTGGCACGCGCAGAGTGGCGAGCTCACCTGCCACAGCGCCCACCACCAATCCAGCCACTTCGCCTCCGCTCAGCGCTTCCCCTCCACCACCTCCCCCTCTGCCGCCGCTCCCACCGACCGCCCATGGCCCACCGCCTGGCCCGGGGCGCCCGGGGCCGTGCTGGACCCGCCTAGGGTCGTTCCATTGCCCCCAGCAGTGCCGCCAGGAATGAGGCTGCCGTTTGTGGGTGGCGCAAGGACTACGCCTCCCGGCCCCAGGCGCGGCAGCACACTGCGGAAGCAGCCCACGGGTCCGCCTGGACCTGACACGCACTCCAGCGACAGCATCAGCTCGCACTGCGGTCGTGGGTTGGCGATCGGGGGAGGTTGGCGACTGAAGGGGTTGACTTAATTGTGCGGTGGGGCTGCAACGTCGCGGAAGGGCGGGGGCAGTTGATCGTGCCGCGCCTGGGCAGGGCAAGGTGTCAGCCCTCAGGAGGGTACTGCTGCCTCCCACACGGTTGCGTTGCACAAGCATGGGCACACGCGGGCCATCCCGGGTGTTTGACTGCCTTCCTCCATCCTACCTTGTATGTGACGTTCAGGGACCACATGGCGTAGCCTGTCCGCGCGGTACGACCGAACGCGTCAACGCTTATGCCGTACGACGCCTGCATGCACGCAAGCAGAGTAAGAAAGCTGCAGTAGCGAATACGGTAGCCACATTGAACACGCCACACAGACGACATGGTGCCACCTTCCCGCGGCCAACCCGTCACGGCTTTCAAACGCCACTTGAACCTGAAGGAACGGCAGGGAGCGCTTGGGGCCCTGGCGCGCGGGGTGGTGCGTCGTGGCAGCTACGGGGACGGCACGTCTGGGCCTGGTACGTTGCAGGCTTGTAGCTGTCTGGCAGACTTCATGCAACCACTGGCACACTACTGGCGCAAGGGGCCCAGCCTTGAGGAAAACCTGTCAAGTGGCCGCAACGTCTGAAGCAAAGTCGCACCTTGCGCCCACCACTCTACGGTAACCCACCATGTCCAAGTATCCGCCCTCCCCCGCGTAGCACTTGAGGGCGGGGGGCGCATCCTCGCCCTCCACACAGCCAGGGGCGGGGCCAACGCTGGTGGCTGTAACGCTTTGCGTTCCAGGGCAGACGGCCGGTCGGGGTAACGTACCCGAGGACGATAGGCCCACGGCGGGGGGCAGGCAGCTCCCTGTGCGCAGGAGGGAGCATTAGCTGTGGGCGGGGGTGCATCATGGCAATCATAGTGCCGGCACGCAGCTTCAACGGGTCCTGCGCTGCTGCGCGGCCTCGCCTTGGCCGTGATCAACAAGTATGCCGGGTGATGAGCGTCTCAACGATGGCACTGCTGTTGTAGGGGGCACGAGTCCACCCAATGTGCTTGCACCCAGCCAAGCAAGCAGCGTGCCGTGCACCCACACGCGCAGGGTCCGGCCTTGATCTTACGTTGGATGACGATTGCGTCGTGGAACAACGCAACGGCGGTAGTGCGCGTGTCGGCCGGGTTGCCGGCGTTGCGGCCGCTTGAGTCCAGCAGCAGGTCCATGCCGATGGCCTGTACGGCACATGGGCGGCACCGTAAGGCAACGGCAGCGCTACAGCGCTCAGCGAGGGCAAGCTTGTTGTACGGCCATGCTGGACCATATGTGCAGTGGGTAGGCACAAATCGGATTGTCGCCTCCGACGTTAGTACCAGAGCGTTTTACGTGGCAGGGCGCGTTCTCTCGAACTCAAGGGGACTGATAGGCTGGTACAAGCCACCCGTCTCCACTAACGGACCCACAGCCCCCACACTGACTAGTGACTGACAGGCGCTCGGGATGTGCCACGATACTTAGTCTGCCTCATCCTCCCGCACACTGCAACCTGGAACAGGAGGCAAATTGCAAGTATGTCTTGCATATGATCAGTGTACAGTAGGCACGCACCTGGAAGAGCGGGGGTTCCCGCGCCCTATCCACCACCACCCGGCTGAAAGTGAGGAACACGCCGGGCGCCAAGCGCACCTACAAGAGGAAGGTACCATAGCCGCCCAATTGGCATTAGTCCCGTACAGACATTTGTGGTGTTCCCGGTGTCGCAAGCCCGGTAGGCAACTAGCTATGCAGAATGGGCAGGCCAGTCAAGGGAGACCTCCACGTACGGGGTGGTCCTACGGTCGCCGTCTCCGAAGATGTGCCCGCGCTTGCGTGGCAACGACCCCCGTGTGCTCCATGCCTCGCCTTATCTTTCAGGTATGCCAGGTCAAGCCGCGGCCAGAGCGACTGTGAACTCTGCTGGCCTGTGATGGTGATGTTCGCCGATAAGAAGACTGGGCTTGGGTGGCCCAGGAAGCTGTCATCCGTAAGCTCGATGTTACCAGTTAGGACCACTTCGTTGACCTCCGGGTTCAACGACAGGGCCAGGACAAGTTCCGAACTGATCGTGACCGCTCTGCTTAAACCTGCTGCCCCGCGCGCATGCATCGCAGCGCAGAGTAGTATTAAGGTGATCCAACATTTGCTCATGTGAGAGGCAGGCACTGTGTGGAGTGTCGCTGGGGGCCGCTTTATGGGTCCACCACACTTTAATAATAGCGGCAACAGAAGCGACATCAAGGTACAGCGCTACCCTGTTGATCGTGCGTGTGACTAAGGGGTGACAGGAGAACACGACAAAGGAGTATGGGGGGACGATTGCCTTGAGGCCAGGGGACCTCCCCTGTTCAAAGCATCGTATGGCTCGTATCACAAGCAGGATGGTTATGCGGAGCCTGGTTATTATGTGCGGATACCGATATACACCCTGGTGCACATGAAGGTGCTTCAGGGTTGCTTAACGAATCAAGGAGGGATGTATCTGTGGGTCTGCGCTGCGAGATGGTGCTGCCTCAGGCTCGCCTGGCCTAAGATGAGCAGGTGTGGCTCAGCATCTGCCCAGGTTGGCGTCTCACACGCAGGGGAACTCCCCTGGTTCCATGGATCACACAGGCCACGTATTAAAGTACAACCAATGGGTTTAGGTCGATAGTTGCCTCAGCTTCTGCATGGTTTGTTCATAAGGGACTGCCACTGCCCCTCGACGCACCAGACACGCTGAGGCCTACCCTGTGGCCCTGACCTCGCAAGCAGGGGGTTAGCGCCTGCCATAGCTCTCGGACTACATGGCAGGTTATGTACATTTATTGTGGCGAATGCACGCGGTCTAGCCACGGACACGATATTGGGGGCACTATCTTTGGTCTCGGCGCGAATCGCCTTTTCCCAGCCACTCAGCAGAATGGGCGCGTCAGGCACGCCAGATGCCCTAAACGAGAAAAAGGACCACGTAGTATAGTTGCACTGTTCATTTGCTCTGTCACATCGTGTTTTGCCTACGCTTTGATAGCCACACAACTCGGCCCCATGGCTCTGCTCGCTTCCTCGCGCGCTACCTCCACTTGCGGTCGCAGCTCCAAGGCTAGCCGCGCTACGACAGTCCGAGTTGCATGTGCTGCCAACGCTAGCCGACAGTTTGCAAGCGCTGCTGCGGCCGCTGTGGCGAGCGCGACCCTGGCCTTCGCAGCTCCGGCTCTTGCCGATCTGAACGTATATGAAGCCGCTACTGGTAAACTTCAGCACAACTATAGTCACATTTAGTATCGATATAACTCGTTCGAGTAACAGAGTCTCTGACGTGCATGCCATGCATATCCTTCCGTTTTTAACACCGTTTAGGCGGCGAGTTCGGGATCGGCTCTGCTCAACAGTATGGCGAGGCGGACATTCAGGGCAAGGACTTTAGCGGGCAGGTACGTGGGCGCCCGGACGGGTGGACGTTACGGCCTGGGAGGCCCTTTGGCTGGGAGAAGGCAAGGCAATGGGAGCTGGCATGGCCAGGGCTTCACCTGCAATGAAACACAAGCCACTTGGGCTTTCGCATCGCCCACTGGACTAGACTCCCTGTGCTGGCCCCTAGACGTCCTGATCCGCGCTGAGCACCGTACGGTATCAGGTGCCACGTGCTCTTGTCTTACCAGGAACCGTTCGGTTTCGTACAGACCGCGCACAGGCCGGTTGTCCTGTTTCCAAAAGGAATGGGATTGATGATTCACGGAGCGCTTCAGGATCACCGACAGCGTTGGCTGCATCACCGAGGCCCACTTTAACACCCCCGGCTACATCGTTGTCCCCTAACCGTTGCAGGACCTCCGCCGGTCGAACTTCACCAGCGCCGACTGCCGTAACGCCAACTTCAAGGGGGCAAACCTGCAGGTGTGGGGTGGCGGAGGGTGCACCTTGGGGAGGCGGAACAGTTAACGGTTGCGGGTTGTGAGGAGCCCATCGTAGCTTGGGAGCAAGGCTGAGGGCTCAGCATGGCCGCTCCGCCGCGTTGGTGCTGCTGGTATTACCTCAGCTGCCGTGAAGTGTCCCAATGTGTCCTGTACCCTCCCTAGGGTGCCTACTTCATCAAGGCTGTGACCTTCCGGACCAACTTTGAGGTGGGTGTGTACATGCTGTTGACACCTGCCTGTATCAAGATGAAGCAGACGGCGAGTGGGTTGGTGTCCGCTATGAGCCTTGGCGCCAGCTGGCCGCAATGCTGATAGGTGCAATGACCGTAGCTACGAACAGCATGTACGACAGTGGCTGATTGGCGACAGTAGCCGGGGATGAGGTGATGGCGCGCCTGCGCATGGGAAGGCGGTTCCGTGCACGCGGTAGTGGTTGACAGCGGGTGCACCAGGAGCCTGCCAGCGACAAGCAAGCCCCCTGCTACATGCCATGGACGAGTGTCGTGCATCCAAGTCGCAGCAGTGGCAGTGTTTGTTGATGCGGATGGGAGCGTGTTGTTGCCAGGCAGCGAGACAGAGGGTTGGGGGCCACCTTGGCCGCTACTGTAAGCGACATGGGAGTGCACAGCTTGTGCAAGTTCGGCACTGCGGCCACTGCACCCACTGTCCCCTGTTGGTTCCCCATGCGTAACACTGTTGTTTCCCTCTCTGCCCCCTGCCAGGACGCCAACCTGTCTGACGTGCTGATGGACCGTGCGACTATGGTGGAGGTGAGCGGACGGGACGTTGGAGCTTGTGCACGCAGACGCGGTTGAACAGCATACTAGTCTACGTGTACTGGACCGTGCAGGTACTGTGGTGTGGAGCATGAACCAGTGGGGCAGGGAAGGGACAGGTGCAGGGGGGAGGCGGCATAGGGCTGGGGTCCCACACGGCGGCAGGGGTGTGGGCGCAGGCGTAAGGATTGCAAGAGGGCGTGGGCCAGGAGGCGGGGGTACGGCCTGTGGGTATACTGCACCAGGGAAGGGGCGGGCGTGCGAGGCAGTTCGTACGGCAGGCACTACCGTAAACCCGCGCCTGCCCCAACCACAGGCCAACCTGCGCAACGCCGTCCTGCAATACTCTGTTACCATTATGTGACTGTCCTCCCTGTACAAAGTGGTAACACCCTTGGCTGCGTCCTCCGCAGGCCAACCTGCGCAACGCCGTGTTGCAGCGCGCCGTGTTCACGCGGTCAGACCTGACGGGGGCCATCGTGGAGGGGGCGGACTTCACCAACGCGCTGCTCGACAAGACGCAGCAGATGGTGGGTGCCGTTACTGAGGGCGTGTCTTAGCTGGACGCCAGGAGCATGTCGGGGCCTTCATACTCCCTACCGCCCACCCCCCACGTCTTGACCGCTCTGCGGTTACCCCCCACGTCACAGCTTCCCATTCAACTTGGCCCCCGCACCCTCGACTCCCCCGCAGGCGCTGTGCAAGTACGCCGACGGCACCAACCCCGTCACTGGCGTCAACACGCGCAAGTCGCTGGGCTGCGGCAGCGCGCGCCGCTTCCGCGCCTCCACGCCCTCCAACCCCGACGGCCCGCAGGTGGGTCATGACTGACTTGCCATGTAGGGCCTTTGGCGCGAAGCGAGGTTAGGAAAGTCCTGTGGTATGTACCTCTGTACCATGTAACCCCGACGGTCCGCAGGTGGGTGCTTGAGGACGGTGGTAGCGGTGTGTTCATGGGGCTGTGTGCGGATTGGGGCCTGGATACCGGTATGCACACGGCGGGTTGCACGCGCGTGGGGTCCAACGATGGCCCCCAGATAAAGGTGGCGCACGTGGACAGCGCTCCGCTCTTAAGGGGTCCGGTGCATGTCAGAAGCGTATGCCCTTAGATTGTACCTCTGGGAAGGAACAGGTACCGGGCCCTATATCTGGAGCTGGCTCATTGTGGGGCCGAAGGCGTGCGATCTCATGCAGACTGGGTGAAGGGCAAGGGATGAGGGTGTGCCGAGGCGTGCACCGTTGCTTTGGTGCCTACGGTAGTATCCCCGCGCACACGTGACAGCGCGCCAGGCGTGCGCAAGACCACACGTGCCGGCGTACGGTATGCTGCTGCTTTTGCCGCCGTGCGATGGCCGAGTCCTCATCACTCAATGCCAAATCTTGCACGCCCCCTGTACGGCAGGTGTCTGAGGACGAGAAGGAGGCCTTCCGCTCCACCATCAACACCTACCGCGGATGAACGCCTACGGACAGAGGTAGCTATTGGGACTTGCAGAGCGCTGGTGTGGGTGCGGCAACGGTTGGAAATTAGGGATGTACTTACTTGTTGTTGGGAACGGCTGAAGCACGGACGGCAGGCTGGCCTTGTTGCCCTCGGACCCTTACACCTCGGTAGTAGTCGGCAAGTCTCTATGCACTTTGCAGGGAGCGGGATGGGAGCGGAATGAGCACGGCGGGGCTAGTCGGTGGCTGCCTCGCTGCGTGGGGCGTGGGCCTGAAGTGGATTGCCCCCAGGAGGCTTGTGGATGGCCCTAGAACGGGGTTGTGCGCCTGAAAGGTGCTGTCGCGCATCCTTGCGTGCGTGGCCTTGAGTCGCTTGGCCTGCTAACAGGTGCTGTTGGCTTGCAGGGTGCATCCGTCGCTTGCCGGTCTCTGTGTTGGTATTGTAGGTGCGTTGGGAGGTAGCAGGGAGCCGCGCGCGAACGATGATGGCTTGTGACCTGATGTGTGTGGCATGCGCATGTGTCGGGTGAGGTGTTGCAGCATGCAACGTTTCTCGTGCGTTGCAGTTGCAATGTGAGGCGTGCAGAAGTGGCAGCCTGTGGGCGTGTGGGTGACATGAGGTTGCCTCGTGGCAATGTGCTTGTGGGTTGATCTCCACCACGTGATGCACCGAGCAGACACTCGTTTTGGTGCTCCTTATCTTGTCATGGTGCTCACAATGTTGTTTATTACTGCTGATTGCATGTTTTAACCATACGATCACCCACGCGTGGTTACCTCAGCAGGCCCCATGCATGCGTGCGCCACCAGCAGGGGAGAGGGTGCCCTGGGGTGCCCCACTGCCCCTGTGCGCCACGACTTCCATCCCCACCTGAGCAGTGTGAGGTGCGGCCGCACCGCGGGTTTTCTGCACTTTCATGTAGTGATCAGTCGGGGCGCCCACAATCCTGCTGCTGCATCCTCATCTTCATCTTCACAGGCCTTTGTTGCTCGGCGAACACGTGGGCGTGTGCGTGCGCGCTTGCGATCTAGGGATGCGTCAGGGGAGAGCCCCGCCCTGAGCCCCGCCGCCGTGCACAGCAATTTTACACAAGCACACTGTCCATACGGCCGGTCAATTCCAGAACCGGTAACGAACGAGGGCTATGAATCCATCTAGTGGGATTCACGGTGCAGCCACGCGACGACCAACCGTCATGTAGATTTGGGCCCAAATGACCCCTTTTGACACACAGGTCACATTTCCTGATTGAAAAGTGTATGCGTGCCAGTACCGAAGGCATGACTTCCGGACCTATCCAGCGCAATGCGGCACAGCTTTAATACTTTGTCTGGAAGGAAATTGTCTTGCAGCAGTGGACAGGCGCCCCCCACACGCCCAGCGAGTGTAACCCAGTTGTCGTCCTCCAGTTATGTTATGGGCCCAGACCTTTTTTCCTCTGAGCAGCCTGTACCGTCTCGAGAGTTTGCATTCGCTTATACAGGAAGCGTGCACCTTCTGCTGTCGCCTCCTTCCGATAGCGTGAGGGCATAGGCGCCCTCGGAAGGCCGCGATGGGAAAGGACGGGCTCAAGCAGTTCCTTGCTGTCACCGGCAAGAACTTGACTCTTCAAACCAGGCCTCGAAAGTCTGTTCTGGGCCTAGGCGGACGGGGAGCTCTGCTGCTGATACAGGTACTTCGTGCGTAGCTGGGTCGCGTGCCTGCTTGCAGGGGCACGATACGAGGTCGCGCAGAAAATTATCAGTGCCTTTCTTCACGTATAAGGCTTGCAGTTGGCTGTGACGACGGCTAGAAGCACTAGGGCCCTAACGATATCTGCTGACCGATACCGTTATGCCTTTCGTTCTGCCCTGTTCCGACTCTCCGAGCCCCGATGACCCTGCCTGCCCCGCAACCTTTACTTTCACGCACCTTTTCGCAGCTCCTGCTCCCCGTTGCCTTCTTCTTAGTCATGTACCTCCCCAAGCACTACATCACGCCCAAGCGCCACGGCGAGACCAGGGGCAGGGTACCAAAGCAGCTGGAGTGGCGCTTCTGGGCGGAGGACTATAAGGGTACGCACATACGTACGCCGCCTTGCTACGCCCGCTATGTACCCTATGAACCCTATGCAACCTTATGTGTACGCCCCCTGTGTACATGACAAAACTATCCAGCAGCACACCTGCGAAAGGTGCCACAGACGACAAGGCTTGATTGCCTTGAGCAAGCAGGTATTTGTAGCCCTGTATGTGCTCCAGGTCTCTCCCTCCCTTCTCCTGCTGACTTCTGCCCTACGCTCCCACAACCCACAGGGCCCGCCGTGACCTGGGGGAACGGTGGCAGCGCTTGGCTGCTGCTGGCCCCCGACACTCCACGCGTCCGGGGCCTGGCACGTGCCCTGGCACGCACGCTGGCCTGCCCGCGCGACCCAGCAGCCAAGCGCTCATGCGCCTCGCCCAGCGCGCCGCCCAACTTCCACTGCATGTTCATGCCGCCGCCACAGCCTACGCCACAGCCGCAGCCCTCACAGCCTGCGCAGGCTGTTGCGAATGGAACAGGGGCAGAACACGCTTTGGGGGGAGACGAGGGGCAGGAGGTATTGCAGCCGCGAGAAAAGCGTGTTGAGAGTGCGCGGATCAAGGCCAGGTCAAGGGCATGGGCAGAACCGAAGCGGTTCCTAGGGTGGGGCTGGGGGCTGCCGTGGCATGGCGGTGTAGAGGAGCCCTTCCGGTGCGGTGTAGGTGCAGGAGGGCCGCCAATGGAGACGGAGGAAGCCGACCCGTGCGCGGACTTTGACACGTGTGTGTCCACGCCGGCGTGCTACGAGCACGTGCTTCGGGACCAGATGGCCTTCATGGCGAGCGAGGAGGTACGGCAGGGCTACCGTACACGGGTACCCGTACAGTGACACACTGACAGTGGCAGCGCGAAATGTTTGGCACCGATGTGCGTATCACAGATGTACGGAAGCAGGCGCTGGCTTTCTCAGTTCGGCGCTCTTATGCGCACTGAAGCCAGTCACCTGCGCCGCGGCACTTGAACCATTCCTTCACTCTTCAGTCGCCCTTCATGATCATGGGCTGCTACAATGTGCTGTGTCAGGGTGCTGTGACGCGCGTCCCCTTTCAATCTCCTACCCGGCTTGCAGGCGGCCCGGCGGAACATGACGGAAGAGCCGGAGGTGTACGACGCGCTGCTGGTCTTCCCAGGGGAGGTGCCCGCGAAGCACAGCGGCGTGACATGGGAGGCCCTCGGGTACTGGGGACACAGCGGCAGGAAGGGGTACGAGGAGGGGCAGGGGGAGCAGGAGCAGCAGCTGGCGGCGGGCGCTGGGGCGGCGGGCCGGGAGCAGCAGCAGGCGCAGGAGCAGGAGGGCGCCGCTGCCGCGTCGTCGCCGCTGCGCTCGCTGTCCCGTGTGGTGGTGTCCATGAACCACACCGACGTGCCGCCCACACAGGTGAGCGGTGTGGGTACCAGGGGGCCTGAGGGCTGCGGGAGGGGGACCCTCCCCCACATGGGCGGCCGGGCAGCCCAGCAGCGGAGCGCTGTGACCCGGAAAGCCCCTCACTCGTTGGTGGGCGGGTCAACGGCGACCTTGCCCCACTCGTTTTGCACTCATTTTGCTGTGGAAATTTATCCGGCTGATAGTTCTCTCCACAAAGGTGCCTGCCCCGTCTCTGTTGCCCACCTGCAGCTCATCCTGGACCAGTTTGAGGTGGTTCCCACGTGGGGCAACGGCCTGGCCCTGTACAAGAGGTGGGCCAACGTACTACGGTAGTGACGCTGTGCGTGTGTGCATGTGTGCGTTATGGCCGGGCGGGGTACGGTATGCGGGGAGTGATTGTGTGTATGGGGGATTAGGAAGTAAACATGCGAGCCGTAGTCCAGTAGAGGGGTGGGAATGCTACGGAGGAAGAGCGAGCTTACGGTAGCTGCTCGGCTTTGCAACAAGGAGTGCACAGGCAGGACAAAGTGCCCTTGAAACGGAGAGACGTCCCGTGCGCGCGCACCACCTGCCACTGGCCCGCCTTCCCGCCCCATGCAGGCACTGGTTCCTGGCCAACCTACAGCTGGCGCTGGGCCGTACCCTCATGGGACTGCACGTGGCAATGCACACACCGCCGCCAACGCCGCCGACGCCGCCGTCGCCGCCGCCGCCGTCAGACGAGCCTCCCACCACCAGCTCGAGCCAACGCATGCCCGACACCGCGCACCAGACAGCAGGGGCAACCAGTTCTGGTCCTGGCAGTGCGCGAACGGGCATGTACGGCACCCGCGGTAGTGCCGGTGGCGGCGGTACGGACATCCCGGACGAGCTGTACGACACTGCTGTACCAGTGGACCTTGTCGTGTCCTACAAGGCGTTCCCGTGGCCGTCTGTGACGGAGGACCTGTGCGCCGCCTGCGCCGCCGTGTTTTTCAACCTGCTGTTGGTGAGCCTTGGTCATCCACATTAGCTGTGCAATGCTCGTATCGCGAAATCCATGTTTACTTGCCAGCTCGACAGATTGTGATGCACACAACCCAAAACCCGAAACACCACCCTTTGACCGAGTTTTCCTTCCCAACGCAGCTGCTAGTGTCACTGGGCTCCCACATTTCCTTGTGCCCCTCGGGTCGGCGCCGTGGGCCCCGCCCCAACAGGTTTACGCCTTCCTGGCGCCCACACGGGCCGTTGTGGGGGACATTGTGAGGGAGAAGGAGCTGAGGCTGCGGGAGGGGGTGCTAATGCAGGGTGAGGCAGGGGTGACGCACATAGGCGCTTCCGATGAGGCAATGCACTCGATGCCATCGCACGAGTCACTGCAGGCAGTGCTGTGAACTGGCTGTGCAACCACGGCGGTCGATGCCAGGGCATCTCTTAACACCTGGTGCCTCCCAGGGCCCCCGCAGGGAGTGCGCATGCATGTTGGACTCCTTTCCTCCGCAACCGCCTTTGTGAAAGCTGGAACCCCTTTTGCGTTGCCCTCTGACGCCCCCCGTCATTCCGGACCTTGCCTGCACCCCCAGGGCTCAGCGAGCCCGCATATTGGGGCTCCTGGGCGCTAACCCACTGGCTGCTGCTGGCGGCCTCGGGGGCGCTGTGCGCCGCCGCCGGCGCCTACCCCTTCTCCAACTCGTCCACCTTAGTCATGCTGGGCTTCTTCTGGCTGTACGGCGCCGCCCTGGTGTCGTACAGCTACGCCATGAGCACGCTGTTCAGCAGCAGCCGCGTGGCGGGTACGGCAAGCCAGCTGCTGTACGCGCTGTCCATGCTGCCCGGGTTCCTCATGCCTCTGGTACGTGTTGACATGCTTGTAGTGTATGTGCTCAAGATGCGTGTGGTGGAGCTTTCGTGTCGTACGCTATATCAACCTTCTGGAATCGGTGTACCGCCTGTACGGCCGCTTCGGCCCTGGCACATCCGCAAGACCAATGTTGAAGGTTGAAGTGTACCTCAGGCGGTGACGTGCGTGCACGCCGCACGTGGCTTCACTCCATGCTTGCCGTACAGTACTTCACTCCCTTACTTCCGTACCTCAGACGTTCGAGTACGGCAGCTGGCTGTGGTACGCGTCCTGCCTGCTGCCGCCCTCCGCCGCGTCGCTGTTCGCGACGGCACTGGTCAACTGGGAGAAGGTGGCGCAGGGTAAGAAAGTGTTGGGCACTATCACTTAGAAGCAGTGTGGCAAGCAATAGTGGTGGTTGCAGGATCTGACTGGGGCTACTAGGTTGCAACGCGACCCACATGCTGGGAGCTCCCCTGGTTAGCTTGCGGTTTGAGGCAAGGAGGCCGAGTTTTGGGCGCCTGCTGCGTGGGCTTCCTCCACCAGCTTCCCTTGCCGTTGGCACTCGCTTGCTTGACAGCCTGGGTATAACGACACCTTCCGCATTCGCGCCGCACCTGCGCGCCCCACACCTGTATACTTCTTCCATGTTCGCACCACACTGTGCATCCCACTCCCACCCCAGGCATCACGCCCCGCACCCTGTGGAGCCCCATCACCGCCGCCACGCCCTTCTCTGCCGGCACCGTACTGTCATTCCTGGCCTTTGACGTACTCTTTTATGCCGTACTCACGTGGTACCTTGACAAGGTACAGCAGGGTGTTGGTGGGCGCCGTCTTGCCCTGGCTAGTTATGCGTACTGAAGACACAATCACGCAGGCTCTAGCAATTACATCCACGCATGGTACATGATGTGCTGGTCGGCATAAAGCGCAGCTGGGCAACATGTGACGGGACTGCTGGTGCCTGAAGCGGTTGTTACCTTGTGCGTACGGCTACAGGTCATGCCCATATCGTACGGCCAACGGCTGCCGTGGTGGTTCGTGTTCGACGCGCGGTACTGGACGCGTGCAGCAGGTGCAGGTGCAGGTGCAGGTGCTGGTGCTGGTGCGGCCGTGGAGGTCCGCGGGCTGTGCAAGGAGTTCCCCACGCCGGCGGGCGGCGGCGTCA
>VFQN01006127.1_pt1 | contig 14075 bp, 25 predicted proteins | sample 3512371 | NCBI WGS metagenome assembly VFQN01 (sample SAMN10412370, study PRJNA504923) | tailings metagenome | isolation source: Replicate 2 from Balatoc abandoned mine | place: Philippines: Itogon, Benguet | collected 2017-08-28
AAGCGGATGGTTGTCAGCGTGTGCTTACACACGGTTCGGACAGCAGGACGGGACGTGGTCCTCATGCGGGCGTGACCTGGTGTGGCGTCTGTCTGCTGTGGCCCGAAAGTCAGCTGATTGTCATTCCATAAGCAACTTCTGCCGCAGGCTGCCGTGGCCTTTACGGGCCTTGTTGACATCTGCCGTTATTGACAGTTGACATCTTGTGTGGGACATTGAACTGTGCGACTTACAAATAAACAGGGTTGACTTGTAACCAGCATGATGTCCCCAATGCGAGCTGACCGTGTGCAGACGTGCTGCATCCATGGGCCCACGCGCCCACCCCAAGCTGCATCGCATCCGCACCGCTGCAGCTACGCACAGCTCAACACTCGTTGCAGCACAGCCGTCTAATGCTCATGCACTAGTCTGCCTTGGCAGCGCTAGACTCCTGCTAAACTTGACAGCAACATGTGCTGCCAGCCGTCGTCATTTGGACAACTGCTTCAGCCGCTTCTAGCGCGGCAACAGGTAAGCACAACACCAGCCGCGCCCTACTGCCAGCACCTACGAGTACCGGTAGAAGAGCTACCCTGAGACACTTGGGCATCACTAAACACGGCCATAACGGCGAAGGCTTAACCCAACAGGCAGATCCTGTAGCAGAACCTGCCATCTAGTGCCAGGTACCCTTCGCTTCCTAGTCCCTGCAAGCGGATGGTTGTCAGCGTGTGCTTACACACGGTTCGGACAGCAGGACGGGACGTGGTCCTCATGCGGGCGTGACCTGGTGTGGCGTCTGTCTGCTGTGGCCCGAAAGTCAGCTGATTGTCATTCCATAAGCAACTTCTGCCGCAGGCTGCCGTGGCCTTTACGGGCCTTGTTGACATCTGCCGTTATTGACAGTTGACATCTTGTGTGGGACATTGAACTGTGCGACTTACAAATAAACAGGGTTGACTTGTAACCAGCATGATGTCCCCAATGCGAGCTGACCGTGTGCAGACGTGCTGCATCCATGGGCCCACGCGCCCACCCCAAGCTGCATCGCATCCGCACCGCTGCAGCTACGCACAGCTCAACACTCGTTGCAGCACAGCCGTCTAATGCTCATGCACTAGTCTGCCTTGGCAGCGCTAGACTCCTGCTAAACTTGACAGCAACATGTGCTGCCAGCCGTCGTCATTTGGACAACTGCTTCAGCCGCTTCTAGCGCGGCAACAGGTAAGCACAACACCAGCCGCGCCCTACTGCCAGCACCTACGAGTACCGGTAGAAGAGCTACCCTGAGACACTTGGGCATCACTAAACACGGCCATAACGGCGAAGGCTTAACCCAACAGGCAGATCCTGTAGCAGAACCTGCCATCTAGTGCCAGGTACCCTTCGCTTCCTAGTCCCTGCACCTGAACCAGGCCAGGCCAGTCCCTGCACCTGAACCAGGCCAGCAGGCCACGACCACAGCCCCACGCCCAACCACACATCCCGCTATCTCCCCCCCGCACGCACATACCCTGCTCAGCTGCTTCCCCCCCTACCCCTCCGCACCCCTCACAGCTGCACGCCCTCCTCCCTCCCCTCCCCAGCCGCCCCCGCCTCCTGCCCCTCCCCCTCGCCCTCCTGCCCTGCGCCCTGCGCCTGCCCCTCCCCACTGTACAGTCGGGCGGTGGTGCGCCACATGTCCGCCGAGGCCGACATCTGCTGCGCCATGACGGAGGCGAAGGTGGCCATCATGGCGTGAAAGTCCTGGCAGAGAGGAAAACAACACAAGAATTGTTGGAATTTGGTATTTACACTTGGCCGTTATAGATGACGTGCAAATGGGCAGTAACCAACGTCTGTTAATGGGGTAAACCGTGGAGGGTTGAGGTAATGGCGGGGGGACATGGGCAGGTGGACAGCGGGAGGGGACAAAGGAATGTTGGCGATCCTCCCGGGTATCCCCGTCAAGGGAGGAAGGGGACAGGGGATGAGGGTGGAGCAGGACTTGTCTTTGCAGCCGTAGCATGACTGACCTGAAGTAGTGGGTTAGCACAGTCGGGGACCGAAAGGACAGTAGGTCGGTCGAGGACAAAACAGCGGGTGTATCAGGGTCCGGAGGTACCAGTAGCACGGGTGCTATGGCACTATGAGCGCCGGATTGGGACGTCAGGGGTAAACAGAAGGCGCGGCACGGAAGGGGCTGCGGCGGGGCGCCCTACGGCGGGCTAAGGACCTTGGCGCCCAGCCTTGCGCTGTTGGCCAGGGGTGCACACCGCCACAACTTGCCCTGCGGCATTCCCATCGCCCAGCTTTCCTGGCCTAATGTATGGTGGAACCCCTAGGACATCCCGCACGTGGCCTTCCCAAGCTCAAAACCTCCCTCCCCCAGGTGACCCCGCCCTGCTTCCCTTTCAGCCTGCCCCCAGGACCTACGCACCACGATTTCCCCACGCAACTCACTCCCCTCCGCCCCTCCAGCCTCCACACCCCCACCTGCTCCCGCTCCAGGTGCAGCCTCCGCAGCTCCTCCATGTTGCGCTGCTTGATCAGCGCGTACTGCTCGCGCGCACCCCGCAGCGCCTCCTCCAGCCGCTCCACGGAGGACGTCAGAGAGTAGGCGCGACGCTCGCCGCGGGAGTTGCCGCCCGTGCCCTGCAGAGCGGCCGGTAGCCGGGGTGCCGCACAACAATTGGTTGAGAGTCGGGCTTTGGGTGGAGGTGGCAAGGGGAGGTTGGACGAGAGCGGCAGCTAGTGCGCTGCAGCCTGCAGTGCTCACAAACGCAAGTGTGCCGTACAAGGTACCACGGGGCACGTGGGTGTGATGTCTTCACGTGCTGGGGAAACGACTTGCTCGTAGATGAAAGAGTAGCGAGGTGAAGCAGTAGGCTGGTGCGGGGGGCGGCCCAAGCGGGGCTTGTTGGTATGGGCTTGCCCTTGACGTTGATGGGCACGTTGGTGGGCACGTTAAAACCTCATTCCGGTTCCTTGGAATTCACTAGACTGCTGCAAAGCGGTCCTTTATAACCATGCCCACCGTCCGACGCAGCTCGTCCCACCCATGCTATCATCCTGCATCCTCCCCACCCAACCTCACCCCACCCCCCACCCCACTACTAGACTACGCCACTTTTACTACATGGAGCCTTCGCGCCGCCGGCGCGCGCTGTGGGAGCTGGAGCACAAGGCGGACCGCAACTTCAGTGGGTCGAATTTCTCCTGACCGTACCCTCCTCCTCCTACTACCACTACCTCCCTCGCGTTACTTGTACTTTGTTCCCCCCACCCCACCCCCCACCCCACCCCCCACCCGTGCCAGCTCCCCCTGCTTGGCCGCCAGCTCGTCCTCCATGGCGTGGATGTGCGCCAGGCAGCGCTCGCGCTCCTCCAGCGCCGCCACAGCCTCAGGCATCAGGATGTAGTAGTCGTGCAGAGACACCTGGAGGAAAGGGAGGGAGGGTGGGGACAATGATGCGCCAGGTGGGGCCAGAGCACGAACACGCAAGATGACGGTGCTGCGATTGCTGTGGGGGCAGGACACGCGGTCGCCCGCACCGCGTCCCTGCAGCGGGCGAGGCGGCCTGGCGCCGGGCAGGCGTTGCATAGCCACGGCCCCCGCAGCCGTGGCTTCCTTTTTCAGCCCGTCCGCGCCTGGCTCCGCCCGGTCGCGCTGCCTGAGCCCCACGGCCTCACTTCCCCTGCCCCCTGCCGACCTCCGTAAATCGCCAGTGTGTCCGCACTAAACCCAAGTAGGCAAAGGGTCGCTGCGCGTCGCAACTGTGTGTCCGGCCCCCAACCCCGCCCCACCAGGCTGGCCGCCGTCTTGACGGCCGCCGCCTTCCACACGCCGTTCTGCCGCGCGGTGGCCATGCTCATCTGGCGGCAGTCGGCGGCGCGCTTGGCGGCGCTGAAGCCCGCCTCCGTGTAGGTGCCACTCTGGGAGCGGAGAGCCTCCTCCCACTGCGGGCATGGCGGGCACACGACCATGTAGGTCCTCACACAGCGCTGCTGGGTGCATGGGCCTGTGCGGTTGCTTCCAACAACTGTCAGCGACACACGTGCAACCGTTGCGTCCCGGAGGCGCAACAGGCCACACACCGCATGACCCCATGTTGCCGTAGTGGGCCAGTGGTATTGCAACGGTGGGAACAAAGGACTGCCCTTCAACCAACCCACTGTTCACCATTTTCGCCAAAACTCGACACCCTCACCCTCCAGCCGGGCCGCACCCGGACCCCCTCGCCGCCCAAACCACATCCAGCTCAACCGATGGCCTGCCCGCCCAGCCCCACGGGCAACATGTCATCTTCGCCCTGTCCTGCCTCACCCAGCACTCAATCGCACCACCCCGCCCCTTCCCACGACAGATGCTTCCCTACGCTCCCCTTGACAGTTTCCCACACACATCCCACAGCCCCACCTTGCTCATCATGCCCATGTTCCTGCCCAGCTCCACCAGGTCCCCCGCCACCGCCTCCATGTGGCCGCACAGCACGCGCGCCGACTCGCAGCTCAGCTGCAGCAGCCGCTCCAGGTCGCGCAGCAGATCCTTGGCCTGACGCAGGCACGCATCAGGCAGGCATCAGGCAGGCAGGTAGGTAGGCAGGTAGGTAGGCAGGCATACACAAAGCCGTTTCTGCAACGGTAGACGAGGCGGAGTCTGCTCGGTGTGCAGTGGTCACTGGAACCCGAGAATGACCTGCACAACTCGCACTCCCTGCGGGCCTTTCCAGGACTTCCACGTGCCTTTGCCCCAGTCCCCTTTCGCGTCCCCTCTGTCCCTCCCTGCTGCCTCACGTGTCTTAGCTGCTGCTCGTCCTCGTCCAGCTCGCGCTTGCTGCTGCCCGCCAGCACGCTGTGCCGCACCCAGCTGACCAGCGAGCTCAGCCCCGCCGCCGCCTTGCTGGTGGCGCTGCCGCCGCTGGCCGCCGCACCGCCCGACAGCACGCCTCCGCCCTGGCCGTCACTGTGATCCGGTTGACCTGGTGGGAAACAATATCATCAATCGTAGCTAAACTAGCATCTGAAGGGGCTGGTGAAGGAACCGTCCCCGTTTCAACAGTCTGTGCTCGTGGGGGACATTTCAGAGGTGGTGTATGCGCTGACGATGGCAGCAAATGTCACATACGGTGTGTAGCGTGAAGGGAAGTTAGCGTGGCCGCAGCAGGTCGGCCGCTGGCGGCATGCAAGGATGGCGGGATGGCAGCGGCAGTGGCACGTCGTGCGAACGGGCTGCACTCACTGCCGATGGAGTGCAGCAGTGCTATCCATGCTGGGTTGTAGCTCAGCTCGCCCGGCTGCAGCAGGAACAGCTTGAGCGCCTCCGAGTCGCGCAGCACGGGGTGCGACACGATGCCGCGCAGGAAGGCCTGGGGGGACGGGCACGGGCTGAGATGAGAGGGCGAGACAACGGCATCGCTGGTTCCAAGTGCTCACATTCGTCATAGCGGTATTGTAAGCGCTTAAACGTCACACATGCCGGTCCTACTTGCTATACGGATCAAAGCGAGCAGTGGCCAGCGCTGTCCCAGCAGCACCCGAAAGCCCCTTGTAACCCCTTGCCCCCTGCCTCCCGGCCCGGCCGCTTGCAACTCCTGCTGCTCTCAACCCCAGCCACCACCCTGAACCCTCCCCGGTAGCAGCACAGCGCCCCCGCTTCCACCGCTGCCCTGCACCTGCCTGCAGGTCCGCCCTGCGCAGCCTGAGGAAATCCTCGTGCGCCAGCTTGGACTCGATGAAGGACTTCTCGGGCAGCGGGGGGATGATGTACCCCCGGTACTGCGCCTTGACCAGCTTGTGCAGCGACTGCGCGGCGGGGTTGCGGGGTCGGGGGCAGGTCCCTTGGTCCGTCCCGTGCTGCCGCATGCACGTCCTTGCATGACCCTATCGCTACACGCCAGCAACTCTGACCGTTTCGAATACGTCGGTACATCGTCCCCCGCCCCACCACGAGCTCACCGAGCCACTCATACCGGCTGTCCGACGAGCCGTGTGAATCCCTTTTTCCCTATCTTGCGATGTCCCTTAAACTTGCTCATACCCACATCCGCTCGGCCTTCAACCCCTGCATGCCGTGCTGCCCCCCCGCCCCCTGCCCCCCTCCTCCACCGCCCCCCGCCCCGCTTACGTCGAACTCGCTGAAGCGGCGGCGCACCTCCGCGCCGTCCGCCCGCATGCCGGGCAGCGCGCTCTCCGTGCGCACCAGGTAGGTGAAGTAGGTGGTGCGGATGCCCAGCTTGTTGGTGCCCTCCTGCTTCTCTGCGAGTGCCACACCGCCGCCCCCACAGCCGCAACAGGTGACATCGCGTCAGGCGTCGGCCATGACGACCAGGGGGCCCAAGGACAGCCCCGGGCTGCGCATGCTGCTACCCCGCACTGACAGCCGCCGTCGCTTCCGGTTGCCGTACCGTACGCAACTACACATACCCGTTGCCCGTATTGCATATCAAGCCCTCTCGCACGGCACTAGCACCACGTGCCCTGCCACCCCGCTATGCGCCCGCCCACCCCCGCACCTGGGTCCTTAAGCCACACGCGGACCTGCTGCTCCTCCTCCGCCGCAGGAGTGATGCCGCCCGCAAGGGACATCCCCCCCGGCGCACCCCCCAGCCCGCCTGGCGCCCGTTGCCCCCCTGCGCTGGTGCTGGTGCTGGGGCCTGCATCGCCGTCGTAGGGCCCGGGGGAGAGCTGCAGCGGACCGCCGCGTTGCGATCCGCCTGCAGACGACACGCTGCCTAGGCCTGTGTACCGGTATTGTAACGAGGCGGAACCGGGCGGAAGGTTATTGTAATATGTTGTGTCCTACGCCGCTTGCAGGCAACAAGGCCGGCCTTGGGTTCAGGGGCAGCGCACGTTTGCCGGGAAGAGTGAACGCAAGCTGGGCGTACGTGCAGGCATCTCAGGGTTCTCAGGGTTTCGCGATACATTCGGGAGTGGCCGAAGGCCACACAGGTGATAAGCTCGTGCAGAACTAGTAATGGCAGCAGCAGCCTAGGGAGCGTTTGCCAAGCTCTCATCCTTGGAGACCCACGGCTTGGACCTACCTGCGCTGCTGGCTGTGGTTCCCAGCGGTCCCGTTGCCTGGGGCAGGGGGGCCTGCACTGCTGGTGAGGTGGCTGGCTGCTGGGGCTTGAAGCCCACCGTCACATCCTCCGCGCTGAGAAGGTTGATGTCGTGGTCTGTGAGAAAGGGGTTCACGTGCCATCTCTAATGAAGGCGACTAGCGTTGGCATGAGTTGCAGGTGTAAGGAGGCGCACATTAGCTTGCTACGTGTGCTACAACCACCGGGTGGGCGAAGGGTCCGGTCGCCACCTGCCCTCAACTCCCCCACTCTAGCGGCTGTACTACCACGCCGGCCCTTGTGCGCGCAGCAATAATCCTGCACACTATGCCAACCCATGACCTGGAATGCATGCCTGCTGTTGCTTGGCGGGGTCGTTCTCACCCGAAGAAGCTGTGCCCGCGCGGGCCAAGGGCCCCAGACCAGGGTTATTCCCGGGACTGCCAAGCAGGTCCAGGTCCACACTCGGTGCCGCGCCAAACGGTGCCTGTGAAGGAGAGCCTATAGGCGCGCCAAACACGTCGTCCAGCGGGTGCGGGGCCGCAGCTCCATGCGAGCTGGGCGCGTCGTCGTCCAGTGTAAAGGGGTTTTCAGCACCTCCTCCGGAATTCGTGCCGACTTTGTTCTCGCCTAAAGCACCAGCAAACTGTCCTATCAAGTCAGTGAGCTCGTCTTCCACCTGGCTCATTGTGTCACGTCGATCCCAACTTCCGGCACCGAAAGCAAACGAAGTCACTCCTAGCTCAAGCGTAAGGGCATACTCCTCCTTGTACCAGCAAACAAGGCAGAGCTGCCTGTCCTTGCTTCGCGCCCTTTACCCAATGGAATAGGCAGTTGTCGTTGAAACAACGCCCCGCTTTTCCAGTTTCACACAGAACCGCAAGCCATCAGGTAGAGCAGTCAAAAACATATCGTTAGGGTATTCCCCGCTGCTCAGCTAGGTTACCTGGTGCTAACTGCACAGTGCTTTCCAGCTCTTGCTTCTCCGTCTAAGCCACGATGTGGCCCTTGCGAAGCGGCTCTGCAACGGGACCTGCTGCAGCTCCAGCACCCGGGGTAAGATTCTGACAGCGGGGCAGCTGTGCCGATGGACCCGGTCGCCTAGTTTGACGACCATTTCCCTTGTCTTCGGTGTCACAGCTCTTCCAAGAGCCCATCCCATCGGCATCACAGCCGATGGGTGGGCCCCAATCGCCCCCACCGATGATCCCAGCGTCGACCCAGGCGCACAGCACCATCCCCGATGAGTACACACTGGACGAGTCCATATGGAAGACCATTGGTCGTGACTTCCTCACCATCGCTCGGAACCTACGCTCAGTCCTCATACCTGTGAACTGGAAGTTCAACGGGCAGGCCCAGGCGTTGCGGAACTGGGACCTGTGGGGCCCGCTGGTAGGGTTGCTGCTGCCAAGCCCCTCCCTCTGCCTACCGCTGCCTCCCAACGCCGCCGCGCATCCGACACACGCGCCGTAACAGCCCACCACATCACACACTGCAGGTATTCATGCTCGTCCTCGCCATCGTCCTGTCGCTGGGGGAAAACGACCCCTCCTCGGTGTTTGCGGTGAGCAGGGGAGGTGCTGGTAGCTGCATGTGCGTGAATGAACCCAGCCCGTGCCCTTATGATTCAGGTCAGCGGGCGCCCCCCGCTGCTCCAGAGCACCCTCCCAGAGGTTCAGTGCTGGATGCCTGGCCCGCTTATCCTCACTACCAGCTTCCAGCACCACTAAAAATCCTGCCTTACCTTTCCCGTGACCCAGATGGTGTTTGCGGAGGTGGCCCTGGGCGCCATCGTGCTGACCTTCAACGTCATCCTGCTTGGTGGGGAGCTGGTGTTCTTCCAGGCGGTGTGCCTGCTGGGCTACTGCCTGTTCCCGCTGGTGGTGGCGGCCATCGTGTGCGCCTCCACAGAGAGCAAGGTGTGGGCGCACTTGCCACATCGTGAGGGGCGTGCGGGCTGTGCGGGGTGTGCTGGCAAGCCCAGCCGGGGCTGTAGGATGCAGGCCCTAAGGGTCATGGCTTTGGACCGTGGTAATAGCAAATGGTTTCTGGTCCCGTTGTTCTTGCCCTGCCTGCTGCAAGTCCTGCTGCTTGTGACTTGCCCGTGCAGCTGGTCCGGAGTCTCGTGACCCTCGTATGCCTCATCTGGGCGTCGTGGGCCACCGTGCCGTTCATCGGGAACGCCGTCCCCAAGGGGTAAGCGTCAAGCATTGAGCTCGTCCCGCCACATACCTGCAACAAGTCCATGTGCCGATAAGTGCTTGGGGTCATGTCGCCTTTCTGAGGCAGGGAAATACCGTGAGATTGTTGCAGGCCCTGACAGCCACGTGTGTCCCCTCCCGCTGTTGGTGCGCAGGCGCAAGGCCCTGGCTGTGTACCCCGTCATGCTCATGTACATATCGCTGGCCTGGCTGGCGCTGGTCAAGTCGTGATGGCGCTAGCTTTAGTCGTGGCAGGATGGAGAGGGTGCAGCGCGGGACGGAGCGGCTGCGCTGTGCGGCAGTGTGCATACATACGGTGCATGTCGACGTGAGGACGTGTTGGGAGGCTCGCGGATGCGGTAGGGTAGCCAGACTCGCTGGGCGAGATGCTGTTGGCGGCATTGCACCTGCATGCATTAATTGACAGTGCACAGGCACTGAGGCTGCTAGAGGCTGTTTGGCGGTATTGCGTCCGTAAGTAGGGCACAGTTCCGGATTGACAGAACGGGTGGCTAAGCGTGACCACATGCATGCAAGTGAAGCATGGACGTGAGGATGTTACAGGCCCCTCAGCCTGCGCCCAGGCGCTGCTGTTGCAAGCGCCACAGCATGAGCGAGTTGGTGGGCCGCGAGGGCCCACCCCGCTGCCCCTCGCCGCTGCTCCCCGCGCCCATGTCGGTGTCCGGGCGGTCGTCGTCGCTGTCGGGCCCCCCGGGCTCCGGGTACCGCCGATGGCCTGAGGCGAGGGAGTGAAGCATCGGGGGTAACCTAGACTTTCTACCCTGGGTTGCAACGACGAAATAGCTGCGGTCGGCATACGGATGGTGATTACATCCCGAGTTGAGAATGTACGTGGTGCAGCAGTCCTTGGCGCTGCGAAGCTGACGTGCACGACATCTGTAAGCTGGGGCTGTACATGACTGCTCGGACGAGAAGCAGCCCCTGCGGCCCTACAGCAGCTGCAGCCGTTGTTCGGATGCAGAGCACGCGGTGGGAGGCAGTGCACGATGGTCGGCTGGCCGCACCTGACGCGGTGGCCATCAGGTCCAGCGAGGGGTGCAGGGACAGGCCGTTGACGGTGTCGCCCGCCACCTGGAAGGAGTCCACCTGGCTGCCCGTGGACAGGTCGAACACCTGCAGCAGGGGCGATAACAAAAGCAGCTAAGGCTGAGGGCGGTCTGCACCCCAAGCAAGTCACACTCTGAAGCGCTGACACAGTAGCCACCGGTATGTGACGTTAAAAGGGTCTAATCGACGTGTCATTGAGTTGCAATAGCGGGTGGCTGCACCCCGCCCCTCACCGTGACGCCCCCGCCGCAGCCCCCGGTCAGCAGGTGCCTGCCGCACGGCTCGATGTCGAACTGCACGCGCTGGTTGGTGCGGGCCGTGTCGCGCGTCATGCAGTACAGCGAGTTGTACGTGTGCCGCACGTCCCAGCAGTACATCTGGTCGTCCTGCCGCGCGCCCGTGTACAGGTAGTTGCCGTCGCCCGAGAACATGAGCTGCAACAGCAACCGCACAGGCCGCAGGACAGGCACTTGTAACAGGACAGACCTTTGGCAGTGCAAATGTGAAGAGTGCGGAACGTCTGCACACCCGGCTTGCGCACCAGGTACACCTTGCGTTGGAGCTCCCAAACCCGTCCACAAGCCCTTGTGATAATGGTGCGCGTGCATGTGACCATGCGCGCATGCTCGGCACTATGGGTTGAATCGTGACACGTACAGAGATTCAGGCCTCGTGGTGCGCAGCGCCGCCCAGGCACCTACCTGCGTCAAGCCTCCCCGGTTGCCTGTGAGTATGAGGAGCAGCTCGTACGTCCGGGCGTCGTACACGCCCAGGGCGCCAGTGTACGTCCCGGCTGCGAAGAGGTCGCCCGCGGGGCTGAAGGCGATGCAGGACACGATGCCTGCAGGGTTGTGTATAAGCAGCGCCAGCGAGGTGCCGTCTGTTGTCCACGCACACAGCTACATGCTTGGGTGCACAGTGCGCTTCAGTGTCCTTATTCTGGGACAAGCAGCTGCACTGGTAAGGCCTTTCCTGCTCGCGCAGGGGCAGGCGCTACATGACACTCTGTTCCCTATGACAACAGCCTAAAGCCCCAGATCCCCGTAGAAGAACGCCACACCTGCAATGCTCTCCTGCTGCTTGCGCTTGTGCGTCACAATGCGCTTGTAGTCCCGCCCCGGCCGCGACACGTCCCACGCGTATATGCTCTTGTTGTACCCCGCGAGCAGCTTGCCCCCATCAGGACTGAACGCCAGGCTGTAGGCCGCCGTGGGCTCGTCCGCGTCGTTGAAGCCCCGGTATGAGCAGCGCACCTCCCCGGAGCACGCGTCGTACAGGTGGACGGGGTGGCCACGTGTCGTGGCGGCGAAGCAGCACGTGGCAGGCTCCATGGAGGTCATGCGGCTGTACCAGGCCGTGTCGTACACCAGCTCGCCCGCGTGCATGCGCAGCGCGGGGGCCAGGTTGTCCGCTGGGGAGGCGGGCTGGGGCTGGGCCTGGGGCTGGGGTTGAGGTGCGAGGGACTCCTCTGGTAGGGCTGGGGCGCAGTAGGCGTCGCGTGGCAGGTCGTACAGCCGCAGCCTGCGGGATGCAGCATGGGAGTGCAAAATTGTTGTCGGTGTGACACCGTGGCAGGCTGCAGGGTGGCACGCAGCCGCACAGTGGGGAGGCGCTAGTGCCGGGAGGCGTGGACTGGGCGGGGTTGTAGCAGTGTCGCCGGGCCCCAAACAGGAGGACGCAACACCCTGGCGCAGCAGGCTGCTCCGCATCCATGCCGTGTGAAAGCCTGCGGACAGCATCTGCTGTAGCCAGATCGCCAAACCCGCCGGGCTCGACTCCCCACGTAACTGCGTGTGTGTATACCCATCACAAAATGACGTATGTGGTATTCAAACATATGCCGATATGTGGCACCGGAGGCGCCTGCCCGTCCATTGCGTGCCCTCCATAGCGTTAGCCACGCCCTCACCCACCAGCAGTCATCGCTGGCTGTCAGCAGGCAGGCTCCATCAGGGGACCACTTTACGCCCTTGAGGAAGTTGCCATGGGTGCACGTGGAGCTGAGAGCTGCGCAGAAAAACAAAGCGTCCTGGACGGCTGTTGGTGCTGACAGGGCAATGTTGTGCAAGTGGATTCCAGGTGCCAACCCGCTGGTCTGATGCTGGGCAGACCCCGTCGTACCTGCGTACTCCTGTGTCACCCGGTACAGGGCTTGCGGCTGCTGAGGAAACACGAACACGCTGTACGCTTGGTGTGTGTGGCCGAATGTAGAGGGTTCGGCTGCGCCGTCCAGCGCCGCTGTCGACGTGGGGTCACTGCCTCCGTCCCCGCCACCGCCACCTTGCCCGCTCCAACCCCCGTGCACTTCCCCGGCTTGTTCTGTTGGGCCCGCCGCTTCAACTGACATGCCTCCATCTGTATCCATACAACTCTCCTCCAGAGCGCTTTTCCTTGGTTAGGCACTGACTAGAAACGCCCGCAATGAATAAAAAGCAGCAAATGGACCTGATACGGAGTCTTATGCGTGCGACACAAGTTGTGTTCTGAATGACCACTTTTAATGGTGCATGCTGCACTTACAACGTAAAGACACAGAAGTGAACACGGCTTCGGCGGTTGGCGTCGTTGAGCTTACGGTTGCGACAGCCCGAACGATCATGTGTCCAGTGCAGGACTTTGCTACGAGTCCGACAGACGCAATCATACTCTGCGCAAACAATAACGATTTCGCAGTGATACACAGGCCCACTCATCGTCGATCCTCGCTGCCTTAAGCACAAAACTGAGGGAAGCTGCTATCCAGCACCTGCAGAATCGTATGTAGACCACATATCGACAACAATGGACCAGCTTCTCCCGCGAAGCCTCGAGGTGCGGGGACCAATCCTCGCTCGGCGTGTCCTGGGCTCCCGGCCCCCCCTCATAAGTGCTCTCCCCTAGACATCTCACCTAATGCCACCCTATGCCCCACGCCACCCTACACCATGCAGGGAGCAAACCCGGTCAGCATCCAGGAGGCTATAGACCAGCTAGACCACTACCAGAATGTGGTGCGCGTGCAGCTGTTCCGCCAGCTGCAGCGGCTTGCCAACCAGCCGGGGGAGGGCCTGGACGAGGCACTGGGCCAGCTGGAGGCATGCGCAGCCAGCGTCATATCCGACAGCCCGGAGGCCAGCATAGTGCCGCACATTGCAACATACCGGTAGGCCTGAGCGTGTACGAGCAGTACGAGACAGCGCTCGGCCTGTACAAACCGGCTGTAGCAAAACCAGGGCTGAATGGGGCCCCGAGTCGGCGCTGGCGCGCTGGGTCCGAGAGGAGAGATCACCCTGGGGGTGCTACGTACTGCTGCGCAGGGACCTGGTTGCTCGCATCGGGGCTCTGACGACCGAGGTCAGCCGGAAGCACACTGCGCGAGGCTTGCAGCAGCAGCTGCACGAGTTTGACCGGCATCTGGCGGCAGGTGGGCTGCAGCCTGGCGCTGACACATTGCGGTGTGCAGGGTGCCTGCGCATCTTGCGGTTCTCACTGAGGATCCAAGAGTGTTGCATTGGCGGCCAGGTGAATGCGTACCAACGCAACGTGCACTGCCCAGCTGCTCGCGCAGCCGCTCCTGAGCGCTCCTGAACGCGCCGGACACACACAGTGCCGCCCATCGCAAGCAACTGGACGCGGGGACTGAACTTATCCTGTATGCTGGCAGCCTACAGCTGCCCACGCAATGTTGATGGCGACGTCGCGGTCTGCCGATGCTTATTTGGCCGAACCCCGCAGGCGAGCTGTCGGAAGCTGCCTGGTGTGTCGTACAGCTGAGCAAGGCGGTGCAGGACGCCGAGGAGGC
>VFQN01006128.1_pt1 | contig 14072 bp, 13 predicted proteins | sample 3512371 | NCBI WGS metagenome assembly VFQN01 (sample SAMN10412370, study PRJNA504923) | tailings metagenome | isolation source: Replicate 2 from Balatoc abandoned mine | place: Philippines: Itogon, Benguet | collected 2017-08-28
ATCCTGACGGGCATCGCCGCGGTGATCCTGCTGCTGTCGATCGCGACGCCGGCGCGCGCGGTGCGCATGGACCTCCTGTCGCAGTACATCCCACTGGCGGTGGTCGAGTTCGCCCATCTCAGCGCCAGCCTGATCGGTGCCGCTCTCCTGCTCATCGCCCGGGGACTGTACCGGCGGGTCTACGGCGCCTGGCTGCTCGCGGTGCTGGGGCTGGTGCTGGGTGCGGTCGCAGTGCTTGCCAAGGGCCTGGACTGGGAGGAGGCCTGCTACCTGGTCCTGGTGCTGGTCCTGCTGCTGCCATGCCGTGCCGAGTTCTACCGCAAGAGCTCGCTGCTGGACGAGCGGCTCTCGGTCAGCTGGCTGGTGGCGATGGCCACGGTGCTGGCCGCGATGGTCTGGATCCTGTTCTTCGCCTATCGCCACGTGGATTACGACCACAGCCTGTGGTCGACCTTCGCGCTGGAGGCGGAGGCCTCGCGCTCGATGCGCGGCGCCACCATCGCGATCCTCGCCGCCGCCGTGGTCGCGGTCATGCAGCTCCTGCGCCCGCCGCCGGCAGCCCCGCATCCGGCCACGCCCGAGGAACTAGAGCGGGCCCGGCCGATCGTGGCGCGGCACGGCTCGGCCACGGCGATGCTGGTGTTCACCGGCGACAAGGCGTTGTTCTTCGACCGCACCGGCGAGGCGTTCCTAATGTATGCCGTGCACGGGCGCTCCTGGGTGGTGATGGGCGAGCCGATCGGCCCGAAGGAGCGCTGGGCCGAGCTGCTCTGGGACTTCCACGCCCAGGTCGACCGCCATGGCGGTCGCACGGTGTTCTACCAGGTCGGGCCGGACGCGCTGCCCTGGATGCTCGACCTTGGGCTGCGCCCGGTGAAGATCGGCGAGAACGCGCGCATCCGCCTGGCCGGCTTCGACCTGCAGGGCAAGCATCGCGGCGAGTTGCGCAACGTGCGCAACAAGGCGCCGCGCCTGGGCCTGAGCTTCGAGATCCTGCCGCGCCAGGAAGTCCCGGGCCACCTGGACGAGCTCGCGAACGTGTCCACGGCCTGGCTGGCCGAGCGCAAGACCCGCGAGAAGCGCTTCTCCCTCGGACGCTTCGACCCGGCCTACCTCGCGGCCTCACCATGCGCGGTCGTCCGCCAGCACGGCCGCATCATCGCCTTCGCCAATATCTGGCAGGCCGCAGATGGCCAGGAGATCAGCATCGACCTGATGCGGTTCGTGCCGGAGGCGCCGTCCGGGACCATGGACTACCTGATCGTCGAGACGATCCTCTGGGCCAAGGCGCAGGGTGCTGCCTGGTTCGACCTGGGCATGGCGCCGCTGGCGGGCCTTCCCGAGCATCGCCTGGCGTCCCTCTGGTCCAAGTTCGGACGGATCGCCGTGCGCCATGGCGGGCGCCTCTACAACTTCCAGGGTCTGCGCGCCTTCAAGGCGAAGTTCGAGCCGACCTGGCGGCCCTCCTACCTGCTCTATCCCGGCATCTCGCTGGGCCATGTCCTGCCGGACATCACGGCGCTGATCGCCGGCGGCTGGACCGGCATCGTCAATCGGTGAGCGGCCCCGGGCCGCGCCCTCAGCGCAGGAGGAAGCCCCGGCCGATCGAATCGTCCGGCTCCAGGGTGAACACGCCTTCCCCGGTATAGTGGGCGCGTCCCGCGACCTCCACCCGCACGGCGGGAAACGGTCCCGCCCGCTCGGCGGCGACCGCCCTGCCCTCGAACAGCGCTCCGGTGATGCTCGCGAACCGGCAGGTCTCGCCGAGGCCGATCCGGCGGCGCCGGTGCATGATCGCCATCCGGGCGGTGACTCCCGACCCGGTCGGGCTGCGGTCGACCTCGCGCTCCGCGAAAACGCAGACATTCGCCGACGGCTCGTCCCTGCCGTCGCCCTCGTCGGTGAGGATCGTGCCGTACAGGAAGGCGAGGTCCGGATCGTCCGGGTGGGTCAGCTCCAGCTGGCGGCGGCCGGCGCGGCTGATCGCATCGGCCACCTCGACCAGGTCGCGGACCGGGGAGCGGCGCACGTCCAGCCCGAACTGGGCTGCGCCGGTGACGGCATAGAAGGCGCCGCCATAGCCGACATCGACCAGCACCGGGCCGATCCCCTCCACCTCCAGCACCCGGTCGAGGCCCTGCGCGAAGGCCGGCACCGAGCGGAAGCGCACCCGGCCGCTGCGCCCGCCGGCGACCTCCACCCACACCTCCACCAGGCCGCACGGGCACTGGATCTGCAGCCGCGTTTCCGGCGCGTGGGCCGGGACCAGGCCGCGGTCCACCGCGAACCGCCCGAGCGCGATGACCGCATGGCCGCACATGGTCGACCAGCCCTGGTTGTGCATGAACAGCACGGCCAGATCCGCGCCCGGCAGGTCCGGCTCAACCGGCAGCACGCCATACATGTCGGCATGGCCGCGCGGCTCCCACATCAGCAGCCGGCGCAGCTCGTCCTGGTGCGCGGAGACCCAGCGGCGCTTGGCCAGGATCGTGCCGCCCAACGGCGGCGGGAACCCGCCGGTCACGATCCGCACAGGCTCGCCGCCGGTATGCATCTCCACGGTCTCGATCCGCATGGTCCGTCCCGCCTGCAGCCAGGCGGCAAGCGAACACAGGCTGCGGCCCCCTGTCCATCCCGCCGATCCAAGGCCGCCGAAAGGGTTTCTTAACCGGGCTGGTCTAGTCTGCGCGCACGACAGGAGGCCGCATCGCGGCTTCGAGACTGGCAGGAACGAGCGGCAGCATGGCGGAGAAGGCGAAGGAGCCGGCGACGGCGGGGAAGGCGGGCGGCGGGCGTGGCAAGCTGCTGGCCATCCTGCTGGTCGGGCTGGTGGCGGTGCTCGGTGCCGGCGGTGCCGGCGCCTACTTCATGGGCCTGTTCGGTGGCGGCGCGCCGGCATCGGCGGGCGAGGCCGCGGATGCCGGGCATGGGCCGGACAGTGCCCATGCCGAGGCGGCGGGCGACGGGGACGGCCACGGCGCCGGGGCGGACATGGCCCAGGCGGCCGGGCCGAAGGTCATCTTCGTGGACCTGCCCGACGTGCTGGTGAACCTGAGCTCCGATTCCCGGCGGATGCGCTTCCTCAAGCTGCGCCTGGCCGTGGAGGTTTCCAGCCAGGGCGTGGCCGACACGGTCACCCAGCTCACGCCGCGCATCATGGACAGCTTCCAGCTCTATCTGCGCGGTCTGACCGTCGATGATCTGGGCGGACCGTCGGCGTTGCACCGGCTGAAGCAGGAAATGCTGGCGCGGATCAACCTCGCGCTGGAGCCCAGCCGGATCGAGGACGTGCTGTTCAAGGAGATGCTGGTCCAGTGAGCCGGCACGATCCCAGGAGCAGCACGATGACCGACCCGAACGGCGCGCCGCCGGTAGATGAACGGATCCTCAACCAGGAGGAGATCGACAACCTGCTGGGATTTGCCGGCCCGCGCGATCATGCGGCCAAACGGGGCATCCAGGCGCTCATCAACGCCGACGAGGTGACCTACGAGCGCCTGCCGATGCTCGAGATCGTGTTCGACCGGCTGGAGCGGATCCTGACCACCAGCATGCGCAACTTCACCGCCGAGAACGTCGACATCAACATCGAGAACATCTACGCGCGCCGGTTCGGCGACTATCTGGAAAGCGTCCCGCTGCCGGCGATGCTGGGCGTGTTCCGCGCGGTCGAGTGGGACAATTACGGGCTGGTCATGGTCGACAGCCCGATGATCTACAGCATCGTCGACGTGCTGCTGGGCGGGCGGCGCGGCAGCTCGGCGCTGCGGATCGAGGGCCGGCCCTACACCACGATCGAGGCGACCCTGGTCGAGCGGCTGATCCGCCTGGTGCTGGCCGACCTCGCCACGGCGTTCGCCCCGGTCGCCAAGATCGAGATGCGGTTCGACCGGATCGAGACCAACCCGCGCTTCTCGGCGATCGCCCGCCCCGGCAATGCCTGCGTCGTGGTGCGGATGCGCATCGACATGGAGACGCGCGGCGGCCTGGTAGAGTTTCTCTTGCCCTATGCCACGCTGGAGCCGGTGCGCGACGCCCTCCTGCAGATGTTCATGGGCGAGAAATTCGGCCGCGATTCGATCTGGGAGAACCATCTGGTCCGCGAGATGCGCCAGACCACGGTGCAGTTGGACGCGGTGCTCGACGAACAGGTCGTCACCCTGCAGGACGTGATGCGCCTGCAGGTGGGCTCGCTCCTCCTGCTCGGCGCCAGGCCGGACAGCGAGGTGGTGCTGCGCTGCGGCCAGGTCCCGATGCTGAGCGGGCGGATGGGGCGGCAGGGCGAGCGCCTGGCGGTCCGGGTCGAGGAGCGCATCGAGCGCGGGGGAGAGGAAGCCGGTGCTTGAGATGGCCCTGCAGATCGTGTTGATCGTCCTGCTGCTGGTGACGATCGGCTGGAACGCCCTGCTCCATCGCCGGCTGGCCGCCCTGCGCCAGGGCGGCGGCGGCCTGGCGCAGTTCGTGGGCGACCTCGTGGGCGCCACCGCGCGGGCGGAGGCCGGCATCCGGGAACTGCGCGCCGCGGCCGCGGATCTCGCCCGGCAATGGCGCGAGCAGCGTGGCCAGGGTGACGCCGTGGCGGCCGAGCTAAGGCGTCTGGTCCAGGCCGCCAAGGCTGCCGCCCGCGCGCTGCGGCACGCCGCGGCAGGACCGCCGGCCGCGGCGGCTGGACAGCGCGATGGGGCCGCGCGTCGCGTGGGCGGCGCCGGGCGGGATCCCGAGGACGCCGTGCCGCCCGCGCCGGATCCCTCGCCGCACGAGCGGATCCGCCGCGCCATGCAGGATTTGCGATGATGCGGCGCCCCTCGGCCGGCGCAACGGCGGTTTCCGGCCCATCGGCTGACGGCCGCTCCGGCTCGGTGATGCTGCTGCGCGGCAGAATCCTGCTCGCGATCAGCGCGGCCATCGTGCTGGCCTGCGTGATGGCGGGGCCGTCGCTTCCGCCAGGGGAGGCGTGGCTCGCAGGCGAGCTGGACGCGGTCGAGCCGGCGGCCGGCGGGGACGAGACGGCGCGGATGCCGGACCTGCTGGCGGTGGCGAGCCGGGAGATCGAGGAGCGGCAGGCGGCCCTCGATCAGCGCGAGCAGGACCTGGCAACGCGCGAGGAAGCGCTGCGCGGCCTGGCCCGGCGCCTGCAGGCGGAACTGGCGGAGCTGCAGGCGCTGCGCCGGGAACGGGATGCGGAGCAGGTCCGGGTGGCGCAGGAGGACGAGGAGCGGACCCTCCGGCTGGCCCGGCTTTACGAAACGATGAAGCCCAAGCGCGCGGCGTCGATCTTCGACCGGACCCCCGTCGAGGAGGTCGCCTCGATCGCGCGGCGGATGCGGGACGGCAAGGCCGCCCTGGTCATCCAGCAGATGACGCCGGAGCGGGCGAGCGCGGTGACCGCGCGGCTGTCCGAGCCGTAGCCGACGAGGCATCACACCAGCCTTGCTGGTTATCGCCCCGCCACAGGCGGCATCTGGGATTCGCCGGGCCCCACCGGCGCCACCATCGCGCTTGACCCGATTCGGGCAAGGAGTAATCCAAGGGTAGATGGGCGGATCGGGGGGATCACGATGCGGCGTCGTGGCGGGAATGACTGGAACCGGCCACACGGCCTCGGTTCCGGATGCCGGTCGGGGCGGATCATGCTCCTCGCCTGGAGTGCTGCGATGCTGCTGGGCAGCACGTCCGATGGGTGGGCCTTGTCGGAGCAGCGGGCGCTCGATCTCCGCATCCGGCCGGTCGACCTCTATCTCGGCGAGCATGGCCCGCTGGAGGCGGCGCTGGGCGGTGAGCACAGCCTGCGGCGTGGCCTCGATCCGGACCAGACGCCGGAGCTGTCGATCCGTGCCGGCGCGGTGGGCCTGTCGGTGCGGCCGGAGAACGGCCGGCTCCGCCCGGATGTGTTCTACGACGTATCCGGCTGGAAGCTGCGCACCCGGCTCATGTCGGGCGATTCGCCCTTGGAGATCGACGGCATGGTGCTGCGCGCGGCCCATGCCTTCCCTCTGTTCACCGCCACGGCGGGCTCGGCCGACCTGCCCTAAAGCCCTGTCCGGGGCGACCCACCACCCGGAGTGGGCGGATCGACCCGGCTCGGCGTGGCGGCGGTCTGGCGCTATCAGCCGTTCGCCGGCCGCGTCAGGCCAAGCGGGGGCGGGGTTGGTGCCGGACCATCAGGAGGGCCACCAGGAACAGGCCCGGCAGCACCGCCAGATTCATGGCCTGCCAGCCGACCGTGGTCTGCAGGACGCCGGAAAGGGTCGCCGAGGCGGCCACGCAGGTGAACAGGACCAGGTCGTGCAGGCCCTGGACGCGCGCCTTTTCCCCGGGCGCGTGGGCCGAGGTCAGCATGGCGGTGGCGCCGACGAACATCAGGTTCCAGCCGATGCCCAGCAGCATCAGGCCCAGCGCGAAATGGACCACCTGCTGGCCGGACAGGGCCGTCGCGACGCAGGCGGCCACGGTCGCAGCACCGGCCAGGACGACCGGGCGGGGGCCCAGGCGCGCGACCAGGTGGCCGGTCACGAAGCTCGGCGCGAACATGCCGACCACGTGCCACTGGATGACGGTGGCGCTGTCGTCAAAGCTGTAGCCGCAGCCCAGCATGGCGAGCGGCGTGGCGGTCATCAGCAGGTTCATCGAGACATAGGCGACCAGGGCCACCAGGAAGGCGCGGCGGATGGCCGGGTCGGCCACCAGCTCGGCGACCGACCGGCCGGCCGCCTGGCGCAGGCGCCTGGGCAGGACCGGCACGTCCAGCGCGGTCAGGATCAGGCCGGCCAGGGCCGCCACCGCCAGGACCGCGAGCTGGCTGCCGGCGAACATGACCGGCGCGAACAGGTCGCGGGTCGCCTTGGCCAGCTCCGGGCCCGCCACCGCGGCAAGGGTGCCCCCGGCCAGGACCCAGCCGATCGCGCGGGCGCGCAGCCGGCCGGGATCCTGGCCGGCATGGCTGCCGCCGCCGCAGCAGGACGCATCGGCGGCGTCGGCGGCGGCGAAGCGGTAATACTGGCAGAAGGCGGAGAACACGCCGTAGAGGACCCCGCCCAGGCAGAACAGCCAGAACCAGCCCTGCATGATCGCGACGAAGCCGCAGGCACCCGACGCGATCCCGAAGCCGCAGCCCAGAACCAGCCCGAAGCGGCGGCCCAGGCGCTCCATCAGCATGGAGGCCGGCCAAGTCGCGGACATGGTGCCGAGGAACTGCACGCCCAGCGGCAAGGTCGCCAGCACCGGGCTCGGCGCCAGCGACAGCCCGACCAGCGGCGACGTGCTGACCATGATCGTGTTGGCCACGAAAAACAGGGCCTGGCAGATCGCCAGGACCAGGAGATTGCGGCGCAAGGAAACCCCGCGGGTCGGCTCGGTGACGAAAACCGGATGCATGACGGCGCAGCCTAGCCTTTGGCGGGGTCGCGGGAAACCCCGCCGGCCGGCGGGATCAGTGCACGCGGCTCAGCTGCAGCGCCACCACGCCCAGCGCCACCAGAGCGGCGCAGGCGATCCGCCGCGCGCCGAACGGCTCCGCCAGGAGGCGGGTGCCCATCCAGGCCGCCAGCACCACCGAGGTTTCCCGCAGGGCGGACACGTAGGCGATCGGCGCCCGCGCCATCGCCCAGATGGCCAGGCCATAGGCCGCCAGCGACATGGCACCCGCCACCGCCGCCGGCCGCCACAGGACCGGCACCGCCCGGAGCAGCGCGCCCTGGCGGCGCAGCAGCACCAGCGCCGCGAACGGCAGGCCGTCCAGGGCGAACAGCCAGACGATGTAGGCGAGCGGATCGCCGGCCGCCCGTGCGCCCAGGCCGTCGCACATCGAATAGATGCCGATCACGCAGGCATTTAGCACAGCCGGCACCAAAGCGCGCCGGCCGCTCATCGTGCCGCGGTCCGCGGCCGCCAGCGCCACGATCCCGAGCCCGATCACCGCCACCGCCACGATCCCGGCCGGCTCCAGGGTCTCGCCGGCCACCAGCCAGGCCATGAGGGCGGCCGCGGGCGGTGCCAGCCCGCGGGTCACCGGATAGACCTGCGACAGGTCGCCCAGGCGATAGGCCCGCGCCAGCAGCTCGTAATAGGCCAGGTGCGAGGCGAGCGAGCCCAGCAGCCACGGCCAGGCGGCGGCGGGCGGCGGCGCGACCAGCAGGCAGAACGGCAGCGTCATCGCCGAGATCGACAGGCCGACCAGCGCCAGGCGCAGCTCCGGCGCGCCACCCGTCTTGACGAGCGCGTTCCAGCTCGCATGCAGTACCGCCGCGGCGATGACCACCGCGAACACCGTGACATCCATGGTTCCGGCCCGTCCCTCGGACGCGCCGGAACCGGGTGGTCGCGGCATCGTCACAAATCCGGGCGGTAGCGCCGGGACAGGCCTCTTGTCGAGCGTGGAGACACGGATGCGCGTATCGCTGGTCCAGCTGGCGGCCGATGTGGACCTGAAGGCCAACCTCGCCCAGGCGGAGGATCTGGCCGAGCGGGCGGTCGCCGCCGACCGGCCCGACCTCGTGGTCCTGCCGGAAATCTTCACGCTCATCGGCGGCGATGCGGCGACCCGGGCGCAGGCCGCCGAGACAGTGCCGGACGGCCCGGCGTCCCGGATGCTGATCGCCCTGGCGCAGCGCCACCGGGTCACCGTCCATGGCGGCAGCTTCCTGGAAAAGGGGCCGGACGGGCGGGCCTACAACTGCACGATCGTGGTCGGCCCGGACGGCGCCATCCTCGCCCGCTACCGCAAGATCCACCTGTTCGACGTGAACGCGCCGGACGGCCGGGAATTCCGGGAAAGCGACGCCATCGCGCCGGGCAGCGAGCTTGCGACCTACAAGCTGGGCGGCTTCCGCCTGGGCTGCACGATCTGCTACGACCTGCGCTTTCCCGAGCTGTTCCAGCTCCTGGCGCGCCAGGGCGCCGACGCCTTCCTGGTGCCGTCCGCCTTCACCCTGCAGACCGGCAAGGATCATTGGGAAGTCCTCCTGCGCGCACGGGCGATCGAGAACGGCGCCTATGTGATCGCACCCGGCCAGTCCGGCCCGCACCCCACCAGCAAGCGGATCTCCTGGGGGCACTCGATGGTGGTGGACCCCTGGGGCAGCGTGATCGCGCAGGCGAGCGACGGTCCCGGCTGGATCACCGCCCGGCTGGAGCATGGCCGTGTCCAGGAAGCGCGCCGGATGATACCGACGCACCGCCATCACCGCCTGATCGAGCCCTGGGGCAGCTGATCGCGCGGCGGACAACGACAGCAGGGAGCATCGAGATGCCGGACTTCGCGATCGTCGACACCCATATCCATCTCTGGGACCCGAACCAGATCCCGATGGCTTGGTGCGCCGGCGTGCCGGCCCTGAACAAGCCGTTCGGCATGGCCGAGCTGGACGACCATCGCGGCCAGGTCGCGCTTGAGAAGATCGTGTTCGTCGAGTGCGACGTCGCAGCCGGGCGCAGCCTGGACGAGGCGCGGCGCATCGCCGACTTGGCAAAAAAGGACTCCCGCATCGCCGGGATCGTCGCGCACGCGCCGCTGGAACAGGGCCAGGCGGTCGAGCCGCATCTGCAGGCGCTGGCGGAGTTCGGCCTGGTCAAGGGCGTGCGCCGGCTCCTGCAGAACGAGGCGAACGACGCCTTCTGCCTGCGCCCGGACTTCCAGGCGGGGCTGGCGCTCCTGCCGAAATACGGCTTCGACTTCGAGCTGTGCATCTTCCACCGGCAGTTCCCGGCGGTGCTGGAACTGGTGGCCCGCCATCCTGAGGTCCGCTTCGTCCTGGACCATATCGGCAAGCCCGGGATCAAGGCCGGGATCGTCGAGCCGTGGTGGACCTTCATCAAGGCGCTGGCGGCGTTCCCCAACGTGATCTGCAAGCTGAGCGGGGTGGCGACCGAGGCCGACCACGGCAGCTGGCGCGAGGCCGAGCTGCGCCCCTACATGGACCGGGCCGTCGATGCGTTCGGCACCGACCGCATCATGTTCGGCGGCGACTGGCCGGTCTCGATCCTGGCCCTGCCCTACGAGCACTGGGTCGCCATCGTGGATCGTGCCACGGCGCATTTCACGCAGGCGGAGCGCCGCGCGATCTTCCGCGACAACGCAATGCGCTGGTACCGCCTCTGATCCGCGCTTCGGCCGGGCGGAGCCTCCCGCGGCTCCGTGCCAGGCCTCAGATCGCGTAGTCGAACGCCGCGTAGGACAATTCGCTCAGGATCTCGTCGGCGCTGCGCGAGGTGTCGCAGGAGGGTGCGACCTTGACCGTGCGGGCCGGCACGCCCGCCACGGTGGTGCGGGGCGGCACCGGGTTCAGCACCACCGAGCCCGCGGCGATCCGCGCGCAGGCGCCGATCTCGATATTGCCCAGGATCTTGGCGCCGGCGCCGATGATCACGCCGCTGCGCACCTTCGGATGGCGGTCGCCGCCCTCCTTGCCGGTGCCGCCCAGCGTGACCTCCTGGAGGAGCGAGACATCGTCCTCGACGACCGCCGTCTCGCCCACCACCAGGCCCGTGGCATGGTCGAGCAGGATGCCCTTGCCGATCCGGGCGGCCGGGTGGATGTCGGTCTGGAACACCTCGGAAGACCGGCTCTGCAGGTAGAGGGCGAAGTCGCGCTCGCCGTTCTCCCACAGCCAATGGGTCAGGCGGTGCGCCTGGATGGCGTGGAAGCCCTTGAAGTAGAGGAAGGGCTCGATCAGCCGCTCGCAGGCCGGGTCGCGGTCGTAGACGGCGGTGATGTCGGCCTGCAGGCCCTGGGCCAGCGCCGGATCGGCGCTGGAGGCCCGGTGGAACGCCTGCAGGATCAAAGGCTGCGAGATCACGTCGTTCTTCAGCCGGGCCGCGATGCGGTGGAACATCGCCACCTCGAAGCCCGGCTGGTTGATGATCGAGTCCAGGAACAAGGGCGCCAGCATCGGCGATTTCGCGCAGGCTTCCTCGGCCTCCCAGCGCAGCTGCCGCCAAAGGGCGTCGGAAACATCGCCCTGCGCTTCGGGCGACACCAGGGTCAGATGCTTCTGCTTGGTCGCTGCTGCCATCGTCATTCCGTCGCCTCCGACGGCCGGTGCCAAGGCCGTCCCGCTGCCGAACGCCGGCCATGCCGGCGGCGTTCCCTGCCGACTGCGCAGGCAAACGCGGGGGAATGACAAGCTGTAATCCCCCATCGGGCCGGACGGCACCGCCAGCAATTCTTTAGGGCGGTTTCAGCCGGACGTGGGCCGGTCAGATCCCCGCCCCGGTCTCCGCCTGGATGGAGCGCGCCACCTGCTCCTGCAGGCACCACAGATGGCGGTCATGGATGCCGTACTGCTCGAGCGCGGCCACGGTCTTGTAGAGATATTCGGCGCAGGACCCGCCATGGCCGCAGGCCCTGGCCAGCATCGCCACGGTCTCGCCCAAAGGCGGCTCCGGCCGGTAATAGGAGCAGGCCCGGTTGGCGACGAAGCCCAGCGCGCGGATGGGCCCCGTTGCGGTGCGCACGTCGAACCAGTGCGGGCGGTTGCCGGAATCGGTGTAGACCAGCTCCCGGCGCAGCAGGAGCTCGATGTCCTTCTGCACCTCCACCTCCGGCAGGCGGAACAGCACGCCCTTGCACGAGCCGCCGCGCTCCAGGGCCAGCATCAGGCCGGGCTCCTCCGGCGTGCCGCGCCAGCGGGTCAGGTGCAGGCAATAGGCGCGGTGCCAGCCATGCACGCTGCCGATTCGCGCCTCCGCATGGCGGAAGGTCGGGTTCCAGAGCAGCGAGCCATAGGCGAAGATCCACAACGGTTCGCCCGGCCTGAGTTCGCCAAGCAGTCGCTCGGTCATCTGCCGGTACTGCTCGTCGCTGAGCAGCGCCAGGTTGGCGGGGTGGCCGGGGTCGGGGATCGCGCGATGGACCCGGCCGACCAGGTCGGGCGTGAGCGCACGCCTGCGGGCGCGCTTCAGCTTCGGTGCATCGAGTGGAATGTTCATGCCGCTCTGGCGGGCTCCTTGCTGGCGTCGTCCTGGGCCCAGCCGAAGAAGCTGCGGCCGAGGATGCCGGTGAGTTCGGTGAGGCTGCGCTGGATGAAATCGTCCAGGGCGTGGACCGTGCCGGCCGCGATCACCTTGCTGACCTTCACCGGCTCCAGGTCGTGGTAGAGCCCGTCCAGGTGCTCGATGGCGCGGCTGGCCGCCTTCAGCCCGAAGCGCCGGCGCAGATGGTGCAGATGCTCCTCGATTCCGGCCAGGTGATGAGCCACCGAGCGCGGGAAGGACGGGTCGCACAGCATGAACAGCGCCACCTTCTCCTGGCTGATCCCGCGCGGGTGGCGGCGCCGGAACGCCTGGTAGCCGGCCGCCGAGCGCAGCAGCGCCGTCCAGTAGCTGGCATCGCCCGCCGGGTCGTCGCTTTCGCGCCTTGCTGCCGCGAACAGCTTGGCGTCGAGCAGGCGGGTCGTCTGGTCGGCGCACTCGATGGCGCGCCCGATCTCGTAGAATGCCCAGGCCTCGTCGCGGTAGAGCGTGCCGGCCGCGATCCCGTAATGGGCGTCACAGCCTTCCTTGATCTGCGCGCACAGGCGCGAGATCCGCTCCTCGGTCAGGTCCTCGATCCGCAGCGTGAGCGTCCGGTTGTAGAAGATGTTGAGCTGCACCCACATCTCGGTGGTGATCAAGGGGCGCAGCGCGCGCGCGTTCTCCCGGGCCGTCCAGATGTCGCTCACCAGCGAGTTGGGGTTGTCCCGGTCCAGGACGTAGAACCGGAGCACCGAGGCTGCGGTCGGCTCGCCATGCCTTTCCACGAAGCGCTGGCGGTCGGCATTGATGTCCAGGACCACGCCCCAGTCATGGGCGCCGCGGCTGTCCCGGGAAAAGGTTTCCTGCACGTCCAGGATCCGGGCCAGGTTCTCGGCCCGCTCGACATAGCGGCCCATCCAGAAGATGCACTCGGCATAGCGGGCGAGCAGCCGGGTCATGCCACGTCCTCCCTTAGCACCCAGGTGTCCTTGGAGCCGCCGCCCTGGGAGCTGTTGACCACCAGCGAGCCCTTGCGCAGCGCCACCCGGCTCAGGCCGCCGGGCAGCACCCAGGTCGACCTGCCGGTGATGGCGAACGGGCGCAGGTCGACATGGCGCGGCTCGATGCCGTCGTCGGTGAGGGTCGGGCAGACCGACAGGTCGATCATCGGCTGGGCGATGAAGTTGGCGGGATTGGCCAGCAGCTTGGCGCGCTGGTCGTCCAGTTCCGCCTTGCTGGCCTTGGGGCCGATCGTGATGCCGTAGCCGCCGGATTCGCCGACGGGCTTGACCACCATCTGGTCGAGCCGGTCCAGCACCTGCTGGAGTGCCGGCTGTTCCCGGCAGATCAGGGTCTCGACATTGGGCAGGATCGCATCCTGGTCCAGGTAGTAGCGGACCAGCCGCGGCAGGTAGGCATAGATCGCCTTGTCGTCCGCCACCCCGGTGCCGGGCGCATTGGCGAGTTGCACGTTGCCCCTGGCATAGGCCCGCATCAGCCCCCGCACGCCCAGCATCGAATCCGGGTTGAACGCTTCGGGATCGAGGAAATCGTCGTTCAGGCGGCGGTAGATCACGTCGACCGGCATCGGACCGGCGATCGTCTTCATGAACACGCGGTCGTCGTCGACGAACAGGTCGCGGCCTTCCACCAGCGGCACGCCCATCTCGCGAGCCAGGAACACGTGCTCGAAATAGGCGGAATTGAACACGCCCGGCGAGAGCAGCACGACCTGCGGCTCCTCGACCACCGCGGAGGCCAGCTCGGACAGGCCGTGATGCAGGCGCTGGCCGTAGTCCGACACCTTCATGATCGGCACGTTCTCCATCAGGTCGGCAAACGCGCGCATCATCAGATGGCGGTTCTCGACCACGTAGGAGACGCCGGACGGCGAGCGGGCATTGTCTTCCAGCACCAGGATGGTGCCGTCGCGGCCACGGACCAGGTCGATCCCGTTGACATGGACATAGGTGCCGAACGGCAGGTCCAGGCCTTCCATCTCCTTGCGGTAGTTGGCGTTGCCCAGCACCAGGTCGGCCGGGATGATCCCGTCCCTGATGCATTTCTGGTCGTGGTAGATGTCGTGCAGGAACAGGTTCAGCGCCTGGACGCGCTGGATGGTG
>VFQN01006129.1_pt1 | contig 14071 bp, 14 predicted proteins | sample 3512371 | NCBI WGS metagenome assembly VFQN01 (sample SAMN10412370, study PRJNA504923) | tailings metagenome | isolation source: Replicate 2 from Balatoc abandoned mine | place: Philippines: Itogon, Benguet | collected 2017-08-28
CTAGCCATGGTATCAGGGCTTCAGCTTTTCCTTTTTGTCGAGGCCGAAGCCCTTGTTGACGAAGGCGTCGGTCACGGCCTTGTTCACGTCGAACTCTTTCTCGAGAATGCCCGCACTAAGCGCCAACTTGTAGAAATCGCGAACCCGGTCGAGATTCATGGCGCCGATACCGTTCTTCAGCGTGTCCTCGCTTTCGATGAGTTCAAGCCGCTGCGCCAGAGCCAATTCTTCATCCAACGATTCCGCCGTCATCTCGGGATTATCGTTGATGATGCGCTCGTAAGCCTTCGTGCGATCGCCATAGATGAAGTTGTACCATCCCTCGATCGAGGCATTGACGAAGCGCTGAACCAGGTCCGGGTTCTCTTCAACCAGTTGCCGTCGCGTTTCTATGATGTTGGCGTAGGTGTTCCATCCGTAATCAGCAAGTAGGTACGTTGTAACATTCGCACCTTGCTTCGCCGCATAACGAGGCTCGGCAGTTGCATAAGCCTGCTGAACAGAACTCTTGTTATTTAGAAATTGACCTATGTTGAATGTATAAGGCCTTAATTGCTCATCCTTAAATCCGAATTCTTTCTTCATCCATGCGAAATATGTAAATTGAGCCTGCCTAGAAAGATAAACCTCCGGCGCGTTGGCAAGATCTCTGAAATCCTTGTACACGCCTTCGTGAGCCATCAAGGCTTGCGGATCGTTCTGGAAAAACGAGGCGACTGCAACCGTGGGAATGTCGCTGGCAACATTGTTAAACACCAGCAGAAGGTTTGCAGACATCAGAAAGTCGATGCGGCCCGCAGCCAGCATCGGACGATTGTTCACCTGCGGACCGCCCATCTCGATCGTCACATCGAGGCCGTATCGTTCATAGGTACCGTCGACGAGGGCTTGATAGAACCCGCCGTGGGCGGCCTGGGCAAGCCAGTTCGTTCCGAGCGTAACCTTGTCCAGCGCAAATGCTGCATGCGTCGACATCAACACCGACATCGCCGCGACAGCCGAAAGCAATTTGTTCATATTGTCGTTCCTCCACACGTTGCATAGTTCCCGGATGCCGATCGGCGATCCGCCTCAATCGCCGCGGTGACGCCGCGGACGCATTTCACGCTCCCCCCGCGGCACCGCTGCACCATTCCTTCCATCAGGCGGCATCGAAGGATGGCCGCCGTCGGTCAACCGTCGCGAGAACCTGCCCTCGGCAATAGACGACGCGACCGGCTTTCGGCCGGCTGACAAGGTCTTCAACATCGACGGCGTCATGCCAGATGAAATTTGCCGCGCCGCCCGCTCGGACGGGCACTGCGGTCCGGCTGCCCATCCAGGCGGCGGGCAAGCCGGTGATGCTGTCGAGCCATCTGGCCGGGTCGAGGTGACATGCCGGAACCGCCAGTCGCAGAATCGAAAGCGGGTCGTAGTCGCCGTAAGGATAGAATGGATCGCAGACGTTGTCGGTGGCGAGCATCGTGGTCACGCCGGCTGCCCGCGCCTCCGTCAGCGGCGCGATCCCGCGCAACCGCGGGGAACGGCCTGCCACACGATCCTGAAGATAAAGGTTGAGACGCGGCAGGGAGACGATGGCAACACCGGTCTCCGCGGCTGCGCCCAGAATTCGCTTCAGCTCACTCTCGGAGCGACGGGCCAGTGAACAGACGTGCCCGCAAAGCACCCGGCCGGCCCAGCCGTGCCGACGCGCCGCGTCGATGATCAGCGACAGGCCGTTCGCATCATCGTCCAAGCCCTCGTCCACGTGGAAGTCGAGATCGAGATCGTTCTCGCGAGCCTGCACGAACATCGTCTCGATCTTCATTGCCAGGTCGGCATTCCGATAGAAGAAAGCGCCAAGAACCCCACCGTCGGCCCTTACCCGAGCGGCCACGCCGGCTGCGATCTGCGGGACCATGTCGCCGCGGATCAGCGAGGCAATCTGCAGATCGATCCGGCCCCGCCATTCCTCGCGAAAACTGTTGAGCACCGGCCACGCCCGCGGCACGTCGGAGGTCGTCCAGTCGACATGCGTGCGCATCGCACCGACACCGTTTGAATGGGCTTCCGCAAGAGCCGCGCCTGCACGGACGCGCACATCGTTCTCATCCCATCTCGAACGATCCTGCTCCATCAGCGCGATCGCGTCGAAGAGGCCCTGCACCGGCCTGTCATCAAGAGCTTTGATGCGCGCGATCGTATGCGTCTTGTCGAGATGCACATGAACGTCAGCAAGCAGCGGCGTGACCAAACCGCCGCCCCGCCTTTCCGAGGCGACGATGTCGACGATCTGTCCGTTAGCCAGGACAATGTCGTGATAGCCCGGGATCGCGGCAATCCTCACCCCGACAAGGGGCGGGACCGCCGTGAACTGGCCCGCGTTTCCTGCAGACGGGTGCACTCACGCCTCCCGCCGGATTTCGCTCTCGTGCCACCTGCCGAGGACAAGCCGTGAAAGGTAGCTCGTGATCAGGAAGATGGTGATTCCGAGCGCCGAGACGAGAATCAGCGCGGCGAACATGCGGGGAATATTGTTGCGGAAGCTCGATTCCAGGATGCGCGACGCGAGGCCCGTGTTTTGTCCGGCGGTGCCCGCTACGAACTCGGCAACGACAGCGCCAATCAGCGCAAGGCCTCCCGCGATCTTCAGGGCCGCCATGAAGTATGGCAGTGCGCTCGGTGCAAGCAGATAGCGCAGATGTTGGATAGGCGTAGCACGATAGAGCTTGAACAGGTCGCGCAGATTGTGGTCCGCGCTCCTCAGACCGATGACCGTATTGGAAAGGATCGGGAAGAAGGCGACGATCCAGGCGCAGATCAATAGTGCGGTGAAGGTATCACGCACATAAATCAGAATCAGCGGCGCAATGGCCACGATCGGCGTTACTTGAAGTATCACGGCAAACGGGAAGAAACTCATCTCCACATTGCGTGACAGTGCAAATACCATCCCCAGAAGGACGCCCCCGAGAATTGCGAGGGTCAGCGAAAGAAGCGTGAGCCTGACGGTGAACATCATTGACGACAGCAACGACGGCCCGTCGTTGATAAGCGTCTGACCGATCAGCGAGGGACTTGGAATCAGGTAGTGGGGCACTTCGTAGTAGCGTACCAACGCTTCCCAGATGCCGATGGCCAGAACCAGGGTCATCACCGGCATGATAATCCGCATGCGCCGTTCCTTGCGGATCTGGCGCTCCTGTTCGGCGTTGAGGACGGGTGTCTCGTTGCTCATCGCGTTTACCTCAATGGTCGATGTCGTCGGCGCTGAGGGTCTTGCTCAGCGAATCCGATACGATCTGGCAGTTTTCCGTGTATTCCTTGGTCGTCCGATAGTTGTCGGGTCGCGGGTGGGCACCCTTGATCGTGATGTCGTCGACAACCCGGCCCGGCCGGGCCGCCATGACGATGACGCGGTTCGACAAATAGGCCGACTCGTAGACGCTGTGGGTGACGAAGATCACGGTCAAGCCGTGTTCCTGCCACAGCCTCAGCACGTCGTTGTTGAGCTTAAAGCGCGTCATCTCGTCGAGTGCGGCAAACGGCTCGTCCATGAGCAGCAGGCTCGGCTTGGTGACCAGAGCACGCGCGATCGAAACGCGCATCTTCATACCGCCCGAAAGCTCCCGCGGGTACGCGCTTGCGAACTTCGTCAACCCGACCTGAGAGATCGCCTCCTCGATTCGCGGCGTCGCTTCCTTGCGCGACATGCCGCCGAGCCGAAGCGGTAGATAGACGTTGTTGAAGACCGTGGCCCACGGCATCAGCGTTGGTTCTTGGAACACGAAGCCGATGTCCTGCGGACCGCGCGCCTCGCCCGGCGCGTAGCCGTTTACGCGGATTGATCCGGCCGAAACCGAGGTTAGGCCTGCGATCATGCGCAGGGCTGTGCTCTTGCCACAACCGGACGGCCCGAGGAAGCTGACGAATTGACCCTTCTCGATGTTCAGCGACATGTCGCGCACGGCGACGATACCCGTGCCGTACTGCTTGTAGGCACGATTGATCTCGATCAGGGGCGACGAGGACTTGTTTGGGTTACTGGCCATATAAACCGTTTTCCGATGTCGGGCTGTTTTCTGGTTCACCTGGGTTCATCGCCGCATGCCTTGATGCCGGAGCCGGTCTCGCTGACGAACGGGGCGATATCAGGCGATATGAGCGGCGGTCGCTTTGGCGACGATATGGTCGTCCTGAGGTGCCAGGCCGGAGATACCGACCGAGCCGATCATCTGCCCGCCGGAAGCGATCGGAACTCCACCTTCAGCGGCGCGGCCCCCGGTAGGATGGCCGTTCCGGGGTCGTTCGCGATGTGGCCCTGCATCGGAGCCGTCGCGTCGCGGAAGATGGCCGCCGTGCGGGCCTTCTCGCAGGAGATGCGGGCGGTGGCGGGTACCGCGTCGTCCATCCGGTCGAAGGCGACGAGGTGTCCGCCCGCATCCACGACCGAGATGCTGATCTTCCAGTTGCTGGTTTCAGCTTTCTTCATGGCCACCGCGACGGCGCCATGGGCATGATTCAGCTCCAACATTCTGGTTTCCAGCATGAATTCCTCCTAAATTCTTGTCTTTTAACCAAAATTTCCAACGGCCGACCTAGGCCCTCCGCGCGCGGACGTCGTCCAGCGCTATCGTGGCCACGTCCTGCAATGTGACCCGGTACCGTCGAATATGATGATTTCCTTCTTCGCTGCTGCGCCCCGCCATCATGCAGTCGGTGACTTGGCCGATCCGGCGGATCGGCCCCTTTGGCGACATGCCGACGGCAACCGTTGTGCGAGTAATATCCGGGTCGACAATTGACAAGGCAATTGAATTAATCGTTGTAACTTTTGCGGAATATTCATCACTCACGGAGATAGACAGGGACGGCGACGATGCGTTCGAAAACTGCCAGGAATATCCCCCGGGCCTTATCACATTAGCCTCCGATCAGCGCTTGTAGAGGCTTTGGGATGATTACGCCCACCGTTGCAGCACTTCGTCTCGACCTTCGGTGCCGTGCGCAGTCTCTTTGTTGCGGCCCGCTCAAATCGCTCCGCCTTTCAGATCCACCTTTGTCGCCTGAACGCCATGTCGCCCTGGAAAGCCGCCACCGGTGCGGCCACATGAAATAGATCGAGAGACCACAGCTGCGGCTTTCATTTTGTCATGTGATATCGCCGAGGCGGGAGTAGCCGTCAGGCAGGTCGCCAATGAGATTGCTGAGCCGCTTGTTCATGATCGCATCCATGATCTGGTCGACGGCGCGCTTCGCACCGGTGACGCGTGACGGGTGATCGGTGTCGGCGGCGACATGCGGCAACAGCCTGAGCCGCCCTTCGAGCCGCCGCGCGGGTTCCAGATATGGCTTGAGCGGCCCCGATACTTCGCCCGTGGCTTCGTCCACGAAAATGTCGGCGTCGACGAACGCATGACGAATGTGGCCGCATGTCATCGCCCTGTCGAGCGCGGGAACATCAACGACTTCGCCGCGGTCGTAGTTTATCACCACGGAGCCTGGTCGCATTGCAGCAAGGACGGTCTCGTCCACCAGCGAGGCATTGGTATGGATGCTGGTTGCCGGATCGAGAGATCCCAGACCGACATGAACGGACAGCACGCGCGCATCCCTGGCGGCGGCCACGGGGCTGTCGGCATAAATGTGGCCTGCGGCTTCGATACGCTCCCGATGACGCGAGCGGGCGTAGACCGCGACATTCATGCGGAATGAGGCGGCGAGAGAGGCGACCTCGACGCCGATATTGCCGAAGCCCAGTACCGCCATGCGCATGCCTTCGAGCTTTTCAGTCGGAAAGTCCTTGATGTGGCGGCTCGTATCGAAATCACCGCGAAGGACGCGTCGATGCAACAGGTCGACGGGGATGTCCGGCAGTACGCTCAGCAAGGCCTTGATCGCCATCTGGGCCGTCGCGCGGCTGTTGGTGCCGGGCGTGTTCATCAACGGGGCATCGCCGCCGCGCCCCTCGCAACCTCCCCATGAGCGGGAGCGCATGTTGCCAGTTCCGACGCCAATGCGCACGCCTCCCAGTGGAAAGCTGGTTCCATCCGGGACGATGGTGGCGGCGGCGATTACCGCGTCGTAGGCTCCGCCGGCGGCGGCATCCAGCAGTTCTTCTTCGGTTGCGAGGTCTGGCCGGTAGTAAAAATTCACCTTGCCCGGAGCGTCCGCCTCGCTGTTTTCCGCAAAGCCGCCAAGGTGGAACAGACCTCCCTTGCCCTGGATATAGTCTTTGATCTCCGAATGGTCGGGTCGGCCGTCGCTGTCGAACCTCAAGCCGACAGGATCGCAAATCAGAACCTTCGCCAAGGCGGTTTCCTCAAACTGCGGGTCTAAAGCGGTGACTACCCGACCTTTGGGTTGTCGATATATGCGATGACGTCGAATTCGACGAGGAGTTGGGGTATGCCGAACGTCCCGGTGACGGTTGCGCGGGAGGGCAGAGAGTCGCCGTGGAAGAACTCTTTGTAGGCCCTGTTCATCCCCTCGAAGTAACGCATGTCGGAGAGATAGATCATGACGCGCGCGACGTCGTCGATCGTGCCGCCCGCGGCTTCCAGCAGATAGGTCAGGTTGGTGAGCGCCTGCCTTGTCTGGGCTTCTATGTCGCCGACGCCGACGACCTTGCCGTCAAGGTCGAGCGCTACGGTCGCAGTATAAAAGTGGTTCCCAGCCAGCGTCGCCTGGGAGTGAGGGTTGGGTGATTTCAAGACCTTGGGCGAATAAACGGTCTGCTTGCCCATGTTCGTTCCTTCTCTGTCCTGCTCGCAGGCGCTAAACTTCGGTAACAAATTGCGTTTTGGGCGCCGCTGCCAAGCGAACACCAACCGGTCCGACCCCCGACGAGTCGGCACCTGCCGCCCTCCGGTGGCCGGATCGTTTGCCCGGATACCGACACGTGACGAACCGATTTACGGTTGAAGCGAGGGAAGCGCGTCAGTTGACGAGCGAAGCGATGCTACAATTCCATTGCCAACATATGGTGCCACGTCCAGACCGGAGCCTGGAGCACTATCGGGACGCTCCGACAATGATGCAATTTGAAAAATCCCATTGATTAATGAGTATTTCGAAATGATAAATGGAAGCATGTCGCATGCCCGACAGAGGGCAGCGCCATCGCATCGTGAAGGCGCAATGCCGTGTTCGCAATTGGCCAGAATCGCGGCCTTGTTCGTCGGGGCGATGTCCGGATTTGGCTTTTCGGCGGAGGCGATTGGATGGCGTGCAGCCGGTCGGAAGACGCCGGGCAGCCAGCGGCGCTTCTCGAAAATCGCTTTTGAAGTGACGCTAACGCTCGGCGCGTTGCACCGCTGCCGCTCCGACCGAGGGATTCGTTACATCAGGATTGCGGATCGCATGGTGCTGGTCGCAAGGCCTGTGTCAGAACGCGTCCGACGACAGGCCTCCCAGCTACCCGATACGTCCGTGCACAAGCACCACGCAGGACGTTACGCATGCATGCTCGCCCCCTTGGTGATCTTATCGACGGTCTTCTTATCCGAGCGCAGGGCTATGCCCACAACTCTGGCGTCGTCGGGCCCGAAAACAGCGAAGACGGCGCGATTGGCGGTATCGTGCCCTGTTGCGAACATCTCTTCGACATAGAGCGAGGTCGTGACCTGCCGCTCCAGCGATCGCAGATGGATCCGGGTCATGGTCGCCGCATCCGCCGACAATACGATCACCGGCTGGACAGACATGGGGTTGTAGCGGTTGCCGTCGCGATCCACATAGTCTTCACCGATCATGTCGGGGCTTCGTGCCGGCAGGCCAGTCATGAGAAACGCCGTGACGTTCAATTTCTGCCACACGGCGAGGTCTTCACGCAGCACTATGGCGATTTTGGTCTGGAACATGGGTCTGGTCACCATCAGGAGAAAGGATGTCCATGGAACTAGGCGAAAGGCACCAACCCGGTCTTGAACGTTTGTGCGGACGCATGGACGAGGGCGGCATCGTGCCGGCGCCGCCGTTTCCGGGCTTGGAGCGGATCGATGCCAGGTTCTTCGGGAACGCCTTCGCGCCCCATCGCCACGACACCTATGCGATCGGAGTGACGCTGGGCGGCGTCCAGAGGTTCCGCTACCGGGGCGCGGTGCGCGACAGCCTGCCGGGTCAGGTGATCGTGCTGCATCCGGACGAGGTGCATGACGGCGGCGCAGCCACGGATAAGGGCCTTCACTATCGCATCCTCTATCTCGAACCTGCGCTGTTGCGGCGGAGCCTCGCTGCCATCAATGCCCCCTTGCCTTTCGTGCGCGATCCCGTCGTTGGCGATCCGCGGCTGCGCGACACCCTGCTGCGCTGTCTTTCCGATATGGACGGAGCACTGGATGAACTGGCAGCGGACCAATTGGTCGCCGAACTTGCGGACGGGCTTTCGCGCCATGCCGGAGGTCAGCCCGTTCCCAGAACCAACCTCGATGTCCCGCGGCTGGAATTGGCGCGCGGCTACCTGGAAGCAAACCTCGATCGCGTCGTCCGCTCCGACGCGCTGGAGAGCGTGACCGGGCTCGACAGGTTCAGTCTCGCCAGGCAATTCCGCGCCTTTTTCGGGACGAGCCCCCACCGCTATCTCTTGATGCGTCGGCTGACGCGGGCGACCGCACTCATCCAGGCAGGAGAGAGCCTTGCCGACATCGCGGCGCTGACCGGCTTTGCGGACCAGAGCCATTTGAACCGCCAGTTCAAGAAGGCGTTCGGAGTCACGCCCGGCCGGTGGAGTGCACTGGCGCGGGCCGGACGCGCGCGCCCGGCGCCGCTCGGCGGAAGCGTCATGCCTCGTTGATGGCGTAGCCGGCGCCGCGGATGGTGCGGATGACGTCGGGCATGCGAGCCGTGTTGACTGCCTTGCGCAAGCGGCCGACATGCACGTCGACGGTGCGTTCGTCGATGTAGATCGTCTCGCCCCAGACATTGTCGAGCAACTGGCTGCGCGAAAACACGCGTCCGGGATGCTGCATCATGAATTCGAGCAGGCGGAACTCGGTCGGTCCGAGCTTGATCTCGCTCTTCTTGCGATAGACCCGGTGCGACTCGCGGTCGAGCACGATGTCGCCCACCTTGAGCACGGTCGAGAGCACCTCGGGCTTGGCACGGCGCAGCAGGGCCCGAACTCGGGCGACGAATTCAGGCGTGGAGAACGGCTTCACCAGATAGTCGTCGGCGCCGGTCGACAGGCCGCGCACCCGATCGCTCTCCTCGCCGCGTGCCGTCAGCATGATGATCGGCAGGCGCTCGGTCTCGGGCCGCATCCTCAGCCGCCGGCAGAGTTCGATGCCGGAGACCGCCGGGATCATCCAGTCGAGAACCAGAAGGTCGGGCACATTCTCCTGCAGTCGGAGTTCGGCTTCGTCGCCGCGGCTGATGACCTCGACGTTGTAGCCTTCGGCTTCCAGATTGTAGCGCAGGAGCACGCAGAGCGGCTCCTCGTCTTCCACGACCATGATCTTGGGAGCAATCATCCGGGTCAATTCTCCTCGGTGTTCTCGCGATCGAGCCTGGTCAGTCGACGCCGACCGTCATCGAGGTCTCGTCGAGCTTCGGCCGCTGCACGGGAAGCTGTTCGCCGGTCATGACGAAATACGCATTCTCGGCGATGTTCGTAACATGATCGCCGATACGCTCGAGGTTCTTGGCGCAGAACAGGAGATGCGTGCAGGCCGTGATGTTGCGCGGGTCCTCCATCATATAGGTGAGGAGTTCACGGAAGACGGCCGTGTACTGCACGTCGATCTTCTCGTCGTCGGCGCGCAATCTGGCCAGAGCCTCGGGGTCGTCGGCGACATAGCGGTCGACCACGCCGTTGACCTGGGCGAGCACCATGGTCGACATCGCATCGATCGAATGCGACAGGCCCCGCGGCGTGACGCTGGCGCCGACCGCCCCCACTCGCTTGGCGATGTTCTTGGCGAGGTCGCCGATGCGCTCGAGATCGGCGGCCATGCGGATCGCGCCGACGACGGCGCGCAGATCCTGCGCCATGGGCTGGCGCTTGGCGATCAGCGTGATGGCGCGATCGTCGAGCTCACGCTGCTTGGCGTCCATCACGGCGTCGTCCGAAACCACGCGCTGCGCCAGCGCGGTGTCGGCGTTGAGCAGCGCGCGCGTGGAGCCCTGCACCATCGAACCTGCGAGATCGCCCATGTCGCGGATCAACCGATCGACATGATCGAGCTCTTCGTCGAAAGACGTGACGGTATGTGCACCCATGATCCTGTCCTCGTTGCCTTCAGCCTGCCGCTCAACCGAAGCGGCCGGTGATGTAGTCCTGCGTGCGCTTGTCGTCGGGGTTGGTGAACATCTTGTCGGTCGCGCCCTCCTCGACCAGATAGCCGAGGTGGAACATGGCGGTGCGCTGCGAGACACGGGCGGCCTGCTGCATCGAGTGCGTCACGATGACGATCGTGTAGTTCTCGCGCAGTTCGTCGATCAGTTCCTCCACCTTGGCGGTGGCGATCGGATCCAGCGCCGAACACGGCTCGTCCATCAGGATCACTTCGGGCGAGACAGCGATGGCACGCGCGATGCAGAGACGCTGTTGCTGGCCGCCGGAAAGACCGGTACCGGGTTCACCCAGCCGGTCCTTGACCTCGTTCCAGATGGCCGCCTTCTGCAGGCTCCTCTCGACGATGCCATCAAGGTCGGCCTTGTTTCTGGCAAGTCCGTGGATACGCGGCCCATAGGCGACGTTCTCGTAGATGGACTTCGGGAACGGGTTGGGTTTCTGGAACACCATGCCGACCCGCGCGCGCAGTTCGACCACATCGATCTTGGGGTCGTAGATGTCCTCGGTGTCGAGCGTGATCTTGCCGCCGACACGCGCAGTGTCGATCGTGTCGTTCATGCGGTTGAGGCAGCGCAGGAAGGTCGACTTGCCGCAGCCCGACGGGCCGATCAACGCCGTCACCTGGTTGCGGCGGACATCGAGGTCGACATCGAAAAGCGCCTGCTTGTCACCGTAATGCACGGTGACCTTGTCTCCACGCATCTTGATCGCTTCGTTCGGCGTTCCGCTCATCTTGTCGCTCACTGCCTGTTCAAGCTTCTTCTCGTTCATCACGTTCATAGGACGATACTCCCCGTCTACCAACGCCGCTCGAACCGGCGCCGGAGCACGATCGCGGTGATGTTCATGGCCATAAGGAAAACCAGAAGGATCATGATTGCAGCCGACATGCGCTCGACGAAGGCACGCTCGGCTTCATTGGCCCACATATAGATCTGGACCGGCAGGGCGGTCGCCGGGTCAAGTGGCGTGGTCGGATAATCGGCAACGAAAGCGACCATGCCGATCAGGAGCAGCGGCGCTGTCTCGCCGAGCGCACGCGCCAAGCCGATGATGGTGCCGGTCAGGATGCCGGGCGCGGCCAGCGGCAGGATGTGGTGGAACACCATCTGGGTCTTGGACGCGCCGAGACCGAGGGCGGCCGAGCGGATCGACGGCGGCACAGCGGCAAGGGCAGCTCGCGTCGCGATGATGATCGTCGGCAGGGTCATCAGCGTCAGCACGAGCCCGCCGACCAGGGAGGCCGAGCGCGGCAGGCCGAGGAAGTTGATGAACACCGCCAGGCCCAAAAGGCCGAAGACGATCGACGGCACGGCAGCCAGATTGTTGATGTTGACCTCGATGACGTCGGTCAGCCGGTTCTTCGGTGCGAACTCCTCCAGATAGATGGAGGCGGCGACGCCGATCGGCAGCGCCAGGAGAAGCACGATGACCATCATGTAGAAGGAGCCGATGATGGCGACGCCTATGCCCGACGTCTCGGGACGGCTCGATGCGCCGAAGGTGAACAGGCCCTTGTTGAACTGCTGGGCCATGGCGCCTTCCGAACCGAGCTTGTTCATCCACTCGACCTGCTGGTCGGAGATCTTGCGGTTGCCTTCGGCGACCGTGAGGTCGATCTGGCCCTTGAAGGCGGAATCGATGTTGGCGCCGACGAGCAGGCTGACGTCGCGCGTGGTACCGATGACGGCGGGATCGGCCATCACAATGTTGCGCAACTGGACCCGCACGCTGTCGGAGAGGAAGCCCTTCAGCTTGTTGACCGCCGCCTTGTCGTCGGGGTTGATGCCGAGCTTGGCGATCAGCGCGTCGCGCGCCAGAACCGGATAGTTGGCCTTGACGAGGACGTCGGGATCCGTGGCGCGCTTGTTGCCCGGGTCGATCACCTTCTGGTCGAAGGTCACGGGCAGGGTCACGGCCGTTTGCCAGAACGCCGTGTAGCCCTTCGAAATGATAGAAAAGAGCATGACGGCAAGGAACAGCAGGCCCACGGAGACGGCCAGAACCCCATAGATGCGGAAGCGGCGCTCGGCGGCGTAGCGCCGCTTCAGGCCGATGTCGCGGCGCGGCTGGGCAGGAGCGTCCGTAAGCGTTCCGATCGAGATGTCGGTCATTCGTACTGCTCCCGATATTTGCGCACGATGTAGAGGGCGACGATGTTCATCACCAGCGTGATGGCGAACAGCGTGATGCCGAGCGCGAAGGCGACGAGTGTCTGCGGCGTGTTGAATTCGAGGTCGCCGGTGAGCTGGTTGACGATCTTGACGGTGATCGTGGTCATTGCTTCGAACGGGTTGAGCGTCAGATTGGCCGCAACGCCGGCCGCGAGCACCACGATCATGGTCTCGCCGATGGCGCGCGAGGCCGTCAGCAGGATCGCGCCGACGATACCCGGCAGGGCCGCCGGCAGGATGACGCGCTTGATCGTCTCTGAACGCGTGGCGCCGAGGCCCAGCGAGCCGTCACGCATGGCGCGGGGCACCGCCGTGATGATGTCGTCGGAGAGCGACGACACGACCGGGATCAGCATGATGCCCATGACGAAGCCCGCCGTCAGGATACTCTGGCCCTGGATGAAAGGGTTGCCGCCGGCCAGTGCCGCGCTGAGGTCGCGCAGGAAGGGCCCGAGCGTCACCAGGGCGAAGATACCGTAGACGATGGTCGGGATGCCGGCCAGCAGCTCCAGCGCCGGCTTGACCACCGAACGGACGCGGCGCGAGGCATATTCGGACATGTAGACCGCCGACATCAGCCCGATCGGCACGGCCACCAGCAAGGCGACGAGCGCGATGTAAAGCGTACCGGCGAGCAGCGGGATCAGGCCGAACTGGCCTTCCGCGCCACCCGAGCCGGCGGCGGCGAAGCGCGGATCCCAGACCGTGCCGAAGAAGAAGTTCGTCAGCGAGACACTGCTGAAGAAGTGAAACGTCTCGAACAGCATCGAGAGCACGATGCCGACCGTGGTGAGGATGGCGATCATCGAGGAGCCGAGAAGCCCCCACAACACGATGCGCTCCACCTTGTTGCGGGCCCGGCCGCGCGGTTCGACCTGCCGGATGCCGTAGACGCCGCCGCCGATGGCCAGGAGAAGGCCGAGCACTGCGCCGGTCAGGCCGAGATTGTCGCTCTGCCGGTTCGCGTCGAGCGCGATCGGGATCATGTAGTCCTGGGTATCGGGCGCGAGCGCCACGCCTTTGGCGATGAGCAGCGGCTGCACTTCGGAGAAGGTCTTCGGCAGGCCCGCGAGCGTCGCCGCATCGAGCCTGCGCAGCCCATTGGCCAGGCTCTTCACCAAGCCGAGCGAGAGGCTCTGGCTGGCGATCGGGCTGTCGGCCGTCTGTTCCGGCAGTTGCGCCTCGATATGGCCCTGCATGTAGATCGAGGAGCCGATGCTCCACAGGATCAGGAAGAGCAGAGCGGGAAGCGTGGCCAGCAGGAAGGCCCACCAGCCATGATAGTGGGTGCGCGAATGCGGCTTGACGCCCGCACTCAGTTGGGAGGCCGCGCGCTGCCTGCTGATGATGAAAGCGACGATGCCGATCACGGCAACGATCGCGAGGACATAGAGCAACGGCATCGATACCCCCTGGAAAGGCAACGCCGATCAGTCGGCGTGGCGCCGGCACGGCTGGCGCGGCGCGGGCATATAGCCCGCGCCGCTGAGATATTACATGGTCTTTCCGGCAGTAAACGCGTCGCGCTGCTCCTGGCGCTCGCCTTCCGGTGCAGCCACCAGGCCATACTCGGCGAGCGGGCTGTCGGGGCCGACCATCTGGTCGTCGAGGAAGAACTCGACAT
>VFQN01006130.1_pt1 | contig 14068 bp, 16 predicted proteins | sample 3512371 | NCBI WGS metagenome assembly VFQN01 (sample SAMN10412370, study PRJNA504923) | tailings metagenome | isolation source: Replicate 2 from Balatoc abandoned mine | place: Philippines: Itogon, Benguet | collected 2017-08-28
CGCCTCGTGGCGCAGGTCCGGTCGCCGCCATCGTCGTGCTGCTGTGCAGCGTCCTGGTCGCACCCGCGGCTGGGGAGCGCGCGACCGGAGCCGGGAGCGACCGCACGATGCTGGCCGGTCACGCGGTCCGGTTGGGCAAGGCAGCGGCGATCGTCGCGAACGCACCCCGTTCGGTCCGGGTGGGCGCGACGGTCCCGTTCACCGGCGACGTGGTCGTGAAGGCCCGGCGAGCGCGCACCGTCCAGCTCACCGAGCGCCGGTCCGGTCGTTGGCAGGTGGTGTCCCGGGTGACGTCGAGCGGCAGCGGCGTCTTCCGGTTCCGTGTCCAGGCCGGCGCCACGGCGGGCACGCGGGTCTTCCGAGCGCAGGCCCCGCGGGTCCGCGACCAGCGGCTGCCGGCGGTGACGTCCCGCGCCGTACGGGTCCTGGTCACGCCGGTCCAGGCGCCGCTCAGCCCGCCGAGTGGCGGTCCGTCCGTCCCGGGCGACGATGCTCCCGCCGGCAGCGCCGACGACTGGTCCTACCTCTTCGACTCCGGAAGCCGCTGGAATCCCTGCGTGGCGATCAGGTGGACCTACAACCCCGCCGGCGAGGCCTACGCCGCGCTCGCCGACGTCACGGAGGCCTTCGCCAGGATCTCCGCGGTGTCCGGGCTGAGGTTCGAGTACGCCGGGCCGTCGACCTACCGCTACCTCGGCGACGGCCTCCTGGGCTTCGATGGCTTCCCGGCTGGCATCAGCATCGCGGTCGGCTGGGCGAACGAGGTGGAGGTCGACGAACTGGAAGGCGACGTGGTCGGCATCGGCGGCGGCAGCGCCACTCCGACGGCACCCGGTTCGGACGTCGCCTACCGGATGACCCGCGGCTACCTCACGGTCGACAGCGGCAACGGGTTCGCGCTTGCGCCGGGCTTCGACGGCGTCGGATGGGGCCAGATCATGACGCACGAGGTCCTGCATGCGCTCGGGCTCGGCCATGCTGTCGAGCGGGTGCAGCTGATGGCCCCGACAGCGACCTCGGCCAACTACCGGTTCGGCGCCGGGGACATCACGGGCATGACGAGGATCGGCGCCCCGTCCGGCTGCCTCTCCTGAGCTCCGCCGGCGTACGGCGTCCCCGTACGCTGGGGTCATGGCCGACGTCGTCACCACCCACAACCCGTCCGCGAGCCGCTACGAGGCGCACCTGGACGGCGAGCTCGCCGGCTTCGCTGAGTACCAGTTGACCGACCGGCTTGTGATCTTCACCCACACCGAGGTCGGCGACGCCTTCGAGGGCAAGGGCATCGGCTCGGCCCTCGCGCGGTTCGCACTGGACGACGTCCGCGCCGACGGCAGCAGGCGGGTGCTCCCGCTGTGCCCGTTCATCAAGGGATGGATCGGCAAGCACCCGGACTACGTCGACCTCGTCTACGGCACCCCGGCGAGCACTGCGCGCGACTGAGCCGTCCTCCACAGCGCTGTGCACAGGGAGCCCGTCCCTGTGCATCACCCGGGGGGCGTGTGCACAGATTTCCCTGCGGAGCTGGGGGTTTCGGCCCGGAGGTTGTCGCTGTCCGAGGGCAGTCCTAGGCTCGCCCGAAGTCGACCCACAAGTCGCTGTGTCGACAAGTCGTGGAGGAGCGTGGGATGAGCGCAGGTGGCCCGTACGGAGAGAACGCCCCCGCCGCCGGTCAGCTGCCCCCACGAGTCCAGATCCCGACCACGTCCCCCGAACAGCGAGATGAGCCGCCCGTGACCGACCCCCTGCCCTTCGAGCGCCCGGTTGCCGAGGGGGCCCCGCTGGGCCCGACCGGCCGCCCGATGCCCGAACTGCCCGAGCCGCGCCCGCTGACCAGCCGCGGCGACGCGCGGGTGATCTCGATGTGCAACCAGAAGGGCGGCGTCGGCAAGACCACCACGACGATCAATCTCGGGGCGGCGCTCGCGGAGTACGGCCGCAAGGTGCTGCTCGTCGACTTCGACCCCCAGGGCTCGCTCTCGGTCGGCCTCGGCCTCAACCCGCACGAGATGGACCTCACCATCTACAACCTGCTCATGGACCGCGAGACCAAGCTCGACGAGGTGGTCGTCCCGACCAACGTCCCGGGCATGGACCTGCTGCCGTCCAACATCGACCTGTCCGCGGCCGAGGTGCAGCTCGTCCACGAGGTCGCTCGTGAGCAGACCCTCCAGCGGGTGCTGGCGCCGGCGATCGAGCACTACGACATCATCCTCATCGACTGCCAGCCTTCGCTGGGCCTGCTCACGGTCAACGCACTCACGGCATCCGACGGCGTCATCGTGCCGCTGGAGTGCGAGTACTTCGCCCTGCGCGGCGTGGCGCTCCTCAAGACCACGATCGACAAGGTGCGCGAGCGCCTGAACCCGAAGCTGTCCATCGACGGCGTCCTCGGCACCATGTACGACGGCCGCACCCTGCACAGCCGGGAGGTCATGGAGCGCCTGGTCCAGGCCTGGGGTGACACCGTCTTCCACACCGTCATCCGCCGCACCGTGAAGTTCTCCGACTCGACCGTGGCCGGCGAACCGATCACGACCTACGCGTCGTCCTCGGCGGGCGCCGACGCCTACCGCCAGCTCGCCAAGGAGGTGCTTGCCCGGTGCCTCGACGGGTGAGCCTGCCCGCCGCCGACGACCTCTTCCGCCGTACCACTCCGGAGGCGGCCGCGCCCGGCGCCCCGCCCGCAGCGGCAGTGGAGCCGGAGGAAGACGCGACGGCCGCGCGGACCCGCAAGCCGAGCGGCCGGGTGCGGCACGACGAGAAGATGACGGTCTACGTCACCTCCGACGAGCTCCTCGACCTGGAGCACGCCCGGCTGTCGCTGCGGCGCAGCCACGGCCTCGTCGTCGACCGCGGCCGGTTGGTGCGTGAGGCGATCGCCATGGTGCTCGCCGACTTCGAGGCCAACGGTGACGACAGTGCCCTGGTGCGACGGTTGAGCGAGGAATGATCGCCGACGTCCAGCAGCCGGACGGCGCCAGCCCGTCGACCGTGGGGGAGAGCACGCCGGCCTTCGAGGTGCGCCTCGACAACTTCGAGGGCCCGTTCGACCTGCTGCTCAACCTCATCGCCAAGCACAAGCTCGACATCACCGAGGTGTCGCTGTCGAAGGTGACCGACGAGTTCATCGCCCACGTGAAGGCGATGGGCTCGGTGTGGGACCTGGAGCAGACGACGTCGTTCCTGCTCGTCGCCTCGACCCTCCTCGACCTCAAGGCCGCGCGACTGCTGCCGCAGGGCGATGTCGAGGACGAGGAGGACCTGGCGCTGCTCGAGGCGCGCGACCTGCTCTTCGCGCGCCTGCTCCAGTACAAGGCCTTCAAGCAGGTCGCAGCGGTGCTCGAGCAGCGCCTCGCCGCCGAGTCGAAGCGGCACCCGCGAGCAGTCGGGCTCGAGGAGCGGTACGCCGGGCTGCTGCCCGACGTGCTCATCGGCGTCGGCCTCGAGCAGTTCGCTCAGCTCGCGGCGAAGGCGCTGGAGCCGAAGCCGGTGCTCGAGCTGTCGCTGCACCACATCCACGCGGCCAAGGTCAGCGTGCGCGAGCAGGTGGCGCTGGTCGTCGAGCGGCTGCGACGTACCGGATCCATGACCTTCCGGGCGCTGTGTGGCGACTCGCCCGACAAGCTGACGACGGTCGCGCGATTCCTGTCGCTGCTGGAACTCTTCCGTGAGGGCGCGGTGGCCTTCGAGCAGGTCACGCCGCTCGGCGAGCTGACCGTACGCTGGACAGGCGACGACGACGCCGACGTCGACGACCTGATCACCGACGAGTTCGACGGGTCGCCGCCCGAGCCGGATGCGCCGGTGGCGACAGATGACGTGGTGACCGAGGACGAGGGAGAGAACGGCGATGAGTGAGGCCGAGGTCGACGCTCCGGCAGAGTCGGGCGAGCACGTCGAGGAGCAGATCGCCGTACCGGTGGCCGCGCTGCGGCCGTCGCTGGAGGCGCTGCTGATGGTCGCCGACCAGCCGATGGAGACGGTCACGCTGGCGACCGCGGTGGGCTACCCCGTCGACGAGGTGGAGCTCGCTCTGGCAGGCCTCGCGGTCGAGTACACCGAGCAGGAGCGAGGCTTCGAGCTGCGCAACGTCGGGGGTGGATGGCGCTACTACACGCGCGACGAGTACGCCGCCGTCGTGGAGGGCTACGTGCTCGAGGGTCAGCAGGCGCGCCTGACGCAGGCGGCGCTGGAGACTCTGGCGGTCGTCGCGTACAAGCAGCCGGTCTCGCGCGCCCGGGTCTCGGCGATCCGGGGCGTCAACGTCGACGGCGTGATGCGCACGCTGCTGACCCGCGGCCTCGTCGAGGAGGTCGGCCAGGACCGGGAGACCGGCGCCAACCTCTACGGCACGACCGGCTACTTCTTGGAGCGGATCGGGGTCACCTCGCTCGACGAGCTGCCCGAGCTGGCGCCGTACCTGCCCGGCATGGAGGACCTCGAGGACGAGCTGGCGGAGATGGTCGCGCCGGCGCCCGAGGCGTCTGACACGCCCCCCGAGCCCGAGCCCGAGCCCGAGCCGCGCCACCCGCACTCGCCGCACAGCGGCGACGGCACCGAGCCCGACGGCGGGACCGAGCCCACGTGACCTCGATCGAGACCGACGACGAGGGCCTGATCCGGCTCCAGAAGCTGCTCGCCCAGTCCGGCGTCGCGTCGCGGCGCAAGTGCGAAGAGCTGATGCTCGACGGCCTCGTCGAGGTCGACGGAGAGATCGTCACCCGGCTCGGCACCAAGGTCGACCCGCGGACCGCCGTGATCCGCGTCGACGGCAAGCGGCTGCCGCCGATCTCGGAGAAGGTCTACCTGGTCCTCAACAAGCCGCGCGGTGTGGTCTCCACGATGTCCGACCCCGAGGGTCGCACGACGCTCGGCGACCTGGTGGCCGACCGGCCCGAGCGGCTGTTCCACGTCGGCCGCCTCGACACCGACACCAGCGGGCTGATCCTGCTGACCAACGACGGAGACTTTGCGCAGCGGATGGCGCACCCGTCGTACGAGGTCGACAAGACCTACGTCGCCGAGGTCGAGGGCGAGGTCTACCGGCGCACGATCAAGCAGCTGCTCGAGGGGGTGACCCTCGAGGACGGCCCGGTGACCGTGCGCACGGCCCGGATCGTCGAGGCCTCGGCCGCGAAGTCGATCGTGGAGCTGGTCATCCACGAGGGCCGCAACCGCATCGTGCGGCGGCTGCTCGACCACGTCGGTCATCCGGTGCGGCGGCTCACCCGCACCGCGATCGGGCCGGTCGCGCTCGGCCGGCTGCCCGTCGGCAAGATGCGCGAGCTGACCCGCCAGGAGCTGGGCGACCTGTTGGATCGCGCGGAGCTCTGAGGGCTGCGGATTGGTCACCAACCGCAGAACCTCGGGCGAGAATCTGCGGTTGGTGACCAATCCGCGGGTGGACCGGCCGCGTCACTGGTCCCGGGGAGCTACCCGCCGCCGTGAGACCGGAGCCGCGCGGCGTCGCCGCCCTCGATAGCCTGAGCGCGTGGCAGTGAGGGCAGTACGAGGAGCGACCCAGCTCGACGAGGACGCGCGCGACCACATGCTGGAGCGCGTGGCGGAGATGGTCACCGACGTCCTGGAGGCCAACGGCCTCGAGGTCGACGACTTCATCTCGATCATCTTCACCGCCACCTCCGACCTCCACTCCGAGTTCCCGGCGTACGCCGCGCGGCTGCTCGGCTTCAGCGACGTGCCGCTCATCTGCGCCCGCGAGCTCGAGATCGAGGGGTCGATGCCGCGGGTGGTGCGGATGCTGGCCCACGTCGAGACCGACCTCCCGCGTGCCGACATCACCCACGTCTACCTCCACGGAGCCGCGGCGCTGCGCCGGGACCTCGCCCGGGTCCGGGCGGTACCCGACGATGAGTGAGCTCGTCGGGCCGGTCGAGGTCGTCGGGACCGGTATGCTGGGCACCTCGGTGGCGCTCGCCTGTCGGCGCGCGGGCCTCGACGTCCTGCTCACCGATCCGTCGGCCGAGCATCTGCGTACGGCAACGGCGCTGGGTGCTGGGCGTCGGCGGGCGCCCGAGGACCGGCCGCAGTTGGTGGTCGTCGCCGTTCCGCCCGACCACCTGGGCGAGGTGATCGCCGCCGCCCTGGACGCCGGTGATGCGGTCGTCACCGACGTGGGCAGCGTCAAGTCCGGCCCGCTGGCTGCCGTGGCCGAGCATCCCGGCGTACGCCGGTACGTGGGCAGCCACCCGATGGCGGGTAGCGAGCGGTCCGGTCCACTGGCGGCGGCGGCGGACCTCTTCGAAGGACGGCCCTGGGCGGTGACCCCGCACGCCGACGCCGCCGTCGACGCGGTCGAGCTCGTGGAGGAGCTCGTGGCGCTCTGTGGTGCCACGAAGGTGTGGCTGACCCCCGAGGAGCACGACCGCGCTGTAGCCCGCACCTCGCACGTGCCGCACCTGCTCGCCAGCCTGGTGGCCGGCCGGCTCGCCGAAGCGCCGGAGCACCACCTCGCGCTGTCGGGCCAGGGCGTGCGTGACGTGACCCGGGTCGCGGCGGGCGACCCGGCGCTCTACGGCCAGATCGTGACGGCCAACGCCGACGCCGTCGTCGGCCTGCTCACCGAGGTGCGCGCGGGGCTCGATGCCATGATCGGCGCGCTCACGCACGAGGACCCGACCGCGCTGCGGGAGCTCCTGGTCCGCGGCGTCGAGGGCACGCGAGCCATCCCGGGCAAGCACGGCGGCCCGCCGCGTCCCATGCGCTCGGTCTGGGTGTCGGTGCCCGACCACCCGGGCGAGCTGGCGCGGCTCTTCGCGGACGCGGTGGCCAGTCAGGTCAACATCGAGGACGTCCGTATCGACCACGATCCCGGACGGGAGGTCGGTCTCGTGGAGCTGATCGTCGATGAGTCCCGCGGCGAGCACCTGCACGCCTCGCTCGAATCCCGCGGATGGGTGACGCACCGGTAGGCTGCTGCGCCGTGAGCAGCTCCCTCGTCGTCGCCGTCGACGGCACCTCCGGATCGGGCAAGTCCAGCACGTCCCGGGGTGTCGCCGACCGCTTGGGACTGCGCTACCTCGACACGGGCGCGATGTTCCGGGCGATGACGTGGTGGCTGCTGCGTCAGGGCGTCGACGTGCACGACCCTGCCGCGGTCGCGGCGCGGTGCGCCGAGCCGGAGATCGTCTCCGGCACCGACCCGCTCGGCCCGACCATCGTCGTCGACGGCACCGACGTCGGCGTGGCGATCCGTCAAGACGACGTCAACGCCGCGGTGTCGCCGGTGAGCGCCGTGCCGGCGGTGCGCGCCCGGCTCCTCGACCTCCAGCGCGCGGTGATCGCGCGGGAGACCGCTGAGGGGACCGGCATCGTCGTCGAGGGCCGCGACATCGGCTCCGTCGTCGCCCCGGACGCTCCGGTCAAGCTCTATCTGTCGGCCGACCCGGCCGCCCGCGCAACGCGCCGCGCCGCCGAGCACGGCAGCGGTGACGTGGCGGCGACCCAGGAGTCTCTCCTGGCTCGTGACCGGATCGACTCCAGCCGGGCGACCGCGCCGCTCGTCATGGCCGACGGCGCCGTGCACATCGACACGACCGGACACACGCTCGACGAGGTCATCGACCTCGTCGTCCGCCTGGTCGAGGACGTCGGAGCCCGCCGGTGAGGACCGCACTCGCGCACCTGGAGCCGCCGCGGAGCGACCTGGTCCCGAGTGCGCCTCGCTACCTGCTCCACCCGCTGCGGCCGATCGCGCGCTGGCTCCTCCGGAGGCGGTACGACGTCCGCGTCACCGACCGGGGCAACGTGCCGGCGTCGGGGCCGGTGATCTTCGCCTCGAACCACGTCGGCGTGATCGATGGGCCGATGCTGGCGATCTTCGCTCCTCGACCGGTGCACGCGCTCACCAAGATCGAGATGTTCAGGGGCTTCCTCGGTCGGTTCCTGTGGTGCTCCGGGCAGCTCCCGCTGGACCGCTTCAACCCCGATCCGCGGGCGGTGAAGACCTGCCTGCGCGCCCTGCGAGACGGGCGGGCGGTCGGCATCTACCCCGAGGGCTCGCGCGGCGCGGGAGACCTGGAGCGGTTTCATCGGGGCGCGGCCTACCTCGCGCTGGTGACCGGCGCGCCCGTCGTACCTGTCACCATGCTCGGCAGCCGGGAGTCCGGCGGCACGAGCGGCTCGATCCCCCCGCGAGGCACGACGATCGACCTGGTCTTCGGCGAGGTGTGGCGCACCGATGCAGCGCCCTGGCCGCGCACGCGGGAACATGTGGAGAAGACTTCGTTGTTGCTCCGGGAGCACATGCTCGTCCAGCTCGACCGGGCGCGTGCGTCGACCGGGAGGGACCTCCCAGGTCCGCTGCCCGCGAGCGACGTAGACCCAGACCCCGCGACCGGGGTCACCGACCAAGGAGCACCATGACCGACCTCGACCCTGCCCTCGACCCCGAACAGGGGAGTGCAGGCGAGCCCACCGGCCCCGTCCCGGTCCTCGCCGTCGTCGGCCGCCCCAACGTCGGCAAGTCCACGCTGGTCAACCGGATCATCGGCCGCCGCGAGGCCGTCGTCGAGGACGTCCCGGGCGTGACCCGCGACCGCGTCTCTTATGACGCCAACTGGAACGGGCGCGCGTTCACCGTCGTCGACACCGGCGGCTGGGACCCCGACGCCCGCGGGATGGCGGCCTCGATCGCCGCCCAGGCGGAGATCGCCGTCACCCTCGCCGACGGCGTGCTCTTCGTCGTCGACGCGACGGTGGGGATCACCGACCACGACGAGGCGGTCGTGAAGATCCTGCGCGCCTCCGGCAAGCCCGTCGTCCTCGCGGCCAACAAGGTCGACGACCAGCGCACCGAGGCGGAGGTGTACAGCCTGTGGAACCTCGGCCTCGGCGAGCCGTTCCCCGTCTCCGCGCTGCACGGACGCGGCTCCGGCGACCTGCTCGACGCCGTCCTGGCCGCGCTGCCGGAGCCGCCGCCCGAGGTCTTCGGGGCGGAGGTCGGCGGGCCGCGCCGGATCGCCATCGTCGGCAAGCCCAACGTCGGCAAGTCGTCGCTGCTCAACAAGCTGGCGGGTGAGGAGCGGGTCGTCGTCGACAATGTCGCCGGAACCACGGTCGACCCGGTCGACGAGCTGATCGTGCTCGGTGGCCGCACCTGGAGGTTCATCGACACCGCTGGCCTGCGCAAGCGGGTGAAGGAGGCCTCGGGCCACGAGTACTACGCGTCGCTGCGTACGTCGACGGCGATCGACCGCGCGGAGGTCGCCGTGCTCGTGCTCGACGCCGAGCAGTCGATCTCGGAGCAGGACGTGCGGATCCTCCAGACCGTGCGCGAGGCGGGCCGTGCGCTGGTCATCGCCTTCAACAAGTGGGACCTCGTCGACGAGGAGCGCCGCTACTACCTGGAACGGGAAATTGAGCGCGAGCTCGTGCAGGTGCAGTGGGCGCCGCGGATCAACATCACGGCCCGGACCGGATGGCACATCGACCGGCTCGTCCCGGCTCTCGACAAGGCGATCGCCGGCTGGGAGACCCGGATCTCGACCGGCGCGCTCAACGGGTTCCTCGGCCGTCTGGTCGCCGAGCACCCGCACCCGGTGCGCAGCGGCAAGCAGCCGAAGATCCTCTTCGGCACCCAGGCGTCGATCGCCCCGCCGACATTCATCCTCTTCACGAGCGGCAGGCTCGACGCGTCGTACGAGCGCTTCATCGAGCGTCGGCTGCGCGAGGAGTTCGGCTTCGTCGGCACGCCGATCGTGCTCGAGCAGCGGCCGCGGGAGGAGCGCAAGCGTTGATCTGTGGCCGTCCCGCCACCAGGCGGGTCCGGCTCGGCGAACTCCGCGCAGGTCGCTCCAGATTGAGGACGAGAACTGGCCTGAGGGGCTCCTACGGTGGAGGCATGACCAACCCTGCGAACACCGAGCGCGCCGACATCCTCGACACCGTCCGCAAGCACCGTGGGCTCTTCCGCCACACGGTGCAGGGCCTCTCCGACGAGCAGGCGGCGGCCACCCCGACCGCCAGCGAGCTCTGCCTCGGTGGCCTGGTGAAGCACGTGGCGGCCGTCGAGCGGAACTGGGCCGACTTCATCGTGAACGGTCCGGCCGAGCAGCCCGACGTGGACTGGGCGAACATCGACTGGTCGAACCCACCGGCGGAGGTGCTCGAGTACCAGAACGGCTTCCGCATGGTCGGCGACGAGACCCTCGCGGGCCTGCTCGCGGCGTACGACGAGGTCGCCTCCGCGACCGACCGGCTGGTCGAGTCGGTGGACCTCGACGCGCGGCACCCGCTGCCGTCCGCGCCCTGGCACGAGCCGGGCTCGACCTGGTCGAACCGCCGCACCTTCGCCCACATCGTCGCCGAGACCGCCCAGCACGCCGGCCACGCCGACATCATCCGCGAGACCATCGACGGCCAGAAGTCGATGGGCTGACCCGATTCCGGGTGCCGCGGCCACCTGCGATAAGGTTTCGGCGGCTCGCTGCTCACAAGGCGGCGGCCGTTCGGGCTGTGGCGCAGCTTGGTAGCGCACTTGACTGGGGGTCAAGGGGTCGCAGGTTCAAATCCTGTCAGCCCGACGAAAAGCCCCGGAATCTCAATGTTTTCAGAGATGTCCGGGGCTTCGTCATTTGATGTGAGTCAGGATTCAGTCAGGATGGCTACGCCGCGTCCCGCGCGCGACCTTGCTGCAGCCAACGCTCTCGTGCCGCCGAGACCTTGGACGAGACCTCGTCGAGGCGGTCCGGCCAGAGGTGGGAGTAGGTCTTCAGCGTCTCGACTGCGCTGGAGTGGCCGAGCATGGTCTGGACAACCATCACGTCGGCTCCGCTTGCGATAGCCATCGAGGCCGCAGTGTGCCGCAGTCCGTGGGGAGTCAGACCCATCTCAGCAAACTCGGAATCACGCACGGCACGCCTCCAGATCCGCTCTCGCCAGTTGTTCGGCCACCACGGTCCTTGCCGAGGAGCGGAGAACAGCCATTCGCTCGGTGCGCGATCCTTCGTGAGCAATGCGATCTCCTCGACGAGGAAGTCGTGCAGCGGCACAAGCCGAGGCTTGCCCGTCTTCGGCGGACCGAGCTTGATGCTGGCTCGGCTATCCGTCCACGTTCGCTCGATCAGCACCCGGTGGGTTCGGAGGTCCACGTCGCCAACCCGAAGACTCAACGCCTCTCCGATACGCGCGCCAGAGAATGCGAGGAACCGGGTCAAGGTGGCGTGTTCGCTGGTGCTGACGGCTTCCACTCGGCCCACGAGCGACTCGACTTCTTCAAAGTCAAGGTAGACATGCGCGGGTTCGGCCACAGGGGGTAGCTCGACGCCCTGTGCGGGGTTGGAAGCGATCCAACCCATCTTCACCGCGTGGGTGAGCGTCCCGTTGAAATCGACGTAGATCGCCTTGATCGAGCTTCCAGCCAACCCACGCGGTGCTCGCACCGCGTTCTTCTCGTCGTACTTGTGCGGCGCGGTTCCGTCCTGAAGTCGAGGAATCCAGGCTTCAATTTCATCGCGCCTGATCGATCCAATCTCCCGGTGGCCCCACATCGGCAGCACCCAACGATTGATGTCGCCCTCGTCACGGGCACGAGTCGAGTCGCGAATCTTCCTGCGCGACGACAGCCAGTGCGCCGAGGTGTCGGCGAACGGCCTTCTGGCGTCGTCCGCGTCACGGTACGGGCCGCTTCTGAATGCGTGCTCCGTCGCCGTTCTGAAGGCCTCGGCATCTCGTTTGAGATCGAAAGAACGGGATCGTTCCCGCTTCGTGGCCGGATCGATCCAAACAACCCTGTAGCGCGCCCCGGAGTGGTCCTTGCTCCGAGTTGCAATCCAAACACGCGACATCTCGCGCCTCCTTATCTCTTCACCCTCTGGTACGCCCCGCGAGGGCGAAAGAAAAGTCCGCGCACCCTTGGTTTGCGCGGTCCAAGTGCGTAGCAGTCCATAGATGAAGGGATCTAGATCATGGACTACACGGACGACACCTTGCTGACGCCGGGCGAGTTGGCGGAGTACCTCGGGCGCTCTGTGGCTGCCTTGGCTCAGCTGCGATACCGAGGAACTGGCCCCGCTTTCATCAACGCCGCCGGTCGGGTGCGGTATCGCTGGGCTGCAGTGGAGGAGTGGCTCGACGACGCCACACGGGTGCAGACGTGACGAACGCCGATCGCCGCGTTCCGTTCGACCGCTCCTCTCTCGATCAGTATCGTGTGACTTCACCCCCTTCTCTCACTGATCAGCTCCGAGCTGTGATCCAGCAGTACTCCGAGAGAAACACTCTCCGGCTGTGCCGGAAGGGGAAGCAGATCATTCGAGCCGACGGCTCCAGCTATCGACTCCCTTGTGGCAACAGGTGGTCGTGTCCGTCGTGCTCTCCGACACGGCTCGCAGATGATCAGGCTCGAATCGAGCGAGTGTTGCAGTCCTCCTCGGCGGTGGTCTTTCTGACGCTGACCGTCGCCAAAGAGGAGTCGCTCCCCGCGTCACGGTGGTTGAGTCCGATTCTCGAAACGTGGTCGGCTGCGTTCTCGACCGGATCGTGGATGCAGGACTTCCGCTTGCGCTCCGGTATGACCGGCTGGGTGCGGAGCATCGAGATGACGCTGGAGCACGGCGGTGCCCACGCGCACATCCACGCTGCTCTGCTCTTCGACTCCAGGCCCCCTGAGAGTGCCATGGAGGAGTTGATCGATCACTGGGTGATTGCGGCCGAACGAAGTGGGCATCGGGCTTCACGCCATGGGCAGCAGTGGAAGCGAGCGGCCCCTGGCCCGGACCGAACACGCGTTGCGTTCTATCTCTGCGAGCAGAATGCCATCCGCCAATCACGTCCGGGTAAGGGACGAACTCCTGGCGACATGCTCCACAGCGTGGCCGTGACGGGAGACGCCGACGACCTGGAGTTGCTGTTGAGGTTTCACGAGGCCGTCTTCCGGAAGCAGAAGATCTCGACCTCGCGCGGGTTCTGGGAGATCGGCGACGCCCAGCCTGTTCGCCGAGCTAGCTGAGGCGTATCAAACAGAGACAGAGGCTCGCTCTGTCGATCAGAGATAGGGAGTCCTCATGGATCATGCAAACCACAACGCCAGCGCCGAGAGCGACATGGACGACGAACTGAGCGAGGAGGCGATCAAGGTGATGGTGGCCATCTGCGAACTCAGCGGAACCGTATTCGAGAACTTGCTCGCGCTCCATACCGGGCTTCGTGTGCCCGTCGTGCGGGACACCATCACCCATCTCGTCGGGAAGGGGTTTCTCGCCGAGTACGACCCCGATGATCCTATGGCGCAGGCGGATGGGCATAGCTTCGACGACCTTCTCGCCGGGCTGTAGCTTTCAGCTCTCGTTTCGAGAAACGGCAGATCGGCGTTATCCGGCGCAGAGTCTCGTTTCGAGAAACGACCGTCGGGTGCGCCCTGCAGATATGTGTAGGGTCCACCCGACATCAGGCGCTTCGCGCCGAAGCTCAGCGCACGGCTATGTTCGCCTGCATGGTCGTGCTAGGGTTACGTCATCACGATCAGCCCGCTCGCCTCACGGCTCGGGCTGATTTTCTTTTCGGAGCGTTTCGTTGGTTGAGTACGCCAAGCCGTGGCTGACGCTCGATCAGCAGATCGACAAGCTCGAATCCCGCGGCGTCGTCGTCGGGGACCGCGACCGGTGCCGATCCCTGCTTCGTGCTGTCGGCTACTACCGGCTCACTGGCTACCTGTACCCATTCCGCGAGTCGGAAGCGCGGATGGAAAAGGATGGCGTGGAAACTCTAGTGATCCTGAATCACTACCGCTCCGGCACCTCAATCGAGGATGCTAGACAGCTGATTGACTTCGACCGCGCGCTCCGGATGCTCGTGCTCGACGGGCTGGAGCGCATCGAAGTCTCGTTGCGGATGGAAGTCGGCTACACCCTTGGCGAGGTCTCGGCTTTCGCCCATCGAGATCCGTCGAACTTCGTTTCTGCATTCACGCGGGCGGAGACCGACGAGGCCACAGGGGAAGCATTGCCGAGCGACCATGACGAATGGCTAGGGCGGCTCCAGCAGCGGAGTGATAGCTCCGATGAGGCCTTCGTGGCGCACTTCCGCACCAAGTACGACGACCTGA
>VFQN01006131.1_pt1 | contig 14067 bp, 10 predicted proteins | sample 3512371 | NCBI WGS metagenome assembly VFQN01 (sample SAMN10412370, study PRJNA504923) | tailings metagenome | isolation source: Replicate 2 from Balatoc abandoned mine | place: Philippines: Itogon, Benguet | collected 2017-08-28
GCGACACGCGTCGCGGGCATCTCGTCCATACCCGCTGCCGCCGGACGCGTCGAGCGATCGCGGAACAGCTGGGTGGCTCCCAATAGAAGCACCAGCACCGCGGCGAGGCCCACCCAGCCCCAGCGGCCGATCGCGGAGCTCGGCGCACGGGCGGCCTGCGGTTTGGGTGCGGGAACGTTGGTGCTCGTCGCCGGCGAGGGTGTCGCCAGCAAGGGTGTCGCCAGCAAGGGTGTCGCCAACGTGGGTGTCGCTGACGCCGGACTCGCTGAGACCGGAGTCGCGGGCAATGGATCCGCCGCTCGCGGCATTTCCGGCTGGGGCCTCTCCGGGAGCGGCCGAACGGAGGTCGGCATCTCGGATGTCCGGTTGACCAGCTCCTGCCGAAGCAGCTTGAGTACCGCCGGCACCGGCCCGTCCTCGTTTTTCTCGAGGCGCGCGGCGTAGTCGTCGAGCACCCGCACGGCCTGCCGCGGCTCGCCCTGCCCCACCAGCGCGCGAGCCTTGCCTTCGACCGCCGCCACCAGGTCCGGGTCATCGACGGCCAGTCGCTCATACCAGCGATAGGCGGCCTCGAACTGGCCGGCAGCCAGCGCCTCCTCCGCTCCCTTCTGCAGGACCTGCTGGAATCGACGGCGCAGTGCGCCGCGCACGTTTTCAGCCCACTGTTCGTATTCTGGCGCGTCACCGACGGACCACGTACCGAACAAGGGCCCTTGGTAGACATCCACCACTGCTGGAAGATCTCCAGCCTTCATGGCCAGCTCGAACGCGTCGACGTCGCAGCGGACCAGCGGCGACAGCGTCAGGTCCTCACCCTCAGACCGCAGGACGTCCTGATCCAGCTCCCGGCGGATCTGGTAGACGGCCTCAGCCATATTGCGCTTCGCGTTATCCGGCGACAGCTCCGCCCAGAGAAGCCCCATGATGGCTTCCCGCGTGGCGGTGCGATTCGGGGACAGCGCCAAGTACGCCAGCACCGCGAGACGGCGACGCTGGGTGGCTTTCGACCGCACGACGTCGCCGCCTTCCAGAAGGCGGACGCCGTCAAACAGGCGAAGTTCGAAAGAGCTGAGGCGGGTCGATTCAGTCAAAGTGCCCGAATCTACACCTGAGGAGTGGCCGGATGGGAGGAGTTGATCGAAGAATTTTGCCGCAAACTCAAAATTGATGACGAATTGATCGCCTGACGAGGGGGGATTGAGGGGTTTCTCGCACTTTCCTCCCGTTCGCATGACCGCCTGGACCTTTCTCCGGCCCCGCCCATGCTCGCTCTGGCAACGATCCTCACCGAATTCGGTCTACCCTACATCCGCGCTTCCGTGCGCGGCGAAATCCTCGAAGTCTCCCCGGCGGCCAGCCGTCAAATGGGAGGCGACGAACCGCAGGTGCTGCGCGAACTCGCCGAACTGGCCCGCGATACGGCAGCCGGCCCGCGTCACTGGCGCATCCCACCACAGCGGGCCAGCCCGCGGGCGGCCGAGGCCCGCATTGGGCTCCGGCACTGCGGTGCCCTCAAGGTACGCGCCGTACAAATCGGATCTCCCGATGCCGATTCGGAAATCCTCATGGTACTGAGTCCGGAGCCGCCGGACCCCATGCGGCGCCTGTTCGAGGCACGGCAACTCACCGGACGGGAGCGGGAAATCGCGTCCCTGCTCTCCACCGGCCGGGCCATCCCGGAAGTCGCCGCCGATCTCGCCATTTCGGTGCATACCGCCAAGCGCCACACCGAGCGGGTCTACGCCAAGCTTGGCATACACAGCCGCGCCGAACTGGCCCGCTGGATGGGTGAGCTCTCGCAGGTCTGAGCGTTACCGCGCGACCTGCTCGCGCGACCGTACCACCTCCGCCGCCCCGCACGCGGCGAGCACTGCCCCCAATCGGCAATGAATAGCCTGTGTGACCTTATTGATGTGCGCCGTGCGGCTCGTCCGTCGCGGCGCGGGAGGGCGGTGGCTCCACCATCCTGGAGCCGCCGCCCTCCGTTTCACCCCACAGCTCGCCGTACAGCGCCGGACCACAGGATTGGCAGATGCCATGGCTGAATCGCGCATCGGAATGCTGACTGACGTAGGTCTCTACGGCCGCCCAGTAGCCCTGGTCATCGCGCACGTTCTTGCAGTTGGCGCAGATCGGAATGAGACCACTGAGCGTGCGCACCTCGGACAGCGCGCCACGCAGTCTGGTGTTGGCATCATTGAGTTCAATATTGGCGAGACCCAACGCCAGTTCGCGCTGCCGTCCGCGGCGGTTGGTAGACACCAGCACACCCGCCAGCGACAGCGCGAGAACCAGCACCACACCGCCCATGCCCACCGCCGTACGTTGCCGCGCGATGATGGCGTCCTGCGCCTGCTGCGCCTCACGCAAATGCACGTTGGCCATGCGTGCGCGATCGGTCTCCACCCGCGCCTGCATGATGGCGATGCGCTGCGCCGCGTCCTGATCGAACACCGTGTCCCGCAACGCCTGATACGCGCGCAGGCGCGCCAGGGCGAGACGACTGTTGCCGGTCCGCTCCTCCAACGTGGCCAATTCACGCAGCGCGGCCAGACTGAGAATGCGCTGACTCACTGACGCGGACGCCTCGAGCGAGGCCTGCAGCGCCTCGCGCGCCATATCGGTATGCCCGAGCGCCGCATGCGCTTCACCCAGATACAGCTGAACCCGAGCAAGCCCTCGAACACTCTGTCGTTCGAGGGCCACGCGATAGACACTATCCAGCAACGGCAGGGCCTCGGCCGGGCGACCCTGCCTGATAAGGAGCAGACCCTCGGCCGAGGTGTTGAGCGACCAGGCTCCGGCCGAGTCGGCGGGGCTCACATCGGCATGACGGGTGGAGTAGTTCTCGCGGGACTCAGCCACCAGCGCCGGGACCGAGGCGTAGTCACCGCGATCAATGGCCAGCATGGCGAGGCTGTTGAGCGCATAGCCGAGCGTTGCGTGCCGTCCTGGCAATCGCCGCGCCAGCGCCTCAGCCTCCTTGAGCACTTGCTGCGCCCGGTCCAGCTGGCCCCAGTCCTGAAAGGTCTTGCCGATGTTCACCTGCGTTCGCACCACCCCCACCGAATCGTGCGCCTGCTGCCACACGGTGAGCGAGCGGAAGAAGGCCTCCAGCGCCGGTCCGTACTGTCCGAGCTGATAGTAGGACGAGCCGAGCGTGTTCATGGTGCGCCCGTAGGCCGCGCGGTCACCGCTGAACTCGCGGTAGCGCTGGGCCTGCTGCAGCCACACGAGTGCGCTGTCGTAGTTGGCCCGCGTCCAATGCGTCACACCACCATTGTGCCAGGCGTCACCCAATGTCTGGGCATCCTGCACCGCTTCCGCCCGGGCGAGCGCACGACGGAATCCGGCCAGCGCCTCACTCAACTGTCCGAGCGAATCGGCGCGCATGGCTGACGCAAACAGCGCACCGGCCAACGAGTCACGCGGCGAGGGCGAGACGCGCTCCTGGGCGCTCACGTCAGCACAGGGCAGGCCAAGCAGGCCCGCCACCATCAGCACGCCACCGCTGGCGACTCGTCGGAGGCGCAGGCCAGCCTGAACTTTGGAACTCGGATACATCAAGGGAAATCTAAGCGATTGACCGCGCGGCCCAGCCATCCCCTAGTTTTGATACATGCTGCAATCCGCTCCACTGATGCTCATTGCCGCCACGGCCATGGAATTGCCCCCCTCACCTGCGACGCTGGCGCAGGTGGCGATCTGCTGCGGCGTTGGCCCGGTGGATGCGGCGGTGCACACGGCTGCCGCACTCCAGCAATACGCACCGCGCGCCGTTCTGCACGTGGGCATTGCCGGGGCCAGACGGGCGAGTGGGCTCGCGCCCGGTCAGGTGGTGATCGGGCAGCGTGCGCTGTACCACGACCTCGTGATCGATGCCCGCTTCGCGCCGCGCATCGTGGAGGCCAGCGCCACTCTGCTGCAGGCCGCACAGAACACGTTGCCAGACGCCGTGCTGCGGGACATTGGCACGAGCGCGCGCGTGGGTGGCACCACGGACGGCGAGATGATGAGCGGCGAGGTCGAAGCAATGGAGGGCTTTGCCGTGCTGCGCGCCTGTCAGCTCGCGAGGGTACCAGCGCTCGAGGTTCGCGTCATTTCCAATGCCATCGAGGAGCGTGACCGCACGAAGTGGCATTTCGAAGAAGCCTTCGGCGTCGTGCACGCCCTCGTGCCCCCCCTGCTCGAAGCCTTCGACCGGGCCCTTGCTGCCGAGCCGCGCGCATGAGCCGACTGACCTTCGGTTTCTCGCCCTGCCCCAACGACACATTTGCGTTTCACGCGCTCGTGCATGGTCTGGTTCCTTCGCCACTGCCAGTTGAGCCGGTGCTGCTGGACATCGAGGAACTGAATCGCCAGGCACACACGGGGGCGTTTGCCCTCACCAAACTCAGTGTGGGCGCCATGACCGCCGTGGGCTCGCGCTATCGTCTGCTGCGGAGCGGCGCCGCGCTCGGCAACGGTGTGGGGCCCCTTGTGGTGGCGCGCACGCCGCGCCCACTGGCCGACGTGGCCCAGGGACGTCTCGCCATTCCCGGACGCGAGACCACCGCGTATCGCCTGCTGCGCCTCGCGGCGCCGCCCTTGCAGGACGTCCACGAGCTGCGCTACGACCGCATTCTCCGCGCCGTGGCCGATGGCGAAGTGGACGCGGGTCTCATCATCCACGAGAGTCGCTTCACCTACGCCGATCACGGCCTGGTGCGCATCCTCGACCTCGGCGACTGGTGGGAGCGCGAGACCTCGCTGCCCGTGCCGCTGGCCGGCATTACCGTGCGCGAAGACATCGACCCGACGCTCGCGCAGGAGATGGAGCAGGCCATCCGCGCGTCCGTGCAATACGCCTTCGATCATCCGGAGGCCAGCGCCGACTACGTGCGTGCGCACGCGCAGGAAATGTCCGATGACGTCTGTGCGCAACACATCGCGCTCTACGTGAATCGCTTCAGTCTCGACATCGGTGAGCTGGGCGCCGCGGCCATTGCGCGCCTGGTGGCGCAGGACCGGATTCCGTGAAGCGAATCGCCGCCAGTGTGGTCTTGCTCCTGATGTGCGGCATCCTTGGCTGCACGAGCGATCGCGCTACGGCGGCACTGCTGGCAGAACGTGCACAGTTGACGCGTGAAGTCGCGGGCCTGCGCGACCTGCGTCACGTCAGCGACAGCGGATTGGTGCGTCACCCCGATGAGCTGGTGCTCAGTGTGGCCGACTCGGTCCTGCAACGCATGCTCTCCGCCTCGTTGCCGGTGACGCTGGTCATTCCGGGCACGCTGACCGTGCAACTCACCGACGCGCAACTCGCCTTCCGCGGCAACGTGGCCCGCGTGAATGTGGCGGGCCGTGTGTACCGCGCGGCCTTCCCGCGTGCCACGGCCGATCTCACGGTTCGTGGCACACTCGATGAATTCGCGGTGGATCGCACACGGTCCCTGCATTCTCGCATTCGGCTGGACGACGCGGTGCTCACCTCGCCACGTGATGTACCGTCGGCGTTCAACGATCTCGCCTTGGGCATTCTGCAGCGCCTGGTGGACCGGGCCTTGCCGCAGATCGGATCGGCCCTGCCCAACGTCACCTTGCCGATTCGCTTCGATCACGATCTGCGCCTGCCGGGATTTGGTCCGGAGGGCGCGTTGGCGGTGGAGCCGGCGCGTGCCGATCTCACCATCAGTGCCAGCCGTGTGCTGGCGTTTCAGGACCGCCTGACGGTGGTGCTCAAGGTGGAGCGCAGTCCGTTTGTTGCCGATACGGCGTCTGACGCAACCCGGGACACCATCGGATCGCCGCGAAAGCAGGCGGCGCGTCCATGACGCCGCGCATCACGGCATCGCGCATTCGTTTTCTCCGCATTCGCAAGCGTCGCATTGCGCTTGCCCTGGGTGCCGTGCTGCTGCTTGTCGTGGCAGGCGCTACCGCCTGGTGGTGGAGCACCTCACCCACCCGCGGAGTGGACCGACGCGTGGTGGTGGAGGAGCTGCGCGTTCTCAAGGAGCAGCGCGACGCCCTGCAGGCCGAGCTGGAAGTGGCGCAGCAATACAGTGCGCTGCTCGATCGTCGTCCCGAGGGCGACGTGCTGCTGGCGCTGCCCACCCCCTTCGTGCAGCGCATGGTGACGGGGGTGATTGTGGGATGGTTCGACCGGGTCGACTTGCATCTCACCAATCTGCGCGTGCGCAAGCAGGGCGAAGTGAAGGCCCGACTGGGTTTGCTGGGGCGCCGTCGTGTCGGCACCTACAGCCTGCAGCTCGACGTAGCGGATCTGCGTGGTCGTCTTGAACCCGGCGCCCCCACCCTTTCGTTCGGTGGCGACACGATTGGCATCGTGCTGCCGGTGCGACTCACGCAGGGCGAAGGGCGTGGTCGCATGACGTTCGAGTGGGACTCGCGCGGAGTGGCCAACATGGTGTGCGGTGATCTCACGACGGCCGAGAACATCTCGGGGACGGTGATTCCGGCCGACTATGTGGCGCGCGGTCGTCTCAAGCTCAGTGCCTCCAACGGCGGCGTGCTGATAGATCCCGATTTCCCGGGCCTGCAGTTGCGCCTGCGAATCAAGCCCTCGGCCGCCAGTGTGCGGGCGCTCGAGCGTACGCTGGCAGAGAAGTCCCGTCTCTGCGACATGGCGGTGGAGAAGGCCAATGTGGAGGAGCGCATTCTCGCACTGGTGGGACGCGGATTCGCGGTGCGCATTCCGCAGAAGTTCTTTCGCGCCGTGCGATTGCCGGTGACCATTGAGGGCGCCCTGCCCATGACCGACAGGCGCGTGGAGGTGCGCGCCACACCGGACACGCTGGTTATCACACCACAGGCGGTGTGGCTGGCCGCGCGCATTGATGTGCAGCGCAGCCAGCCCTCTCCGCCGTAGCGACTCGTGACTTAGCGTGTCGCGTTACCGCGTCGCGTTACCGCGTCGCGTTCGCGAGATCGCGAATGGCCGCGGCCATGGCGGTCACACGCGCCTTGTCGCTGGCACCCGCCACATCACCTGCCACCGCGGCGGCAAGCGAGGTCAGCGCCGACTTGCGCGCCGCGCCGGACTGCTTTTCGGCGGCATCGAGCGCCGAGGCAATGGCCGTGGTCCGCGCGCTCGCGAGACCGTTACCACGCACCAACTGGTCGAGGTACGAACGCACCACCGGGAAGGCAGCCGGCCACACGAGCTTGGGCTGCGCCTGCGGATTGTACTCGGCCATGCGCACCAGCTTGGCGGCGGCGATTTCGTTGGCCGAGAGGTGTTCGTTGGGCACGAGTTCGAGGATGTCGAGACCGCGCGCCATTTCCGACGAGTAGATGTAGCCGTTGTACCAGTACGCGCCCCATGAGCCGGCAATGGTGCCACGTGCGCGCGTGTTGGCCTCGGCAGCCGGCGCATCCACCGGTCCGCGATCGAAGAAGCCCACTTCGTACGGCTTGTCGGGATCGGTGAAGTCGATGAGGTTCACGCCACCCTGATACCAGCCTTGCACCATGAGGTCACGACCGGGCACGGGGATGAGCCCACCATTGTGCGAGACACAGTTTTCCTGGGCGCTCTGCGCGGTGCCGATCTTGAAGTAGGCGTGCTGCTTGTACTTGCGATCTTCACCAATGACCAGCGTGGTATTGCCGCCCATTTCGAGCGGATGCATGGCCTGACAGTTGGGCGAAGTGCCGCCGCCCCACTCGTCGGTGAAGACGACCTTCTTGCCATCGTTGCTGAACACGGCCGTGTGCCAGAGCGAGAAGTTGGTGTCGGCGACGGCGTCGAGACGCACGGGCTTCTCGGGGTTGGACACGTCCACCAGCAAACCGTGGCTGCCGCAGGAGCCGGCCAGCAGGCCCATCTCCGGATACGACGTCACGTCGTGGCAGTTGCGCGGTCCCGCGGCCGCCATCTGCGCCATCATGGCGCTGTCGGCACCAGTGAGCGCACGCGGCGCGCGACGTCCACCACCACGCACCGGTGCCGGCGTGAGGCCGGTGAAGATGCGCGCACCGGTCACCACGGCGGCATCCTGCGGACGGGTGACGTCGACCTTGATGACGTCGAGACGGTAAAGCGAGTTGCTTTCGTCAGCCGGATCGGCGCCGTTCTTGCACTCCGCCATCTCGGTGGCAGGACGCGCGCCCTGCTGACCCGACACGTAGATGTACACGACGTTCTTGTTCTTCGGGTCGGGGATCAGCGTGTGCGTGTGCGAGCCTTTGCAGGTCTGTACGTTCTTGATGAGCTTCGGCGCGCGCGGATTGGACACATCGTAGATGCGCACGCCGGCCATGTGATCCTTGGGGTCGGCCACACCGCCCTTGGCGCAGTCATTGCGATTGCCCGCGCCCTCTGCCGACACGAACAGCAGGTTGCCGTAGATGCTGGGGTCACCCTGCGAGGTGATACAGGGCACCACGGACACCATGCTCGGCTTGGCCGGGTTGCTCACGTCCCAGATGGAGAAGCCGGCGAAGTTGCCCTGATAGACCAGGTTGCCCTTGAAGGCGAGGTCCGAGTTCACAAAGGTCAGGCCCTGCAACGTATCGAACTCGGTCGCCTTCTTCGTGGTGGATACGAGCCGCATGCCCTTGATGGCTTCGCCGGCATCATGCAGGCCGTGCTTGAGCCCGTTGCGCGGATCGGGGCCCGAGGGATACGTCTGGGCCGACACCAGTGATGGTGTGGACGCAGCCAGAGCAAGCAGGACGAGTGACGTCCTGAGCGAACGGACAGCAGGCATCGTGTGAAACTCCTGGTGGGGAATTGAGGCGGGAACGTACGGGCAGCACCATGCCAAAGCACGGCGAAGCAGGGTGCAGACTACAGGTCCAACAGCATCACGCGCATGAGACCGATTTCGGCCGACTGCGTGGACTCCACGTCGTTGGCAAACACCGAGATGTCCACTTCCTGACCGGCGCGCGGGGCCGCAAAGAGATCCCGCACCATCGTCAACGCACCTTCGTGGTGGCGGATCATGTAGGTGAGGAAGAGGCGATCGAACTCGCCGCCCTTGGCGGCGGCCAGGCGATCCATCTCTTCGGCTGTGAGCATGCCGTGCATGGTCATGCTGCGCCACGAGGACGTATCGGGCACAAACTGCTTGTAGTGCCGCAGCCAGTCCTGCATGAGCACGATCTCGCCGGCCTGCGAGAGATCGATCTTCTGGGCGAGCTTGAGCACGCGTGGATTGGCACCGGCCGCGCCGGCCAGGCGCGTCATGGCCACTGCCTGTGCGTGATGCGCAATCATGCCCTGCATGAAGCGCACGTCGGCTTCGGTGATGAGCGAGCCGCTCGGCAGTGTGACCGGTGGCAGACCGGCGCCGTGGTCATGCGCGGCTGCAGGTGCGTGGCCGGCGTGTGGGTCTGCCGCCGGGGTGGCCTCGGGAGAAGCCGCTCGGTTGCTGCTGCAGGCCGCGAGTAGCGTGGCGGCACAGAGCACGAGGCCAAGACGCCACGTGTTGGGTCGAACGACCATTTCCGTCGATCAGAATGGAGGTGGGAGGTACGACGGGCTGCCCGGTGCCGGCGCAGCCATCCATTCAGAATAACGCACCAGCGCCGGAAGTGTGGACGGACCGATCAGTCCCGTATGTACGGCGCGTATTGGCGCGGTAACGCCGGAGCAGGCAGGGCGGCGGATTCGGTCACCCGACCGGCCAGCACCACATAGAGGAAGGCGTTCATCTCACCCACCAACTCCGTATGGAGGATACGGTTATCCGGATTGGGATGCGCGAGCAATTCCACCTGGCCTTCGGGGTCGCGCCAACGGTGAAACGCACCAGCCGAGTCGTGGCGCAGCACGCGCGACGAGGTCGGCCGCGCCCACCAGCTCCGCATGCGCTCCGTGGCGCGCCAGGTGCCGCCGGAGTCCGAGACCACCTTGCGACCATCAACGCGGATCTCCCGGTCGTCATAGGCTACTGCGTACAGTCGGCGCGATGTCTGCGAGGCCAGCCACGCGTCAAGCACGGGACCATGCCGCGCGTCGAAGTTGTAGTTGGCATCAAGAAAGGCCACTCGATCGAGCCAGGCCGGCAGTGTGTCCTGTGATTCGACAAGTCCGAACATCAGGGACCCGCCGCCACTGTGCCCACTGAGCGTAACGCGGAGGTATGGGGGGCGGCCGCCCGGCGCCGTGAGCTCTGCCGCGACGGAGTCGCGCAGCGCCTGCAGCAGGGCGCGAATGCGCCGGTTGGCGTCGGTGTAACCACGGGCCTGTCGCCATGCCGGCCAACTCTTGCCGGCGGCTTCGAGATAGACCACCACCAGATTGCGCAGACCGCGCGCACGGGCGGCGCGTGATTGCGCGGCAATGTGCTGAATGTCGAAGCGCCAGCTCGTGGAGTCAAATCGGGCGCGCCCCATGGTTTCCGCTGTGCTGTTGCCATTGGGCAGCGCGTAGAACACCAGGTCCATGGTGTCACTCATCCCACGCACCGTGGGCATCACCACCGTGGGCATCACCACCGTGGCGGTGACTCCGCTATCGGGAGTCAGCACCCGAATGCGTTCATCACCGGCTGGCCCCTGCGCCTCTGCTGCGTGCAGTGCGCAGATGGTGGACAGGCAGACGGTCCGCACATGGTACACGAAAGCTCCAAAGCCAAAGCGCATGAAGCTATTCTCGCCTCATGCGCTTTAGTCTGGCAATACGTTGGTGTTATTGGCGAGTTGACTGGCGAGTTGGCTGGCGCGTTGGCTGGGGTGTTAGCGACCTAGCCAGTAGCTGGCCTTCACCAGGAACACGTTGTCGGGCCGGCGTTCGAAGATGCGGGAGTACCCCTGGGTGACACCGAACTGATCGGGGTTGGCATCACTCGCGTCACGGCCCTGCGTCCAGACGAAGAAGAGCACCGAGCCGGGGCGATACTCCCAGCGTACGACGTTGTTGGTGCGCAACTGCCCGAAGCGGAATCCCTGTGGGTTGCCACGCGCGGTGTAGGGCGTGAAGCGTTCGTCGCGGTCGGACGAGCGCCCATCAGCCAGCGCGCGCCAGTCAGTGTAGTTGCCCGTGCTCACGAAGGGCTGCACATAGCTCTCGATGCTGAGCGTGGGTGTGAGCGTGTAGTTGATGCGCGCCGTAACCGAGCCCGTGCGCTGATACAGGCGCGCAAAGGTGTAGGACGTCACGCCGTTGTCGACGAAGTTGCCGTTCCACTGCTGATCGTCGATGTTGCGCGTATAGTTGAAATTGATGCTGCCGTTGAACTGCGTGCCGAAGCGCACGTTGGCGCCGGTGTGAATGTTCCAACTGCTGCCCAAGCCATCGAGACGACGCGCCACGTTGCCGCCGATGTTGGGCGCCACGCTCTTTCGGCCGTCGCCGTTGAGATTGAACCAGCTGTTGAGCCGCGCCGGGCGGAAGATCTCCGGACCGCCGCGTGAGTCGCGATCGGAGTAGGCCGGCACGAGATCGTTGAAGCCGATGCCGCCGTTGACGCTCCAGAAGTTCTTGAGCTCACCCCAGCCGTTCACATTGCCGCCGTTGCCGAGCATGAGGCCGGATGTGTTCATGAACTGCCAGGCGTTGAAGTTCGCCTGCGCACGGCGGAACATGGCCACCGGCGTCACTGGCCGGAGGGCAAACCACAGCGAGTTGCCCATCTCGTCGCTGCGCGTGCGGAAGCCGAGGTCGTTGATTTCGAAGCCTGGCGTCATATACCAGACGCTGGATTGCATGCGCGTGATGCCGCCACCCTGCTTCTCGATGGCGCCCTGCACCATCATGCCGGACAGACTGGTGCGCGTGCTGTCGAACGTGAGATGATCAGCGTCGGGACGCTGGTAGAGATGCACATTGGAGCGCTGCGTAAGCGCGATGGCCTTGGCAGATCCGGTGACGTGCGAACCGGCCAACTGCCCCGACACCTGCCAGCGGTTGTTGGCGAAGCGATGCCGGCCATCGAGGCCACCGGTCCAGGCATTGCCGCGCAGAATGTCCTGCGTCCACTGATCGGTTTGGCGTGCAGTGTTGGTGACCATGAGCCCGATACCACTGTTGCCGCCACGCAGGTCCTGCTGCAGACGCAGCACGGCATAGTTGGTCTGCGGTTCGATGGTGCGGAGCTGCGTGCCCTGCTCGCGCTGCGTGATGGCGTCGATGAAACCCACCGACAGCCCATTGCCGAGGCGCCCGGTGACCTTGGCGGCGCCAATGATGCGCGATTGCAGCGGCGACGCCGCGTCACCGAAGTTGCCGCGCAACTGTGGCGAGCGCCCGATGCGGCGAGAATAGAAGAGGCCCGTGCACTGGCCGTCGTTGCAGTCGATGTCGTAGCGGAAGATGCCCACGCCTTCGAGGAAGAACGGGCGACGCTCGGCGAAGAACTGCTCAAAGGCCGAGAGGTTGAGCACACCCGGGTCAGCTTCCACCTGCCCGAAGTCCGGGTTCACCGCCGCGTCGAGGGTGATGTTGGACGTGAGGCCCACCTTGATGTCTGCGCCAACCTGCGTGGCGGCCGCATTGCGCGGCGTGCCGTTGCCCAGCGGGCTCGCGCCGTACTTGGCCACGCTGTACGGCATGAGCTCCATGCGGCGCGGCGCCGGCAGATTGGCAAACCCGGGCACGGTGGCCCACTGACTCACCATGCCGGTCTTGGAGCGACGGAAGAGCGGCCACGAAATGCGCTCTCCACGTCGTGCGATACGCCGCATGACGAGCAGGCCGAAGGTATTGTCGCCCTGCGGCACGTAGCGCAACTGACTGAGCGGGATGCGATACTCCGCCGTCCAACCGAGGGAGTCGATCTGTGCGGCGCCTTCCCACACGGCGTTCCAGCCCCAGTCTTCGTTGCCGTCGTTGAACATGTAGCCGTCTGACATGGTGCCGGCCGGCGTGAGACGGAACATGTAGCCGGTGCGCTTGTCGTTGTACGAGTCAATGCCGATGATCACATCATCGGACAGCGCCATGCCGTCGCGCCGCTGCAGTACGGACAGCAGGCTGTCGGGATGCGGATCGTAGGCGCGCACGAGCACGTAGAGATTGCGCGTGTCATAGGCAATACGCGCTTCGGTGCGAAAGGACGGGTCGTCGTCTTCTGTGGGCTCCCACTGACGGAACGCCGTGATGGGTGTGGCCGATAGCCAGGTGTCGTCGTCGGCGCGACCATCAATGCGTGGCGCGCGAATGGCCTTGTCGGGATCACGGGGCGTTACGCCCACCATGATCGGGATGGGCATGGCACCGGCGGCATCAACGGGCGGTGTGGCGGGCGCAGTGTTCGCAGACGCGATCTGCAGGAGCAAGGCGACGAACCGCATGGCAAGCGGGTTGGGGACACGGGGAGTGTTGCAGTCCGACCGTTGGACGCCTCAACCACGCAAAAGGGTTGGATTGAGTTTCGCGAAGAGCGCAAAAGGTATACATCACCCGTCTCGTCACGTCACTCGACCCTCACTCGTGCGTCTGGTACCACCTTACGGTGCCGAACCGCTGCGCAACTCAGAACAGCGGCCGTGCCGGCTTTCTCATGGTGTCATTCACGACTGTGTCATTCACGACTGAGTCATTCACGTACTCCGCAATTGCTCTGCGTGTGGCAGCTGGTCGGCCGGCACGTTGTAGCGCACGCGCCGCAAGGTGAAGGTGCCGTAGGTGAACGGCTCGCGGTCCGTGTAGTGCCAGATGGCATCGCCCTGACTGGCGAGCCGCACACCACCGAAATCACGGTAGTAGCGCAGCGGTGTGGTCCAGCGAAATCCGTCAGCGTTCTGAAAGTGGCGGTCGTCTGAGCTGAAGTTCACCAGATCGCCTTGGGCATCGAAGTCGAGTGAGGCGTGCACCGTGTCGTCACCACTCCGGAATGCCACGTCCACCTGGCGCTCGCTGCGTGTCGTCCAGGTGAGACGCGAATCGAGCAGGGCGGCCGGCATCATGATGCACCAGTCGTTGAGCACCGTGACGGATTCGGCGCGATGCAGTGCCTGACCTGACTCGCGAACGACTGGCAGCAGACCGAGCAGGCGAATGTCCATGCTGGCGTCGGTGCTGTTGTAGGCATGTACGCCGTGCAGCGGTAGACCGAACATGTGCGTGTGCAGCAGAAAGAGCCGCGTGGGTGGGTGCACGAAGCTCACCTGCAGCAC
>VFQN01006132.1_pt1 | contig 14067 bp, 14 predicted proteins | sample 3512371 | NCBI WGS metagenome assembly VFQN01 (sample SAMN10412370, study PRJNA504923) | tailings metagenome | isolation source: Replicate 2 from Balatoc abandoned mine | place: Philippines: Itogon, Benguet | collected 2017-08-28
CAAGCCAAGTGAAGAGACGACCTTGAGGACCTACCCGCAAAAAATAGGTCTCCGATACCCCCATAACCCTTCTCCTGAAAAAAAAAACCTTCACCACCACCCCATACCGTGCCCTGCATGCACCCTCTGGCCCCCCCCCCCCCAGCCCCCCTCCTTTGCTCCGTTTCCGGATCTGGCACCCACTTCAATGAGCCCGAAGGCCCCTTTGGGCCCGGAGGGGCAGTTACTCTCCAAGCTCACAGGTTACGGGCTTACGGCTCTTCTCTTGCGTACTAGTACCGTAGGGCCCAAACCTGTACCGGTTGGAGCAGTTGGTTGGAGGATGCAGAGATTGCAGACTGCGTATCCCCGGGACAGCCCACGGGGCAACCGTGGCTATGGCCTGGTCCAGCACGTGCCTCAGCCACCGCCGACCGTGTTGCAGTGATACCAGACTCTCACCAATTTACAAGACACCCACCTGCCATTATACTGTACGCATACAATGCACTAATTGAACACCGGTGCAGCCCCGTACTCCGTACCCTGTACCGGGTACCCCATACCCTGTATCGCATACACGCACGCAAGACGCACGCTGTTCTTTCCTTTCGGCTGCTGCTGCTGCTAATTAGCACATAATGCCCGCAACCCGCAACAATGCATATCGCTATTGCCTTGAGTGCACCTTGCAATGTGCACTTGTCCCCATGTGCCATGTCCCCATGTGCCCGGGTGCCAACGCGCAACATGAGGAACGCTTATGGCCATACTCCCGCGCAATTCACCTGCTACGCACCACGCAGCATGACAAGTGCTCTCCACGTCGTACAGTTTCGAGCATCGCAAAATCCAAAGTACACCCAGGCATCAAGAAGGGACCCTTCCGGTGAACGCAGCACATATCCACACACACCTGTCAGCCCAAACGGCCAGCACCTACCAGCAACCGACCAACTCCGCACCCCTTCATGCGGTGTGCACTGCACCACACAGCGTCTGGCGGCAAGACCACACCCGCACCCGCTGTTGCCACACCCTGGCGCCATGCCCCCACCCTTCTCTCATGTGCTTCCCAGGTGCCACCGTTCCCTCAGCTGCCTGATCAGCCTCTTCCAGTCTACCTAACGCACTGGTGCCGCACAGCGCCGGCGGCGTTGCCGCCACTGGGAAAACGCTGCCTTAGGCCCACACGGGGCCGCGCAGGTACCGCAGCAGCTGCTCCACACTCATGGCCAGCAGCTCCGTGTCCTGCTGCTGGCGCACCGACTCACCGAACTCCACGCCTGCAGGCCAGCCAACCGCCGTGTTGAGGTGTGGGGGATAGGTCGCCTCACCGTCCACCCCGCTCCATTCGAAGTCGATGAACCTGACGTCGTAGGCCCCCACCCCATCGGCACCGCTGCCGCCGCCACCACTGCTGCCGTCGCCGCCGCTGCCACCACCGCTGGTGCCAGCACGCCGCCGAACCATGACGTTCTGCACCCGCATGTCGCCGTGCGCAAAGCGCTCGCCTTCACTGCCCTGCACGCTGTGCGCCTGCTGCAGCGCCGCCAGGGCTGCCGCACTGGCGGCGGCTGCAGCAGCCGGCTCCTTGATGCTCGCCAGCTCCTGCCACCCGTCCGCAGCCCCCAGCCACTCCATCTCGACCTGCAGCCACCCGCCCGGCAGCCGCACCACGCGGTGCAGCTGCGGCGCCAGGCCTGCAGCCGCCCACGCGCGGTGAGCCGCCTCACCGTAACCACTACAGAACCAAACCACCGCCGGCTTGCCATCCACGCTCGACCTGGCGCTGTAGACCAGCTTGCCGCCTTCAAGCAGTGTTGCCTGCTGGTAGCCAGCCAGTGGGTACGGCATGGCTGCTAGCAGCCCTGTAGCACGGCCTGGGGGCTGAGTTGCCAGCTGCTGCTGCTGCTGCTGCTGTGAGAAGGAGCTCTGCAGCTCCTGCAGTGCCGCTTTGACGGCGGCCAGCGTCGAGGCCAGGCGGGCCATCTGGTCGGGATCGGGGTTGTCGTCAAACCACTGCAGGTCGATGAGGGATGTGAGGGGCCGCACCGTCACCTTATCCGGCCAGTAGAGGGCCGACACGCGCAGGTGCGGCCCCACCACCTCAAGCAGCAGGGCGGGGCAGCAGGTCTGCCGGAAGAAGCTGGACGTGCGCCGTGAGTGCCAGAAGATGCCGTAGTGAGCCGCCCCTTGGAAGTTGCTATCCGCAGCCTCGCCCTGTCCCGCCACCTGGACCACCAGCAAACCGGCCAGCAGCCATTGCAGCGGGTCCTCGTGTGGGTTGACCAGCACCATGCCGTCAGCCTGCATGCTGCTGGTCGGGCGTGGCCCCGCTGTGAGCACCGGCATGTCCAGGTACGTTGCCAGGAGGTCTCGAAGCAGCTCGGCAAAGTGCGCCTGCGTGCAGGGAATGGTGTGGAGCCAGACAACAAGTGAGAGGGGCGAGGCTTGCGACTCAGGTGTGCTGGCAAGGGGAAGTGTGCAGGCAGCAGCCGAGGTGTTCATGACATTGTGCACTTTGGAAATGCCCATCGTCTGCATTTCATGGGGTCCGTGTGTACACCGAAAGACCGGATGAGTCTAAGTAAAGAACGTGGGAAAGAACCGGGCGGCGCACGTACCTGGTCGGTGTGGTCCTGTGACGCCAGCTTGCACAGCTCCAGCGCCACTGCCAGGTCTTCCGGTGACGGCCTGGCGTTAGGGTTGCATTGGTCGAAATGAAGGTAGAAGCTTGAGAATAATATAGTCTAGCGTCGACCTACCGCAGATGCGAGAGTTCATGACTTTTCCTACGTGGAACACCCTCGAGGTAGCAACCTAGCTAGTCCTACCGCCCGTGCCAGCCCTACCTGGCGTTTGCTGCGAGCCTGTCGATGAGCCTCCCGAAGACCGGGCTGGCCAGCGCAGGGTGCAGCCCGGCGTGCACCGCTGGGCGGCGGTGCGCCCCGCCGCCCTGCTCCAGGGCGGGGACGAGCGCAGAAGGGTCTTCGATGGCTTCCCAGCGCTTGAGGTATGCGGCTGTGTCCAGAAGGGCACACAAGCACGCACCGGCGTTGAACAAAGGATAAGCCTACAAGCTGTTGCGGTTGTCGCCAACCGTACTGATTTAAAGCAGTTGCACATGCGTGACAAGCTTCTGCCGTGGCCGCCAATTGAACACCCTGGCTGCCGCTAGGTGCTCTTTGCTTTGCCCCAACCCTCCAGCAGCCCCACGGCCCAGCTGCCCCTTCCTGTCACCCCTACTGCCGCCCCTCATCCTTTCTCGCCGCAGGTCTACAGCCTCCCAAGAACACCCCGGTACCAGCGGCAGGTGCGTTTATTGTAAGGACCCTTGCACTTGCATCCTGCCATGCGCCCGAACGCACATGCCCTCGGGAAGGACCATGCATTGCAGCTTACCCAGATCCGATTCCTCCGCCGTCCCGCTGCCTGCTGCAAAAGACGGCACAGGAAAGGAGGCAGGGCAGCAGGGCAGCTTCGGCACCAGGGCGTGGCCATGCTAATTACCGGCATAGTTAACCTCGTTTGCACGGGCCTGCGTCACTGCAGCCCTATCTTACTGAACAAGAAAAGCGGAGGGCTAGCAGTGCACGCACGGGCGTGAGTGTGCAGGGGCCTCTTAGGAGGTCGGGCGGTGACAGGTGCAACGGGTAGCCCCAGGCCGGTAACCTACCCGCTCGCATAAACGTGCAATGACAGGTACGACACTCCCCAAACAAGCCATGGCGCCATGCACAGAAGGCTGTGCGTGCCTCACCAGTTCTCGGGCCGGGTCCAGCCGCCGCACCTGTGCAAGGAGGGACGCGCAAGGGTGCGTGCATGCGATACTGGCGGTCAGCAGTAGCCGCACGCCACATCACAATCACGATACGTGCGATGCGCGCAGTACGGGTGCAGGTCCATTACCCCGTCCAGCGTCCGCATGCATACGTGCACAGGGTGCGGCACCACGACACGACGCCACTGGACTGAATCGCGAATGCAGAGTCAGCTTCCATGACCCCAAACAAGCCATCACGCCCAGGGCAAAAGGCCGTGTGTGCCGCACCTCACAACCGCTCTCCTGTATGCTTTGTAACATGACAAGTTCCGCAACAGCACCTCTCCTCACCAGTGCTCGGGCCGGGTCCAGCCGCCCCACCTGCACAACGAGGGACGCACACGGGTGCGTGCATGCGTCAAGCAGGCGGTCAGCATGTCAGTGTCAGCGATCATGCTCCACGCAAAGTGTCAGCTGATTCGCAGTTGCGCACTGCCTCACGCTCAGGATACATGCGGTGCGCGCATCGGGCGGTGTGGGTGTGGCGTGGTGGTAAGGGGCTGTTGGTTGCCTGCGCTACGTGCAAGGGAGTCTGGGAAGCGCACCGGATAGCCTCCCGCCAGAGCCAGCGGGACTGCACATAAGGCAGAGTCATCTGATGTGAATCGCACCCAATGCTTATCCATGTAGTCTTAAAGCATTTTACGGCCCACGGCTGCCCCGAAGGAGTCCGGATGTGGTGCTTACCAATCAGGCCAGCGGCTTGCAGAACGCAGATTGGCCCAATTGGAAGGCCCGCGTTGCTCAGGTCCTCGGCAGACAAGAGTGCCAGAACGTGCAGGTTAACACAGCCGATGCTGATCAGCTGGTCAATGTCGACGTCCCGAAAAGCCTCAAGGTAGTTGGGGTGCAGCTTCCGTGCAAGCTGCGCTCTCAGGCTTTGACGGTGAGACTTCTGCACGGCAGCCAGCAGGGCGAGGGAGGGAGGGCGTGTGTGTGTTGAGGTGTGGGTGCATGTGGTGGCACGGCCACAACGCCCACAGCGGTGGCGGCGATTACGGCGCTCGCTTGCCGCCGATTTTGCCGTAATGGCCTGGAATGCACTTAGGTGGGCGTGGCGACACGGCCACAGCAGTGACGGTGATGCTTTGCCGGTTCCGCCTGACAAACCATCGACACCCTAAACAAAGACGTCCCGTACAGCACTACCCACGTCGTCACGGCACGAAGGCTGTCCCGTGCATATGAAGCTACCGCTGAGCAAGGATCAGGGGAGCCTGCGTCTGCGTCTTCTTCTGCAGCCTGCCAGCCTCAACCGCCGGCAAACGTGTTCCACGGGACCTCAATCGCACATGCCCAAAAGCGCTTCTTACTACTTGAGCAGCCCCGCGTCCCAAACAGCCCAAGGATAGGAAATACATCGTGTATCAGTTGGTAGTGCATGATTGCTGATTTGGGCTATCGGAAAGGAATGATGATGAAAGTCAGGGTCCAAGCTGAGCAGCCCCCGCTCCCACCGCAGCGCCCGCGCACCCTGCTGGGTTACAGCACGCCCTGCAGGTCAGCCAGCGCCGCGTCCTCCCTCCTCCCAAGGTAAAACAACATTAACCTTCTCCCCAGATAAAACAACATTTTATTGGTAATAATCCTGCAGTACATTTAGTTCCTGCTGTCTTCCCAACCTTACCCTATCGGCCGCCGTGTCACCCGGCTGCTGCCTCCCCTGCCGCTGCTCCAGCTCCTGCCGCTTGAGGGCGGCAGCCCCTGAGGCCAGCAGCCCATGCCCCCGCCCTTGGCCCTGGCCCTGCTGCGCGTCTTCCCCCCGCGCCAGCAGCGTCTGCCCCTGCCCCTGCCCCACCTGCACCTCCGCGGCCCGCGAGATCAGCAGCTCCCGCACCCCCGGCGTGTCGATGTCTGTGGGCGTGTTGCCCTCCACGTGCTCCTCCAGCAGCACCTCCGCCAGCCGCAGCTGCACGTCCTCCTTGCGGCCTGCAGCACGCAGGCCACGGGCGCGGAGCAGCGCCTGCAATAGGAAGGGAAGGCAGGGGCACCGGGAGACAGGATTGCGTGGCAGCATGAACGTGTAGTGCCAGCCAAACGAACGCAGCAGCCACAAGCAGCGCCTCCAAAGGCGTCCATGCAATCAACGGGTGTGTACTTCACGTATCCAACTAAGGGCATTGAGCAAGGCAGACTTGCACATGCACGCAAGGCGACACTACTTTCGTCTGGCGCGGCCAAGCGCACACACCTGCGCCTGTCGGTACGGCAGCTGCGCCACCTGCTGTTCCCAGAAGGCCAGGGCGAAGGGGTCCGTGGGGTCGCCACCCCCCTCATCATGGCCGCCAGCGGAGGCCGCGCGTGAGGTGCCGCTGCAGTTACCAGCGGTGCAAGTACCGGTACGGGAGCTAGAACGCGGAGGCATGGGCGGTTACTACGCTTGCAGGTGTGCGTGGGTGAGGGCGTGTGCTGGCAGGCCAGTGCCCCGAGTCGCAAGGCAAGGTGGCACGATGCCCCATTCCCCCAGCTGTGCCTGGGGCGTCAAGGACCCACGTCCCTGACTGCATGTGCACATACCACCGCTTATCCCATTTACTGTGCCGTGAAGTGGAGCCATGGTGCATGTCACGTGCAGCTGCAGCACGAGGCTGCGGTTGCTGCTCGTCAACATTGCCGCCTGCCGATGGCTGCGTGGCGCACCTCGTTCCCACAGTGGCATACGGAATCAGTCGATGACGGGTGCCTGAGACGGTGGCCAGGTTGGTGGATAGCTGTTCAGTGCTAGCCGCCGTGACCTCCAGGATGCGCGCCGGTGAGGTGCCCTGCGCAGCAGGGTTGGAATGGCGGGTTGTGATCAATTAGCACCAGCGACCTAGGGTTAGGCTACCCGCACGCAGGCCCGCTCCCACCATTGGCGTTGAGTAATGTTTGAAAGGCAGCTGAAACGGTCTTGTGACCAAGCTGCAGCGTGGCTTTGCAAGTGCGGACGACATCGATGCCTGCGCTGCAGAAGTACAGGCCGCCGCTGCTACTCGCGCCTGCCGTGGGTTTAAGGGTCTCTGCAGAAGTCTGCAGGAGGAATGCATGGTATGAGCAGCTATCATGTAGTTTAAACGCTAGCAAGTAGTCGCGGTTGACCACGTTACAACAGCATGGAACGGGTAGGCCTCTGCAGGTGTACTCGTTCTGTATATGAAATTGCATATAGTGCAGTGGACAGGTGTGGACATGCGGCAAGCCTAGTCATCCGTGGCTGGGCACGATCGCATCGCGCCCCTGCCCCTGCACCTGCCCCCTCCTGGCTGCCAGCGGAAGCAGCCCTCAAGTAGATCACCTCACCACCAGCACTGGCCATGTCAGCAACATGCCCCAGCACGTACCTGCGTCACCGGGGGCCACACAACCGTATGCATCGTGTTTGCGGGTGCCGGGCTGCCGGCTGACTATGCCGGCTGACTATGCTGGACCTGGTTGGACCCTGCCTTTCGTGGTTCTTCCGTCCCCTGGCCCTCCCGTTGTTACTGCTTCCTCCCCTGGTTTCTTCTACAAGGCAAAACGAACATCGGATCTGGTCAGATACCACCCGAGCCACACAGGCTCCGCAGTCTGGACGTGGTGTATCTCCGAACGCTGAGACATGACCTGCGGCTCCACCTGCCCATGGCATGCCACGTGTGCACCGTGCATGCACCTGCGTGCACCTTCCTCTCACCCCCACGCACCGCCACCCCCAGAATATGGCCAGCATGCACACGGCACTCTGCGGCACTTCTCAACCCATCCGCCCTTTGCCCCGTTTCCGGATCTCGCTGCTCTTCGCACTCCTGTGTTCTCCTGCCCTCGTTCTTCCCACTGCGAAGCTGCAATGATATCCTTGGGTAAGGTGCAGCCTCAAGCCGGCGTGCTCTAGCCTTTCAGCTCAATATCATGCCTCGGCTACGTAGGGTCAAAATGCCTTCTCGTCCTTGGCCGGCAAGGTGAGCGGGTGGCTAGACTCATGCATGCCATGCACAGCAGGCCACCGCGCCACCCTCCTGTCACGTGCCAGGGAGTCAGGGGGCTCATGCAGTCCGCTCTTATATATGTTCCGCCTGACTGTATCAACATTCAATTAGTGCTGGCGGTGCGCTAGCCAGCCTGGGCCCCATGGGGAGAAACAGGGAGCAATGCTTGAGTATGCACCCGGGCTTGAGTGGGCACCGGACATCCCGGTGCCTTGGTTTGTGGGAGCTGGCTGCCCCCGTGATGTCGGAGCGTGCGGCCCCAGCGGCCTGCACCTACATGCCCCGCGTAGTGCGTAGCGACCGCAGGGAAGGCAGGACTCCAGCTGGGACTGATCCCGCCCAGGGCTCCATGATCCCCGCTGTGCCGCCTGGTTCTGGAGCGTCCTTTTCCTTACCAAGCCCTGCACGGAAACTGCCAAGCATATCATTGCACTATACTGACTGCTTGGTCGACTTGCTGTTGGTAGGACCTGCGCGCCTTTGGCGGGAGTCGGCGCGACATGGCGGAGCGGACTGCGCAAACGCCCAAAGGGCCGCCGAGCATTACCGGCGATTCGGCTTTAAAGCTTCTACAAAACATCTCAAAAGAGCTCAGAGGTGCGGTTTCGCTTTTGCGCAAGAGTACTACAGGGCCCGGACCTGTGCCTGTTGGGAGTGGGCCAGCAACGTACCGGCATACCGGCAGGGATTTACACACGGCACCCGAGGCTGCGGTAAACAGCTGACATCCTACGACCACAAAGACCGGACACGATACCAAGTGTATATCGGCCCGCAGCCCTGCCCTAATTGTTGCTGTGCAGCTGTGCAGCTCCCTCCACGTTGCCTGCTCCCTAGCCCGCTGCCCTGAGCTGCACCCACTCCCTGCGCACCCTCACTGGGCATTTGAAAGGGGCAAAGCTGGTCCTACCTGTTACACATAGAGACCTCCTATTTGAAATGCCTGCCCCTATCAGGAAGCAGAGCCGTCGTGCAACAGTGCCCGCTGTGCAGCACTCTCACCACCTCTGCTCCTCCACCCCCCGCCCACCGTCCCATCTCCCTGCCACCCAACAGCTTACCCCATCCATGCCTCCACCACAACCAACGCTCACGCCACCCACAACTTCTTCCCTCCCCTGCTCCTTCCTGCCCCCGCGCCCGCCCCGGTCAACGGTCAACGGTCAACGGTCAGACCTTGACCTGGGCCGGGCCGTTGACCGCGTGCCCCTGTCGGCCCTCACGCCCATGCGCTTCGCAACCGACTACGTCCAACGCAACAAGCCGGTGGTCATAACAGGTATGTTTCATTTGCAGACTCTATACCACGAAGCCTCACGAACAGCTGAGTTCGGGCTTAGCCATCCATGCGCCGTTTGCAGCATTACATCGCCATTTGTAAGGTAGATTGGAGGAAGCGCCACTCGCCGCCACGCCCAGTAGCTCATGACTGCTAGCCCAGACACCGTAGACCAGGTTACACTCATACTCAAAATGCTAGGTATCGGGACCCCTTCCCTGTTCGCAGGCGCCATGCGTTCGTGGCCCGCCATGTCTCTGTGGGGCGAGGCCTACCTGACACGTGTGGCGGGCGGCACGGAGGTGACGGTTGACGTAACACCCAACGGCCGGGGGGACGCCGTCACGCGCGTGGGTGGGTGGCCGTGCGTGGCTGTTTGCTCCCTGCCCCCCACATTGGACCCCCGCCCCAGGGTGGAGCACCAGTAGCACGTTCTTAGCTTCTTACACCCGCTTACCGCAGCCCTGTACCTACCCTGCACCCTTCCCCTAGCCCCACCCTACCGGTACTCCGCCCGGCAACACGTGCGCTTTCGTCGTTACATAAAACACATAATTCGTCATCGCTTTATGATGCATCAAGTACAGAGCACAGCGTTTTAGCACTGTGCCATGTTTGACGAGTTTACCCACCGTCCCACCCACACAGTGGAACCCCGCACCGGCGAGGAGCACCAATGGTACATTCTTGCCCGCGCTTACCCCAACGCCACCCTTGTACTACTTCTTCTTGAGTCAAGAACAGATACCGTAGTAGGAATCTAACGGTGTGATCCCTGGCCCTCACACAGTTGACCCCCGCACCGGGGAGGAGCACCACTGGTTCGTTACCCCCCACGAGCGGAGGATGACGCTCGCCGACTTCTTCCAACTCATGCGGGTGCGTACGTGTCGCCAAGGGACAAGAAAACCCTAAACAAGACACACAGGCCCTGACGAGCTGGTTGTGAGGAAATGGGGCCCTGCAGCGGGGCACCATTCAACCCACGTCCGCACGTCCCAGAGCGCAAATATTGAGGTGCATTTGTGCGGGGGTGCAAGCACAGCGGGACCCACCACACTGCACAACGCGACACCTTCAACCCGTCTCTTGCCCGTCCCTGCCGTCCCCTCCCCGCTCCCTCTTGGCCTGCTACTACACCGCTCCCTGCAGGCTGACCGTTTCCGGTTGGTTACTTTGCCGCTCTGCGTTTCCTCCGCCCCCCCCCCCCTTGGCCCCTACAACCGCAGCGGACGCGCAAGGCAGCGGCGGAGCGGCGGCGGCTGGGGGCCGTTGCTGGCCCCCGCGAGGTGCCGTACATGCAGGTGCGGAGAAGGCAGACAGCGAGGCTCCCTTGAGCATAAACGTGTAAGTGTGGTGACGTGCAAGCGTCATGCTGCTGGCCCCTGTGTGTGTTAAGGTGCATGTGTATAAGCGGCATCCTTAAACCCAGCACATCATCACCACCACATCAGCACCAGAGAAGCAACCTGACGGAGCAGATGCCGCTGCTGACTCAAAAACATGATGCAGCGTCCGATGTGTATAACTGCATGACTGTGTATTAACATGGCCATGCGCCCGTGGCCTGCTGTCCTGCAGCACCAGAACAGCAACCTGACTGAGGAGCTGCCGCTGCTGACGCGGGACGTGGGGCCTGGGCTGCCGTGGGCCGAGGAGGTGTTCGGCGGACCCCCCGAGGTATGGAGGATTTGAGGGGACAGCGAGGACCTGGATTGTAACATAAAATGCCAAAAATGAGGTGACGGTCCTCAGGTGGGGTCATGCTGTCCGTGACGTCTGGAAGTGATCACGGATGCGTGGGAGTGTTGATGGGTGCTTGGAGCTGTTTCTGGATGCATAAGGGGTGTGTTGCGGGCGTTTGGGGATGTGGGCCCGCGGCTGACGTGGGCTGAGGAGGTGCTATGGGGGCCGCCAGAGTTAGGCGCGGATGGGGAATGGCAGGGTACATTGCTGCGCTCCCGTATCTCAGTCTAACCCGTATCCCTGCCTCGTGTTGTTGCAGAGGCATGGAACTGGAAGGCCGGAAGGCCAGTTGTAGCTCCGGTGCCCGTTCCTCCCACCGTGTTCACCTCCTCTTGCCCCTGCAAGCCGTTCCCCAACTGTCCTATGGGTTGCCCTGCCCTCTACCCGCCAGGCCACCAACATGTGGATTGGCGATATCATCAGCAGACCCGGCACACACACACCCCTCCTTCCAAACACCTCGATGTTTTCCTGACCCACCGCACGCTGTCTGTGTGTCCGCACCCCGCACCCTGACCCCCAGGCCACCAACCTGTGGATTGGCGACGCACGTAGCACCACCTCCTTCCACAAGGGTGAGTGGACGCGGGGGTGCTGACGGCCGTGATGTGGGTGTATATTACATATAATGTGCGTGGGTCACAGAGCACCACCTCATTCCACAGGGGTGAGTGGACGTGGGGGGTGGTGGTCTGCTGCCTCTGTGTTGGTCCCTTTTCCTCGGATCGGTTGTTGCACACGTGTGGTGAGAGCCTCAATGTGCATGGGCTGCGGAGCACCACAAACTTCCACAAGGGTGGGCAGACCAGCACGAGCACCTGTACGGCGTCGTACGGGGCACTGCTTGACGCAATGTGCGAGCTTCTGCGTCAATACACGCGCTCGGCACCACCAATTTTTCGAGTTTCGACATGTGGTGAAAGTGGCTGACTGGGTCCGTCCTTCACTGCCTGACGTGGCAAGTGAATGTGGGCAAGCCCGAAGCTGCGCCTCGCATAACACCCTCCCAAACAGTCGCCCCGACACCGACGCATGCCACCCTGTCGTACCGCATCGTCTGGCAGATCACTACGAGAACCTGTACGGCGTCGTACGGGGCACCAAGATCTTCACGCTGCTGCCGCCCTGCGACGTGTACCGCATGTACCTCGTGCGGTGCCCCGCGGCAACGTACGTGCCGTACAGGGAGGTGGCCGCCGCACATCAAGCCAGCTGTACGGCACAGCAGGGCACGGCTGCTGCGGTGCCGTACGGACGTGTGTCGCCGGAGCCGGGACGGGCTCCGGTGCAAGGGGGCGAGGCGGCGGGGGAGGCGGGTGGGGTGCAGGGTGGGGGCAGCAGCAGCGGCGGCGGCGGTGGCAGCAGTGGGTGCAGAGAAGAGGAGCTGGTGGCTGTGCTGAAGGTGCGTGCGCCAATACACAGCCGTTGCCTGTCGTGTTTACACCCTTTGCCCTGAACATTTGCTGCCTGGCTGCCTGCTTGCCTGGCTGTCTGCCTGACTGCATGTGGTCTTTAGTGGTCGCCGTTTGAAATGCTATTGCAGGCCTCAGGGGAATGGGTGGTGGTCTCATTGCCGCAACGCACATGCTTAACCATAGTTTGCCTTGGTGCGTGGTACTGTTCCTTACGTCAGGCTTTCGCCGTGTCCCCTTGCCATCGCTAACCGTTCTTTGGTTCGCTTCGCCCCTGCTCCCGCCTACCTGCCCTCCCACCGCAACCCCCAGGACCCTCCCTTCCGTGTGGTGTGGAGCGCCGTCGACACAACCTGCGCAGGTGCGTGCGGTACAACTGCCACCTCGCCACGTGCCGTACCAGCCCACAACCGCACGCATACTCGCCGCCGCCGACCTGGACAGCCGTACAGTCGTGCAAACTTGCCCCAAGGGCATATGCCATGCAGCTCCCGCTCGCTCTTGGTTGGCCTGACGGCACGCCGTACCACGGCCCCCCTCGTGCCGTACAGGCCCGGAGACACGTGCCGCGCAGCCGCTGTTCTACGGCGGGCAGGGGCAGGGGCAGGGGCAGGGGCCTACTGGGCCCGCTGGACAGGGCCGCCCCTGCGGTGCACGTGGCGGCGGTGGCGGCGGCGCAGCAAGGACCGGACTGGGGAATGGACATCAAGACGAGGAAGAGGATCAGCAGGAGGAGGAGGGCAGCGATGATGATGGCAACAGCCCTCTGGCGGCCGCGGGTGGTGCGCCCCTGGTGGTGGAGGTGGGTGGGCAGCGGCCGGGGTGTGCCCGAGGTTCTGGGCGCGGTTGGGGTTATGTGGCTCCTGTGGTGACGCTGGGTTTTCTCGTTTTCTGTTATCCTTTGCAGGTGGGCCCAGGGGAGGTGCTGTATCTGCCATCAATGTGGTACCACCAGGTGGGGCAGCGGGAGGCGCCCGCCACCACCCGCCAGCAGCAGCAACAGCTGTACGGCAGTATACGACAGCAGCAGTACGGCATTAACAGCGCCAGCGCGCAGGGGCCCGACGGGAAGGCCTGGGCCGAGGAGGAGGAGGCGGAGCAGGGGCCGGGTACGGAGGAGGAGGGGGCGAGTACGGAGGAGGAGGAGGAGCAGGAGTACGTCATTGCGGTCAACTACTGGTGGGTGTACGGCGCGGGTGTACGGCGTACGGCAAGGTCGGATGTCAGGGGGCGGGGGGTTGTGGTACGGCTTTGCTGTCACCGCCTCACCCCTTGACCCTTTTGCATGCTGACCGCGGCACCATGCAAAATGGCAGTTGCAGCCATCCTATACCAAATGCGGCTTTCCGGACTGAGTTCTACGGTACATAAGCCATGCAAGCCCCCGACTGGACGGTACGGCAACCCCTTCTGCAGGTACGACATGAAGTACGACAGCCGGTTTACGGCGTTCAAGCTCGCGGAGGGGCTGGCCGTACGGCTGGGACTCGCGCCGGACCCCGAGGGGCCGTAGCAACGGCTTTGGCGAAATGCGTGATGGCAATTAGGCACAGGAGGTTAGGCAGGCAAGGCAAGAGACCGTGGGGTATTGCTTGAAGCGCCAGGACAGAGGCCGGGGGTTTAGGAGCTCCTGCGAGTGGTGCAGGATACGTGAGCGTCGTTCCCCCGTTGTGTATAGTAGGATGCGGTGAGGGTATGGCCGTGACGTGGAGTTCGGTGTGGTTGTGCGTCATTACGGTATCTGCCGGCATTACCAGCTTTGCTGTGAGGCACGGGCACCGTGCGCTTCCCGATAACACATGGCTGAAGCGCCGTCCTAATTTTGACATTTTATGTTACATTCCAGGTGGTGTGGCCACACGATCCTTACTGGTCCCGACC